>Ga0351879_1121_pt2 | contig 8706 bp, 2 predicted proteins | sample BONcelFGM3001D15_FD_206782 | JGI IMG/M metagenome (GOLD analysis project Ga0351879, IMG submission 206782) | Enriched cells from coal bed in the Powder River Basin, Montana, United States - BONCAT cells FGM rep3 HSBNCT.FGM.300.1.D15 ... | reverse complement strand
ATCGGCAAAGCCACCCCAACCGCCACGCTTGCCTTGACCAATTCACCTGTAACCTACAATGGCTCAGCCCAAACAGCTACAGTAGAAGTTACAGTTAGTTCGGTACCCGGCGCTGTTGCAAACATCAGCAATGGCACACACACGGCAGCAGGCACATTTGCAGTTACAGCTGACTTTGTTCCAACAGACACGGACAATTACAACAGTCTGACGGGACTTGCTGCGGGCTATTTTGTCATCGGCAAAGCCACCCCAACTGCCACGCTTGCCTTGACCAATTCGCCGGTAACCTACAATGGTTCAGCCCAAACAGCAACAGTAGAAGTTACAGTTAGTTCGGTACCCGGCGCTGTTGCAAACATCAGCAATGGCACACACACGGCAGTAGGAACATATGCAGTTACAGCCGACTTTGTGCCCACAGATTTGGATAACTACAACAGCCTGATCGGACTTGCAGCCGGAAATTTTGTGGTCAATCTTAAGGTACTGAATATCACCGCCGACAACGATATTAAAGTTTATGATGCGATGGCATACTCAGGTGGAAATGGCGTTATTTACTCAGGTTTTGTTGGTTCAGATGATGAAAACGATTTGGCTGGTACACTTACCTATGGCGGCACATCACAAGGTGCGATCAATGTAGGCAATACCTATATAATCACTCCAGGTGGATTAACATCGAGCAATTATGACATTAGTTTTGTGAATGGCATCCTATCAATCACCCAAGCCCCCCAAACCATCACATGGTCAAACCCAGCCAATATACTGGTTGGAACAGCCCTCGGTGCAACCCAGCTCAACGCAGTTGCCAGTGGTATTTCGGGCGGTTCTGCACCCGGTACGCTTACGTATGATCCTGCTGCGGGCACATTGCTTGCTGTTGGTAACAACCAAGCTTTGAATGTTACAGCTGCTGCCACAGTTAACTATACGGAAGCTACTGAAACAGTTTATATCAATGTATTGGCCAATACGGCTAATATTAGCCTTACAGGTGGCACTTTTACCTTTAATGGTGCTGGTCAGGCTGCTACAGGTTTCGCTTATGGCATTGGCGGCATCGGCGATGTGCTGAGTCCTGCTTTGTCATTCTCCTATGTGGGAACGGGATCAACATCTTATGGTCCAACTACAGTTGCACCTGTGAATGTTGGTACATATGAAGTCACAGGTTCTTTTGCTGGCAACGCTACTTATGCAGCCAATTCAGGAAATACTACTATTACCATCAACCCTAAACCAATTATCATTACACCAACGGCTGGTCAAACCAAAATTTATGGTAACCCCGATCAAACATTCTTGTATACTTCAACCTCACTTGAAGGTGCGGATGTATTCTCAGGAAACCTTGGCCGTGATAATGGTGAAAATGTTTTAGGTTCACCCTATGCATATACACTTGGTAACTTAAGTGCCGGATCTAACTACGCGATTTCAATGGTAGCTGATCCTGCTTCATTCAGTATAACAAAGAGATTGCTCACGCTCACAGCTGACGATAAAACTAAGGTCTATGGAAACAGCGACCCTGCATTTACCGTGACTTGGAATGGTTTTGCCTTTGACCATGATCCATCATATCTGAATGGTTATCATGTGATCTGGCGTGAAGTAGGAGAGGATGTAGGTGTTTATGAAATCAGAATTATCAATCTGCATAGCTCTGATAACTACGACATTTCAGAAGTTTTTGGAGATATTACAATTGGTAGTAGAATAGTAACCGTTTTAAATGCAGTTGCTGACAACAAAACCTTTGATGGTACTGTTGCTGCCACTATTTCAGGTGGTGACCTGCAGAATCTTGCTAACGGCGATGTGATTACTATTGGCAATCGTATCGGTGAATTTGAGCAGTCAAATGTTGGAGCTGACATCTCTGTTACTTCGAGCCTTACGCTTGTTGGTACTAAAGCAGCTAACTACACGTTGGTACAACCCGACTACCTCGAAGCTGATATTCTTGCATTAAATATTGATGTTACTGCTGAAGCCAAATCGAAAACCTATGGTTCAAACGATCCAAGCCTTACTTACACTTACTCACCTGACCTGATCGGTACTGACGCCTTCTCAGGTGCCCTGAGTCGTGCGGTTGGCGAAGATGTGGGTGATTATGACATCGGGAAAAACACCCTTGCATTGAGCGCGAACTACAGCATCGCATTTACTGCTGCTAAATTGACAATCAATCATTTGAATGTCACAGTTACTGCTGATGCTAAATCAAAAGTGTATGGTCAGAATGATCCTGATTTCACTTTCGTGTCAAGTCCATCGGTTGGTTCTTCACTTGCTAATACCCATGTAATAGCATTTACAGGTAACCTCAGCCGCAATCCGGGTGAGACAGTTGGTAACTATACAATCCTTCAAGGCAGTTTGGTCAATGCCAATTATGCTATTACCTATGTTCCTGCTGATTTGACAATTACTAAAAAAGAGCTTGTTGGTAATTTCACCGTATCTGACAAAGTGTACGATGGAACAACCAACGCTACTGTAACAGCCAGAACCTTAAGTGGATTGCTCCTGGCCGATGAAGATAAGGTGGCTCTGTTGGGTGGCACTGCAGCTTTTGCAGGCAAAAATGCCGGAACACATGCCGTAACAGCAAGTGGAATGACCATTGGCGCTGGCAACAACGGCGATCTTTCAGCAAACTATGTGTTAACAGGCGTCAACAATACCAACGCCAGTATTTTGCCAAAAGCGCTCGACGTTACCGCTCCAAGCATCGCAACCCGCGATTACAATGGCACCACCAATCCAGCTTCGGTTACATCTGGCACGCTTAGCGGCTTTGTATCACCTGAGAATGTTGTGATTGCAAGTGCCGTCGCTGCTGATTACTCCAGCGCCAATGTGGGTACATACAACGATGTGGTGATTACCTATACGCTCGGTGATGGACTGAATGGTGGCCTTGCCGGCAACTACTCCCTTGCTGATGGTGAAGCTGATGCCATCGTTTCAGCCAAAGCATTAACCATCGGAGCACCATCAATTGCCGACAGGGTATATGACGGAACAACCAATCCTGGAAGCCTTTCTCTTGGTAGCCTGAGTGGCTTTGTCGGTGGTGAGACACTGAATATCAGTGGCTCAGCTGCCAACTACAGCGGTAAAGATGTTGACGATTATACAGTAACTGTTTCATACACACTTTTAAATGGTGAAAATGGTGGTCTTGCAGCAAATTATAGCATTGCCAGCGGCTCAGCTACAGGTGAAATTACCCGGAGACCTCTAACAGCTGCTTCTTCCATCGACAGTAAAATGTACGATGGGTTACCTGCCACAGGAACTGTTGTTTTGGGCAATGTAAGCAACCTTGTTGGTTTGGAAACATTGAACATAACAGCATTCTCAACCGATTTCAGTGATGAAAATGTCGAGACAGGTAAAACATCTACAATTAGTTATATACTAGTTGATGGTGATAACGGAGGCCTTGCTACCAATTATAGCATGGCACCGATTGTCACAACAGGTGATATTACTGCCCGTGGTTTGTTGCTTTCAAACTTCGTTGCTGGTGACAAAACTTATGACGGTAATACCGATGTTCTGACTGGTCTTGGTTTCGACGACAACAGGCTCAATGGCGACAACCTAACTTTTAGTTATGATGTTGCTTTTATTGACAAAAATGTTGGGGTTGCCAAAGATGTTAACTTCAACAATATCACCATCACAGGTGGTACGGATATGAATAATTACAGCCTTGGAACCACTTCAGGTACAGCTCATGCCGACGTCGCTGTCCGTACCCTCAATTTCAGCAATTTTGTAGCTGATGACAAAATGTACGATGGCACAACAACTGTTACAGGGGCTGCTTTTGCAGATGACCGTGTAAGTGGCGATTTGTTGAGCTTTACCTTCGATGCTGCTTTTGCAGATAAACATGCAGGAATAGCTAAAGTTGTTAATTTCAGTAGCATAGCCATCGTGGGAGGTGTAGACCAGAATAACTATACTTTGGCAGTTACAACAGGAAGTGCTTCGGAAAATATTGACCAACGCCCTGTTAAGATTGTTGCTAATGCAGGCCAAACCAAAGTGTACGGTAATGACGATCCGCTTCCGTTTGGTTATACTTTGTCTGCTGACGCCGGTTTCTATGAACTGGCAAGCGGTGATGCCTTTGCCGGATCGCTCTCAAGAGCATCTGGTGAAAATATCGGACTCTTTGCCATCAATCCGGGTAGCCTCGTCATTAATGACAATAATGGTGCAGGCTTGGATATGGCAAGCAATTACGATATCACATTTGTATCTGCAAACTTTGAAATTACCCGCCGTGAGCTTACAATGGTGCTCGATGACAAATCAAAGGTCTATGGTAACATCGACCCTGTTTACAGTATCACATGGCTTGGATTAGCCAATAACGACAGTCCGTCAGTTGTTTCCGGAACGTATATCATTTATCGCATCGGCGGTGAAAATGTCGGAACCTATACCATCGATATCTTTGGTACTCCAGTTGCAGCAAACTACACAATTGTGAAACAAACAGGTATCTTTACTATCAATCCACGTCAGCTTACCATTGCAGGTGCTGTAGCAGATGATAAAAATTATGACGGCACAACTGTTGCCAATATTTCAGGCGGCAGCTTGCAAAATATACTGGGCAGCGATAATGTGACCATCAATGGAAGAACCGGAATTTTTGCTCAGGCCGATGCTGGAACAGATATCCCTGTTACTGCCAATATTACACTTGGTGGTACTGCTGCAGGCAATTACACCCTGGTTCAACCTACCAGCCTCAAAGCTGATATCTATAAGGTTGATCAGTCAATTGCATGGACAATTCCATCAGCAATCGTTTATGGTACACTTCTTTCCGACGCCCAATTGAATGCAGTTGCAACCGGTGTTACCGGAGGTTCATCAGCCGGTGCTCTTACCTATACACCTGCTCTTGATGTAATGCTCAATGCAGGAATCGATCAGGTACTGACTGTGAATGCTGCTGCTACCAACAATTACAACGCTGCTTCAAAAACAGTTTTGATCACTGTCAACAAAGTAAATCAGGAAATTGTCTGGAGCAATCCTGTCAATATTCCTTACGGAACTTTATTAAGTGACACGCAGTTGAATGCAGTTGTTTCAGGCGTAAATGGCGGAAGCACAACAGGACTTGTAACCTACAATCCTGCTGCTGATGTATTATTAGGTGCTGGAAACCATATACTTACCGTTAACGTGGCTTCAACCGACAATTACAACGCTGCTTCTGCAACTGTTGAAATTATTGTTGATAAAATTAATCAGAACACCAGCTGGACAAATCCTGCTAACATAACCTATGGCACCTTGCTTTCAGCAACTCAGCTCAATGCAACTGTATCAGGTGTGGCAGGAGGTTCAGTACCTGGTAACCTGACTTACAGTCCTGGCTCCGGAACTTTACTTGCTGCTGGTTCACACATACTTACAGCTACGGTTGAAGGCACTGACAACTACAATCTGACAACCTTAGATGTAACCATCGTCGTTGAAAAAGCCGAGCAAAACATTGTTTGGACCAATCCAGCCAACATAGTTTACGGAACACGTTTAAGTGCAACACAACTAAACGCAGTCGTATCTGGTGTTTCAGGAGGTTCGGCAATTGGGGCTATTACATACAATCCTGCATTAAATACTCTTCTTGATGCCGGCCCACATACAATTACCGTGAATGTGGCCTCAACAGATGACTACAAAGCAGCAACAGCAGATGTTACACTGGTTGTTGATAAAGCTAACCAAACCATCACATGGGCAACACCTGCGGCAATTACCTATGGAACACTGCTTGGAAACAGCGAACTGAATGCCAGTGTGGCCGGTGTAGCCGATCCTGATGCCTCAGCACCTGGTGCATTAACTTACAATCCTTTGGCTGGAACCATGCTGGTTGCGGGAAGCCACGAACTTTCAGTGACAGCAGCAGCAACAGCTAACTATAACGAGGCCACTTCTACAGTTGATATCCTGGTAAATAAAGCCGATCAAACGATCAGCTGGGCAACTCCAACTGATATAACTTTTGGTACTTTGCTTGGTGTTTCACAACTTAACGCATCTGTTGCTGGAGTAGCCGGTGGATCTGATCCGGGAAGCCTTACTTACGATCCTGTATCTGGTACATTATTAACAGTTGGAACACATTCATTGAATGTAATTGCTGCTGAAACAGCAAATTACAATGAAGCTCAGGCATCTGTCAGCATCGATGTAAACCAATTAACTATCTTAGTTAATGCTACTGCTAAAACCAAAGTCTACGGTGAAAGCGATCCATCCCTCACTTATACATACTCACCAGAACTTATTGGTGCTGATGTATTTAGTGGTGATATCGTGCGCGGGGCTGGCGAGGATGTGAATGTTTATGCTATCAATAAAGGTACATTGGCATTAAGTGCGAACTACCTGTTAGCATACAATAGTGCATACTTCTCGATAACTGAAAGAGCAATCAGCATCACAGCCAATAATCGCAGCAAGACCTATGGTTCTGCTTTAGACCTGGGTACAAGTCTATTTAGTGTATCAGGAACAATGGCTTTCGGTGAATTAGTAACAGTTGTAGACTTAAGCAGCACAGGAAGTGTTTACAACGCTTTTGCCGGTAATTACCAAATCATCCCTTCTAACGCAAGTGGCTCAGGAGGTTTCAATCCTGCTAACTACAGCATTAATTACTTAAACGGTCAACTTACTGTTAACCCATTTGAGTTGTCGCTGAGTAATTTTGCAGCATCTGGTAAGGTATACGACGGCAATACTTCTGTTTCGGGCACCGGATTCCTTGATAACCGAATTATACAATCCGACAATATCTCTTACAGCTTTGACGTAGCCTTCGAAAATGCAAACGTCGGCCCGAACAAACAGGTGAACTACACTAATATTGCCATTACAGGTGGTACTCACGGCTCTAACTATAGCCTACCGGTCAATTCGGGTAATGCTATTGCTTCCATCACAGCCAAACCACTAACGATTATACCGGATGATTTCACCAAAACCTATAACACAACCTATGTGTTTGCGGGTGATGAGTTTGTTGCTTCAGGCATTGTAAATGGTGAAGCGATTGTTTCAGCCACTCTCAGCAGTGCAGGAGCTGATGCTTCGGCCGCTCCCGGTGATTACGACATCATTGCTAGCAATGCTGTTGCTGGAAGTTCAACCTCTTTATCAAATTATTCGGTAACCTATGCGCTTGGAACACTTACTGTTGGTTCAGCTCAAAACGCTGATCTGTCTGCATTTGTCAAGTATAGTAAAGTTGGAGCTGAAAATACACCGATGACCGGCGTAACTGTTGAATTACTCGATGTTAATAGCGATGTATTATTCACATCAATAACAGATGCAACTGGTAAATTTAGCTTTACCAACGTACCTGTAGCTAACATAGCAGCCTTAAGAACAAGTGTCAATACCAATCTTTATTGCTGGTCTGGCGTCAATGCAACAGATGCTATGGTAATTCAAAACCACCTTGTTGGTAATTCACCTTCCTTCTGGACACCTGCTAACTTTATTAACCATGTAGCTGATGTAACAGGCAATGGTTCTGTTACCAATAGTGATCCTCTTGCATTGAGATACAGGGTATTATATCCTGAAAATCCTTCTTACGTATTCCCATCAGGCGATTGGGCATTCAACTCTAACAGTACCAATTTTGTAAATTCCGGAACTGCTACAGCTATTCTTGATGCACCTGTTGTTGCTAATCAGTTGTCCGACATCTCTGTCCGCTTGTTTGGCGATGTAAATGGCTCTTATGTTCCATGCTCATCTAAAAGATTACTTGAGCCAGTTTTGACTGATGATGTAATCTATGTGCTGCAAGGTGCTGAATTTGAATTACCTTTCAGAATCAATACCAATGCTAGTATTGGAGCTATGACCATTTATCTGGAATATAACCCTGAGCTGGTCGAGATATTGAATATCCAAAGCACATTGAGCGATCTCTATTTTAGTATCGATCAAAACATGCTGCGTATTTTCTGGACCAATCCTGTCGGTAACAGTTTCGTTGCAAACGACCAACTGTTTACATTGCAAATGAGGACCATAGCAACTGTTCAGGCCGAAATGCCGCTATTCTTTATGGATAGTCAGACTGAATTTGCAAGTACGGATGCTTTGGTAGTCAACGCTGGTTTGATAACTTTTGGAGTGGATAATGTTAATGTTGGTTTGCCTGATCAGTTTGAAAAGCAAATCAAACTCAGTTCACATCCTAATCCATTTAAGGACATGACGGAAGTTGTATACGAATTACCTGTTGATGCTGATGTTACTATGTCAGTGCTTAACTTGCAGGGAGTAGTTGTAAGCGAATTGGTGAACGAACACCAAATTGCGGGAGCCTACAAAGTGAACACTGATGCTGTTATGAACAACATGAAGATAGGCGTTTATACCATCCATATGCAACTTACTTCTGCAGGAAAGAACTACAGTAAATACCTTAAAGTAGTTGTCATAAGATAAACAATTTTGATTCGGCTGCAATCATTTTGGTTGCAGCCGGATTTTAACCAATAGATAAAACTTATACTACTATGAAAAGAATTATATCAACAATCGCAATCATCATTGGCATCGTTGCATTAAGTTATGCAGGTCACCACCTGAAATAGTGGCAGCAACAGTACCATCAAA
>Ga0351879_1208_pt1 | contig 8878 bp, 8 predicted proteins | sample BONcelFGM3001D15_FD_206782 | JGI IMG/M metagenome (GOLD analysis project Ga0351879, IMG submission 206782) | Enriched cells from coal bed in the Powder River Basin, Montana, United States - BONCAT cells FGM rep3 HSBNCT.FGM.300.1.D15 ... | reverse complement strand
CTGGCATACTGCCGCAAGGAACAGCCATATCGTTCCGTGCAGCCGCAGGCAAGGCAGCGGGAGGCTTCGGACATGGCCGTATCAGGGTCCCAGGTGGTTGATGATTCTTGAAAGGTGTGTTTTCGGATATCCGGGGCCAGGGACGGCACCTCGCGTCTTTCGGAAGGGGTCGCGCCGGCGAAGGCCTCCGGCGGGAAAGAGTCCCAGCGCCCCTTGCTGCACAGGTAGGGTTCTTTTCCTCCTGCAGGGCTCCCCGTCCGTACATATTCGTCCATGGCCTCCGCCGCCCGCCGTCCGGCGTCGGGCTGATGTAGCAGATTCCCCGGATAGGCCGCCAGTCCGTCCCCGCCCTTATGGCACAAGCCAACTCCAAGACGGTCCTTTCCGCCATTCCATAAACCAGGATATCGGCCTTGGCATCAAAAAGAAGGGCCCGCCGAATACGATCGGTCCAATAGTCGTAGTGGGCTACCCGTCGCAGGCTTGCCTCGATCCCCCCCCAATATAATGGGTTTGGTGCTTTTCCAATACCGCCGGATGAGGTTGGTATACACAATGGTGGCCCGGTTCGGCCGAATATTGACGCCTCCCGGGGTGTAATCGTCCTGATGGCGAAATTTCAGGGTGGCGGTATAATTGGCCACCATGGAATCGATGGCGCCTGCCGTCACGCCCCAGAACAGGGCCGGTTCACCCAGACGAAGGATATCATGCCCGTTTTCTGTAGAGGGCTGGGCGATAATGGCAGTCTTGAATCCGTGTTTCATCAGGTATTGGCCGATGACGGCCACTCCCATAGAGGGGCTGTCGATATAGGCATCCCCGGTAATCAGGATGACATCCGGGCGATCCCATCCCAGATTGCGAAGTTCACAAGCGGATGTCGGCAAAAACATGGCGTTCGCCTCCGGTTATTCTGCCGCCCGAAGATGCCGGTCGGTAACAGGGTAAATACGTTAGAACAAATTTCCCCGGATGAGAAGGGAAAAGGATGCCCTCCGATCTGCAAACAAAGACCGCAGACGATCTCTTGGGTCTTGATTATTTGAGAGAATGCCGATAAGCTGACCCGAAAAAAGAGGAGAGAGGCTTATGCGGGTTCGGGTGTCGGCTGTTTTTGAACAGGCGGGTGAAATTCTGTGCATGAAATATATCTATGGCGGAAAGAATGTCTATGCGATTCCAGGCGGGGGAGTGGACAAGGATGTCCCCCTCAGGGAGGCCATTGTCGAAGAGTGGAAAGGCGAGTTGGGGGTTAAACTCGAAATCGGTGAGATTATCATGGTCGGTGAGGCGCCTGGAACGAAGAGACACCCCCAGACACTGCACATCATCTTCGCCGCCGCAGCCATCCATGGAACGCCCAAGGTCCGTCCAGAGAATACCAGTTCCCTCGACATCGAGTGGCTGCCTGTGGATAAGCTGCCGGATTCTCCTCTGTATCCGGATATCGGAAAGAAATTGCACTCGTATTTTACCGGGGCCGCTCGCCCTTCCGTGGCCTTTATCGGGAACTGCATGGAGCGGGGATACTGGTAACGTCAAACGGAAACATCCCCGACGGGGAACCGGAAATCAAGAATCGGAACCGGAGGCCCATTTTCCTATCCGGGCAATTTCGGAAGGCCACTGTTCCGACAGGCGCTGGGACAGAAACTGGGCGAAGAGATCGTCCATGGTCCTGATCGCCGTCTCGGTGAGATACATCCGTTCCAGGGTTCGTCCACTTCTGTCCCCGTCCTCTTCCTGATCCATCTCTGCGGGTACAGGCAGCTTCAGAGATGAGAACTGGAACGTGTCGGCCTTGAAGGTGAATTCCCACTTCGCGCCATCTCTTCCCAGTATGATGCGGGCTTCGCGGATCTTCTTCCCTTGGCGCAAGGCCTCTTTCCCTTCTCTGAGATCAGCGTGCTGCCCCTGACAGACGACCGACTCCGTGTATTCCCCTTCACCGGATTCAAGGGCCAGGCGTCGTACAAAGGATATCTCGATTTCTCCGAATGCGGTGGTGTGGATCATGCCGTTTCGTTCCTCGGACTTACACCAGAGCCAGGTAAGAAATTCCCGGCCCAGGAAGGCCGGACTGATCTGATGGGTATCGAGAAGGGCCGGATCCCAGGGAAGATGGGGCTGGAGGACAATCCCGAAGGTCTGTTTGAAGAGATCCAAAAATTCCTGAACGATTTTCTGTGAGAGGGACGTGAAGAGCACCGTTCCGTCTCCGACGGACCAGGCGACCTCGAAAAAGGACGGAATCGGCTGGGCAGCGGCCATCAGCTCGATCCGGACAGACTCGCGGATGGCCTCACGCTGGTCCTTGTAGAGCTTCTTGACGCGGTTTTCCGCCAGGAATCGCCGTTCTCCTTCCAGACAGCGGATCTTCACGAGCGATGGAGGCGCCATCCGGCGATCGATCCGGAGGGTGAAGAGACGATAAGCGCCAAACGCGTAATGGGCAAAGGCGAAGCTTGTATCGAGGATGTCCTCGATTCCGGTCCAGCCGAGGTTTCTTTCCGCCTCGACAGGAAAGAAATCCCGAAAGGCATGGGCCTTGATTTGCTTGTCCACCATCTCTGCCGAGTCGTCCCCGTTCCTGCCGACGATGGAAAACCGGGAAAAGGTCAAACCGCCCTTCAAAAAACCCATCTGCATAAACCTCCTGAAGTTGATCGGACCCTATCCCAGGGAATCCTTTCTGTCAACACGAATGAAGTGTGGACACCCCTCCTCTTTTGTGATAATTGGCACAAATCTCTTATTATCAAGGGGTTGACATGACCATTCGGAGAATCGGCATTGTTGCGAATACAGCCAAGGAAAAATCCCTGGAGTACACAATCCGTCTCCGGGACTGGATCCTGAAGAGAGGCCTGGAGATTCTCCTCCACCAGGACATCGCCGCAAGAATCGGTGTGACAGGATATGAACAGCGGGAATTGGCGGCGCAGGTGGATCTTTTGGCCGTTTTCGGAGGAGACGGGACCCTGCTGCGGACGGCTCGCGCCGTTCATGAATTCGCCGTTCCCATTGTCGGTATCAATCTCGGTGAATTCGGTTACCTCACAGAGGTCAATCTCAATGAAATGATTGAGGCCTTTGAGGTCATTTTGCAAGGGGATTGCCAAATGGAGCGGCGCATGATGCTCGATGCCTCCGTAGAGGCTGAAACCGAATTGCCCCGGGAACGCACCCTTCTCAATGACGCCGTCATCAATCGAGGCAATCTTTCGCGAATCGTCGAATTGGAGACGTCGGTCAACGATTGTTATCTGACGACCTTCAAGGCCGACGGCCTCATTGTGGCCACGCCCACCGGTTCAACCGCCTATTCCCTCTCGGCGGGAGGCCCTATCGTCTTTCCGCAGCAGGATTCCATCATCATCAATCCCATTTGTCCCCATACGCTGACCAACCGGCCCATCATTTTGCCCGGTGACGCCCGGATCAAGGTGACCCTGTGGTCCAAGGAGGAAGGGGCCACGCTCACCCTGGACGGACAGGTATCCGTGCATCTGCGTTCGGGGGATACGATGACCATCACGAAATCACCTCATGAGACCCTCCTGGTCTGCTCGCCGCACCGGGACTATCTCGAAATCCTCCGTTCGAAACTGGGGTGGGGAGGGTTGCCTACCATCCTGAGAAGGATCTGAGGACGGGCATGCTGACGGAGTTGGCCATCCGGAACTTTGCCATCATCGATGCGTTGCGGGTCGAGTTTGCGCCGGGCCTCAATATCCTGACCGGTGAAACCGGGGCGGGGAAATCCATTATCATCGGCGCCGTCAATCTATTGTTGGGCGATCGTGCCTCTGCGGACATGATCCGCACCGGGGAGGACACGGCAACCGTGGAGGCCTCTTTCAATCTCCAGGGCAAGGATTCGATCCAGGCCCTGCTCCAGATGTGGGGGATCGGTAACGGCGAAGATCTGGTGGTGCGGCGGGTGATCTCCCGGTCAGGTAAAAACAGGCTCTACATCAACGGCAGCGTGGCCACCCTGAACATGTTGTCCGGATTGGGGGAGGCCCTTCTGAACGTCTGCGGGCAACACGAACATCAGGTGCTTCTCAAGGAAGAAAACCATCTGGATATCCTCGATGATTATGGGAACCTTCTGCCCCTGCGGATGGCGTACCACGCCGTTTTTGAAGAGCTCCGGGCCCTGAAGGAGCAGCAGCGTCGCCTGGAGGAACAAAGCCGGCAAAAGGAGGACCGCCAGGATTTTCTTCGCTTTCAGTTGGCTGAGATTGCCGAGGCAGGGCCCCATGCCGGAGAGGACGATCGGCTCAGGGAGGAGCGGACCGTCCTGAACAACGCACAACGCCTTTCGGAGCTTGCCCTCACCGCCCATGACCTCCTCTATGGCGCGGACGGGGCAGCGCTCGAAAGACTGAAATCGGTCATGGACGCCGCCCGGGAGATTCACAGAATCGACCCCAAGCCGGTCGTTTCCGAAGAGGCCCTGTCCGCTTCGTACTACCAATTGGAGGAGGCCGCGTTTGCCCTGCGAAATTATGCCCGGGGACTCGTCTTTGATCCGGTGCGTATCGAGGCCATCGATGAGCGGCTGGAGCTTTTGGGACGCTTGAAACGCAAACATGGGGGAAATCTGGAGGCCGTCCTGGCGAAAAAGACGGCCATGGAGGAGGAATTGTCTCGGATGCTGTCCCTCGACGAGGAGCGGAAAGGCGTGGAAGAGGCCATGACCGTCTGCCTCGATCAGTTGGAAGAAAAGGCAGAGGCATTGACGGCGGCACGCCGGGCAGCGACAGCAAAACTCCGGGAGGCAATCGAAGGGGAAATTCACGGCCTTCGTATGGCAGGAGCCCGTTTCGATGTCGTCCTTTCGCAGCCGGCACCGGCGGAGCGAGGGGAGGGATACTTGCCACGAGGTCGCGACGAGGCCGTTTTTTTTCTGTCCACCAATCCCGGGGAGGACCTGAAGCCTTTGAGCCGGGTGGCGTCGGGCGGCGAATTGTCCCGCATCGTCCTGGCCATGAAGAAGGTTCTTGCGGGAAAGGGGTTTTCCGGCACCATCGTTTTTGACGAGGTGGACAGCGGGATCGGAGGGGCCACAGCAGAAATCGTCGGACAAAAAATCCGGGAGGTTGCCGCCCATCACCAGGTGCTTTGTATAACCCACCTGCCCCAGATTGCCTGTTTCGCCGACCGGCATTACCGGGTCAACAAGCAGGTGAAAGGGGACAAGACCTCAACCGGCGTGGACCTTCTGTCGCCTGAGGAGCGTCTGGAAGAGATGGCGCGGATGCTGGGAGGGGTGGATGTGACAGAGGCCACGAGGGGACATGCCCGGGAGATGCTCCAGGGGGCGGAAAACAATCGGTCGGGAAGAAGATAAGGGGAGAGGTATGCTGAGGAAGGCAAAGATACGCGATGTAAAGTCCATTCATCAAATGATCAATGCATCTGCCGGAAAAGGGGAGATGCTTCCCCGCTCCCTCATGGATATCTACGGCAGCTTGCGTGATTTTTTTGTCTATCTGGACGATAAGGAGCAGATCGTCATCGGGGTCTGTGCCATGAACATCATCTGGGAGAACCTGGCCGAGATTCGTTCCCTCTGCGTAGAGGAACGATACCGCCGTCAGGGTCTGGGAAGGGTTCTGGTCGAGGCCTGTATCTCCGAGGCGATTACCCTCGATCTCTTCCGGATCTTTACATTGACCTACAAAAGGGAATTCTTTGAACGCCTGGGGTTTCACGAGGTCCAGCGTTCCACCCTGTCGGAAAAAATATGGTCCGACTGTTTCCGTTGCCCCAAATATCCCGATTATTGCGATGAAGTGGCCATGATCATCGAACTTTGAAAAGGCGATCATGAAACGACAGGGACCCAAACTATGGTGCGTCTGTTTCGCCCTGGTGCTGCTGCTTTGCTGCGGTTGCGCCCCGCAGGTGCGGTTTCCGGTGGATGAGGCGGCGCAGGCCCTGGTTCCTGTTTCAGACATCGGGGAGTTGTTGGATGATCTGGATCTGACTTCCCTGAATTTAGCCCTTGATACGAGTATCCGTTATTATGAGCGAATACAGGGAAGAGGGTCCTTCTGTTTCGGAGGTTGCTGCTATCAAAGCCGGGAGATGATCGACGCTTTGCGTCTTTTTCGTGACATCATGAACTCGGGTGTCGCGCTGGAGAAAAGGACGGCGCTCATCGGCGAGTCCTTTGATTTCTATCAGGCAGCGGGGCGGGATGGAAAAGGAGAGGTCCTGTTTACGGGCTATTTCGAGCCTGTTCTCCATGGTTCGCTTCAAGAGACGGACAGGTTCCGCTATCCCCTGTATCGAACCCCCGATGACACCGTAACGATCCGCCTGGGGCTCTTTCATGAGCGGTACGGAAACCAACGCCTCGTGGGGAGGTTGAAGGGCAGGGACGTCGTTCCCTATTACAGCCGCAAGGAGATCGATACGGATCGCATCCTGCATGGCAGAGGCCTGGAGATTGCATGGGTTGCCGATCCGGTAGATCTATTCATCCTTCATGTTCAGGGCTCCGGTCGAATCCATCTCCCCGATGGCGGGCTCCTGCGGGTGAATTACGCTTCGGCCAACGGCCGGCCTTACCGCGGTTTGACATCCTACATGGTGAAACAGGGTTACCTCGCCGAGCATGAAAAGGGCTACCGGAAGATGAAGGCCTACCTGCAGGGCCATCCGGAAACCCGGGACGAGATCATGAACTACAACGAAAGCTATGTCTTCTTTCGAGTGATGGAAGATGGTCCCCTGGGGGCTCTCGGCCTGCCGGTCGTGGCCGGCCGCTCCATCGCCACGGACCCGGCCGTATTTCCCAAGGGCGCCCTTGCCTTCGTCAAATCACGGAAACCCGTCATGGGCGCCGATGGCGAGGTGGAGCGTTGGCTTCCCTACAAGCGCTTTGTTCTCAACCAGGACACCGGCGGGGCGATCAAGGGGGCCGGGCGTCTGGACCTGTTTTGCGGCGCCGGCGCCGAAGCGGAGAGGGTGGCCGGGAGCCTCGTGGAGCCGGGGCATCTGTATTTTCTGGCGCCGAAGCGGACACGGCCCTCGACACGTTGATTCGGTAGTCCTGCCGAAAAGGTTTGATTTATTGACACAACCGGCTCCTTTTGTTATAGGAGCGCTCCAATTTACGCGTCGGGGATGACGACAAGGGAGGAAGCGTGAATCAAAAACGGATATTGAGCGGTATGCGCCCCACCGGAAACCTTCATTTGGGCAATTTGCATGGGGCCTTGCAAAACTGGATCGACCTCCAGAACGATGGGCGATATGAATGCTTCTATTTTGTGGCTGACTGGCACGCCCTGACGAGCGATTACGGAGATACGGCCCGGATCGGTGAATATGCCCATTCCATGGTCGTGGACTGGCTCAGTGCGGGCCTGGATCCGGAGAAAAGCACCCTCTTCGTTCAATCCCATATCAAGGAACATGCCGAATTGTTTCTGCTCCTCTCTATGATCACGCCCCTGGCATGGCTGGAACGTAATCCCACCTACAAGGAGATGAAAACAGAGCTGGCCAACAAAGACTTGTCCAATCTGGGATTCCTGGCCTATCCGGTCCTCCAGGCGGCAGACATTATCATGTACAAGGCCTATGGGGTGCCGGTCGGCATCGATCAATCGCCTCATGTGGAACTGACCCGGGAGATTGCCCGTCGCTTCAATTATCTGTATGGAGATATCTTTCCTGAGCCCAAAACCCTTCTGACGGACATCCCGAAACTGCTGGGGACAGATGGACGAAAAATGAGCAAATCCTACGACAACGCCGTCTATATCAGCGATCAGGGGGATGAACTGCGCAGGAAAGTGACCACCATGTTCACGGACCCGCAGCGGCAGAGGCGCAAAGATCCGGGACGGCCTGAGGTATGCAATGTCTTTGCGTTTCACGGGATCTATTCGACACCGGAGAATGTTCGGGAAATCGAGGAGGCCTGCCGAAAGGCCGGAATTGGTTGTACGGATTGCAAAGCCCGGTTGGCTGATGAAATTGCCCGCGGGATGGCGCCCGTTCATGACCGTCGGGATTATTATCTTTCCCATCCCGACGAGGTACGGGACATTGTCGCCCATGGCAATGAAAAGGCCGGTCAGGTTGCGGCGGGCACCATGGAAGAGGTAAGGCGGGCCGTGAAGATCCATGCAGGATTATGAAGTAAAGCTCGATATTTTCGAGGGCCCACTCGACCTGCTCCTGTATCTGATCAACAAGAATGAAATTGATATCTACGACATCCCTGTCGCCCTGATTACGGAACAATACCTTCAGTATATGGAGGTGTTGCGGACGTTGAACCTGGATCTGGCCGGCGAATACCTCATCCTGGCATCCACCCTGATTCATGTCAAATCCCGCATGCTTCTGCCCGACCCAGCGCCGGGCGAAGAGGAAGAGGATGACCCGAGACACGAGCTCGTTCAGCAACTCCTCGCCTACAAAGCCTACAAGGAGGCCGCCTTGATCCTTGACGGCAGGCCACAACTGGAAAGGGATATTTTCACGCGGGGAAAGGTAGCGACCCCCAAAGAGGCGTCTTTATCGGATGAAATCCTGGTGGAAGCCAGTCTTTTTGACCTGGTCGCGGCGTTTCAGCGGGTTGTGGACAACATCCGGCTTGCACCCGGCATGGAGATCGAGTCGGAAAAAGTCTCCATGGTCGAGAAAATCCAGGAAATTATGGGGCGATTGCAACAGGAAACGAGCCTGACCTTTTCGGATTTGATGGCCGGACAAAACAGCCGGCGCCAGTTGCTCTACACCTTTCTTGCGATTTTGGAGTTGGTGAAGATGAACAAGATTCGAGCCTACCAATCAACGCCCTTTGGATCCATCCGACTTTTCCCAACCGGAGAAGGGGAGGGAA
>Ga0351879_1206_pt1 | contig 8943 bp, 3 predicted proteins | sample BONcelFGM3001D15_FD_206782 | JGI IMG/M metagenome (GOLD analysis project Ga0351879, IMG submission 206782) | Enriched cells from coal bed in the Powder River Basin, Montana, United States - BONCAT cells FGM rep3 HSBNCT.FGM.300.1.D15 ... | reverse complement strand
TTTAACGATACCGATAAATTTCTTGCAGACCCAAAAAAACTATTTGCGAACATTAAAGATCTTAAGGAGATTGAGAGTGACTACTCCTTTCTCTCCGAAGATCAATTGTCGGCTGTTAAGAGTTTCTGGGAGGGGTTCCTTCCCGAAGGAGATAGCGATAGTAAACAAAAATTCAAAATGGTATGGGAGGTTCTGTACCCTCTCTACCTTAGATTCCGGGAGGAGTTGCAGTCGCGCTCCTGTGGCTACCAGGGGATGATCTACAGAGAGGTAGCGGAGAATCCAAAGCTTCTGGATTCTCTTTCGGAGTATCGTCAGATTGTATTTGTCGGGATGAACGCTCTTAACGAGTGCGAAAAGAGTATTCTCAGGAGTCTGAAAAACAGGGGTGTTGCAGATTTTTACTGGGATTACTTTTCCCCAATGGTGCAAGATCCGCAAAACAGAGCTTCTCAGTTTATAAATTACAATCTCTCGAACTTCCCCTCTTCAATTGAGATAGATGCATATAACCATCAAACTCCACAGATAGAAATCATAGGAGTTGCATCCTCTGTTATTCAGACAAAGATTGTGTCACAGATACTCGACAGATGCAGCCCGGGGATGGAGAGTGCAGTTATTCTGCCAGATGAGAGGTTGCTGATGCCGCTCCTTCACTCAATTCCGGAGAACTTCCCCGATGTTAATGTAACAATGGGTTATCCACTTCGGGGTACTCCTCTGCTCTCTCTTATAGAGTTAGTTGTATCTCTTAAAGAGGAGAGCAGAGGTTACTATCATAAAAGAGCACTTCCAATTCTAAGACATAGTTATGTTAAACTCATATCTCCCATAAAGGCAAAGGCCATCTACAAAAGAGTTGTTCAGGAGAACCTTATCTATGCAGGAAGTGAACTCTTTGAGGGTGATGAGCTTTTGGAGAGAATATTCTCCCACAGTGAAGATATGGACTCATCTGCTTTGTGCGATAAAATTGTGGATGTTCTATCTATTGTAAGTACTCACAAGGAGATAGACAAAATAGAGCGGGAGTTTATCTACCATCTTCACGCTACTGTAACAAGGATAAAAGGTATTCTTATTCCGATGTCCTCTCAGACTTTTGGCCGGCTGCTGATGCAGCTCATTGGCGGGGTCACCATACCTTTCAGGGGGGAGCCGCTCAGTGGACTGCAGGTTATGGGCGTTCTTGAGACCCGTTCTCTGGATTTTGAAAACATTATATACTGTTCGCTAAACGAGGGTATCTTTCCACCATCATCTTCGTCAAATTCGTTTATACCATATAACCTAAGAAGAGGATTCTCACTTCCCGTAAAGGAGTATGACGATGCGATCTCTTCATACCTCTTTTACCGCTCCATCTACCGCGCAAAGAGGGCCTATCTTATTTATGATACCCGCACAGAGGGTCTTAATATCGGCGAGGCCAGCAGGTTTATTCTTCAACTAAAGTATCACTATAAATTGCCTATAAAGGAGAGTACTGTCTCATTTAGAGTTACCTCTACAAAAAGAGAGGAGATTGTAATTGAGAAGAGTCCAAAGGTAATGGAGATGATGATGGAGAGGTTTGTAAATGACGACAGGAGTGCTCTCTCTGCAAGCGCACTGAATAAATATATTGAGTGTCCTCTTAGTTTCTACTTCTCAAATGTAGAGGGGGTAGAGGAGGAGATCGAAATTTCGGAGGAGGTTGAGGCAAATGAGTTTGGCTCTATCTTTCACGACACTATGCAAAAGTTGTACTCCCCACACCTTAAGCAACAGGTTAGCGATACAACCATTGAGAATATGGCAAGAAACATTGCTCTCATAGAAAAATATGTAGATGAGGGTTTCTTGAAACACAAAAATATAAAGCAGGTTAAAGGTTATAATCTTCTCATTAAAAGAATAATTGTAAAGTATGTGCAACAGACTCTTCTCTATGACTCCAAGAGTGCACCTTTTTTATATTTGGCATCGGAGAGACGGGTGCGCTCAGTTTTACCGGTTAAGTGGGGGTATAATGTTAATCTTAAAGGGTTTATTGACAGATTGGATAAGAAGGATATACTCCGCATTGTTGACTATAAAACCGGTCAGGGAGAGCTCAAATTGAAAAGTATTGACACCCTGTTCGAAGGTAACGGAGATAGTTCAGATAAAGTGGCATTTCAAATGATGCTATACGCCCTGATGCTTAAAGGAGATAAGGAGTTTGTTTTTGACGGGGAGGTTAAAATTGCTCCATACTTTATACGCTCCCTTGTGAAAAAGGGGAGTAGTGAGATGATTCTTAACGGAGAGCAGATAGAATCCTTTAAGGAGAGAGTTGTAACTCTCATTGAGGAGATATTCGACCCCTCTGTTCCCTTTACAGGGAGTGAAAATGAGAAGGTGTGCAAATGGTGCCCCTACTCTTCAATATGTTTTAACGGAAGTAGATAATTATGGGAGAGCTTAAGATCATAAAGGCATCTGCAGGATCCGGGAAGACACACGCACTCACAAGTGAGTATCTGAGGCTCCTCTACACCAAAGAGCACGCCTATAAAAACATATTAGCGGTAACCTTTACTAACAAGGCTACCGAAGAGATGAAACGCAGGGTGGTTGAGACTCTGTTCAGAGAGTCTGCAACCGACCTCAGAGCAAGAGAGCGACTTGTAGAGATTCTTCACGACTACTCATCATTTGCAATCAGTACCATAGACAGATTTTTTCAACAGACTATGCGTGCCTTTGCCAGGGAGATTGGCAAAAACAGTGCCTATAGCGTGGAGTTGGACTATAAGATGGTCATCAATGAGGCTATAGATAATATGGTTATGAGTCTAGACAAGCCGGAGAGTGAAGAGTTGTTGGAGTGGCTGACAATATTGAGTATAGACTCTATTGACAGAGGGGACGGATGGAATTTTAAAAAGGAGATAAAACGGCTTTCAAACGAAATCTTTAACGAGTCCTACCGACTTAAAAAAGATCTCCTTAAAGAGGTGGGTGCAAATAAGGGCTCCCTCACTCTTTACAAGGATATGCTAAAAAGAGTTATCAAAGAGTTTAAGGATGAGCTGGAGAGAATCGGCAAGGCCGCTTTGGAGATTGTTGAGCTACACTCTTTAGAACTAGAGGATTTTATAGGCGGAAGCAGAACACCTCTAAAGAATTTTTTAAAGGCAGCCAAAAGGGAGGTAAGCATTTTGCCGGACTCATTCCTGAATCTGGTTGATACTCCTCAAAACTGGGCCTCTGGAGCGGTGATTAAAAAAGACCCCGCTCTGTATAATGCAATTGAGAATGCATACAACGAAGGGCTTAACTCACTTGCAGGGGAGCTTATTGCACACTACGATGGTTATATGCTCTACAATAGCGCGGAGATAATTCTGGAGAACATCTACACCCTGGGTATCCTTATAGACATTGAGAGCTATATACAGGAGTATACAAAGGAGAACAATGTGGTTCTTATTCCGGAGACTACCGAGCTGCTCAACAGGATAATTGACGGAAGTGACTCGCCATTTATCTACGAGAAGATAGGATCACGCATAGATCACTTTATGCTGGATGAGTTTCAGGACACCTCAATAATGCAGTGGCAAAACTTTAAGCCTTTGATATTAAATAGTCTGGCCTGCGGATATGACAATCTTATTGTGGGCGATGTAAAACAGAGTATCTACAGATGGAGGGGCTCAGACTGGAATCTGCTAAATAGCGACCTGTACAAAGATTTAGATCCCTCACAGTTTAGTGATACAACTCTACTGGAGAACTGGCGCTCCTGCAAAAATATAATCGATTTTAACAACACATTTTTCCCTTATCTGGCTGAGGTTTGCCGTGAGCTTCTGGATGAAGGGGACCCAAATGAAACTACCCTTTCGCCACAGAGGGTATACTCTCAGGTTAAGCAGACAATATCTGCAAAGAGCAGAGATTCACAGGGACACATACTGCTGAAATTTGTTAAGGAGGAGAGAGATGGTCCCGGTTTTAGGGAGCAATCGCTGGATAAAGTTGCAGTGATTTTGGAGAGATATATTGAACTTGGCTATCGGCTAAAGGATATAACATTTTTGGTAAGAAAAAAAGATGAGGCGAGAGAGGTTGTGGAGTTCCTGATAGAGAGAGGTTATCCGGTAATATCAGATGAGGCTCTCTATATCTCATCATCTGCAAGCGTTAGAAGAATCATAACAATACTCAAGTATATAAACTCTCCGGATGATGCTGTAAATAATGTTATTGCAAAACACTACGGAGTAGATATAAGCTGTGCAGACCAAATTGCACACCTGCCTCTCTACGAGTTGTGTGAAGAGCTCATTGGGATAATAAACAGTGAGGGGTTACTATGCGGAGAGGATTCCGATTCACTATCGGAGTCTCTGTTTATGCACTCTTTTCTGGATATGGTACTAGATTACTCAAAGAGCTCAAAGGCAGATATCTCATCCTTTATTCAGTGGTGGGAGGAGAGTGGAGTCCAAAAAAGTATTCCTGCTCCCGATGGACAAAATGCTCTGAGGGTGATGACAATTCACAAATCGAAGGGGTTGGGAATTCCTGTGGTGATTATCCCTTTTTTCAATATCAAACTGGATTATGAGGGTAACCTGACTCCAATCTTATGGTGCGAAACCGAGATTGAACCCTTCAACGCAATTCCGCTATTGCCCGTAAAATATAAAAAGGGTGTTGCAGATACCATCTTCTCTAAAGATTATCTCTCTGAGAGGCGAAGAGTCTATATTGACAATTTGAACCTTGCCTATGTAGCATTCACTCGGGCAGAGAGGGAGTTGGCAATAATCTCTAAGGTTCCTCCCGAGAAGGGTGAGAACTCTGTATCTGCAATTTTGTACAAGCAGTTCTGTGGTGAACTTGACGAAAACCTTGAGCTCAATATTGGTGAGTGGAGTGAGGCGGTAAATATAGTTGAGAACTTAGGCAACGATTATCCTGTTCCACCTATGCTTACACTTCCAATTGGCGACAGACTAAAGTTATCTCTGAGAGGTGAGGAGTTTTTCAGCGAAAAAAGCAGCAGAGTTCACGGAATGGTGATGCACGAGATAATGGAGAGCGTAGTTGAGGAAGCAGATCTGGAGATGTCAGTGAATAGTGCTGTCTCCAGGGGAGTTCTTGCTGCAGATCAGAGGGGGTACATTATCGATATTCTTACCAAAATGATGGAGCAGGTTAGAGATAGACACTGGTTTGACGGCACATTCAAGGTCTATAACGAGTTGGAGATTCTTGAACCGGGTGGCAATATTAGCCGGCCGGACAGAGTGCTTCTTGGGGCTGAGGCATTTGTGATTGACTTTAAATTCGGGAAAAAGAGAGAGAGTTCACATATAAAACAGGTTCAAAAATATATGGACCTTATGCGCAGAATGGGCAAAGTCTATGTTAAGGGGTATATTTGGTACCCACAGGATGGAGAGATTATTGAGTTGATTTGAAGTAGAGCTCAAGATCTTCCGGGCTGACATCCTTTAAAAGTACAACTTTATCTTTGTTAAGCAGATATAGCGAGGGAGATGGCCGGGTGTCATATAACTTATTGACAGATATAGCCATCTCTTTGTCGTGAGCGACTGTCCATCCGGAGTTGAACTTTCCAGCTGTATTAAACCATTTTTTAATATCCTCCCCTGTGTAGACTCCTATTTTGTTCAATCTTTGACCCATCTTACCTATAACCACGCTGTTGTTAATAAAATCCAAAGCTTTAGTGCAAGCCTGGCAATCCGGGTCATAGAACATTATAAGAGTATAATCTCCTTTTGTCTTACTCAGAGACAACTCCTTACCTGTTGTAGTAATGTATTCAAACTCTTGTGCTTTTATACCCGGTCTGTTTTTACGGGCAAGGGTTAGTTGAGATGAGTACCTCTCTTTTGAGATCTCATCAATTTTTGTGCTCTCAACAAGAGTCTCCAGAACCCAAATATAGGCAGTTTCGTTTCGGATGATTGAGTTAGGGTCATAGAGTGATGCCTCAACAATGGAGAGTATATAGCCTCTTACTCCCTCGTTTCCGTCCAGAGCACTTTCGATAAATTTTTTGAGAGACTCCCTGGCAATATTTTCGCTGCAGCGGTATAGGTGTTGTATGTAGATGCTGTAATGAGCATTAAGTCTGTCAGTAATTAGAATAATTGATGAGTCCGTAAAATCTGTGCCATCCCAGAAATGTTTTGCAAGATATTCGGCTCTGGCTGCAGGTTCTGTAATGATTGCCGGAATTTCTGTCATTTTAAAAACTACCGGTGAGAGCTCTTTTCCCTCTTTAGAGTTTTTGCAGGAGAGAGAAAATAACAGAGTCAATAGAAGAGCAGAGATTATATATATCTTGTTTACCATATCTATAAGTTAGTTTGAGACAAATTTACAAAACTTGTCGGATAGTTATTTGTTATCTGTTATTATTATTTTGAGTTAATTGCTATATTTATAAACAATATTTTTAAAAATGGAACAGAGTCAAAACCGGAAATCGGACATTGGTCTTATAGGACTTGCAGTTATGGGTGAGAATCTTGTTCTCAATATGGAGAGCAAGGGTTACAGAGTATCGGTTTACAACAGAACGTCAAGCGTTACTCACAACTTCCTAAATTCAAGAGCTGCGGGAAAGAGTATCGCAGGGTTTGAAACTTTACCCGAGTTTATCTCCTCGCTTGCAACTCCAAGAAGAGTGATGCTGATGGTGAGAGCAGGCAGAGCGGTAGATGATATTATTGAGCAGTTAATTCCTCTTATGGAAAGTGGAGATATAATTATTGACGGTGGAAATTCAAACCACTCAGATACCTCCCGAAGAGTAAAATATGTGGAGTCAAAATCGCTGCTCTATGTTGGAACAGGAGTATCCGGTGGAGAGGAGGGTGCACTCAAGGGGCCGTCAATTATGCCCGGAGGCTCTCCTGCTGCCTGGCCACATATAAGTGAAATATTCCGCAATATTGCCGCCAAAGCTGAGGATGGCTCACCTTGTTGTGAGTGGACAGGGGAGGGTGGAGCCGGCCATTTTGTAAAGATGGTTCATAACGGGATAGAGTACGGAGATATGCAGCTCATTGCAGAGGCATATTCGGTGATGAAGGATATAAGCGGTTACGATAACCCGAAAATGGCACATCTCTTTGAGGAGTGGAATGGAGGTAAACTTAAAAGTTACCTTATAGAGATAACTTACAAAATTCTAAAACATAAACAGCGAGACGGTGAATACCTGATAGATAAAATCCTGGATGCCGCCGGACAGAAGGGTACGGGAAAGCTCTCCGTCTTTAACGCTATGGAGCTGGGGCTTCCTTTGAACCTTATCTCGACTGCTGTTTTTGAGAGATCACTTTCGTCATTAAAGGATTTAAGGGTAGAGGCTTCAAATATCTATGGCAGAGTGGCCGGTGGGTTTGAGAAGGCAACAGAACAGGAGATTCACGACTCTCTATATGCTTCAAAACTTGTCTCCTATGCTCAGGGATTTGATCTTCTATCCAAGGCATCCCAGGAGTTTGGCTGGAATCTGAACCTGGCTGCAATCGCAAAGATTTGGAGAAACGGCTGTATTATCAGGTCTGTATTTTTAAACAGAATAGCAGATGCCTACACCAAGAACCCGAATCTGAAGAATCTGTTGCTGGATGACTACTTTAGAGCAGAGTTAACCGAAACAATCGCTAACTGGCGCTCTTTAACGGCAAAAGCTGCAATGGCAGGAGTCTCACTTCCTGCTTTTTCATCTGCACTCAACTACTTTTACTCTCTCACATCTGCCAAATCACCTGCAAATATGATTCAAGCTCAGAGAGATTTCTTTGGAGCTCACACATTTGAGCGGGTAGACAGAGAGAGAGGCGAGTTTTTTCACGAGAACTGGACAGGTGAGGGTGGAGATACAAGTTCGGGGGTCTATAATGTTTAAATTGAGGAGAGAATAATGGATAGTCAGATAGTAATTATATTCGGGGGATCGGGAGACCTAACAAAAAGGAAGCTTGTACCTGCACTTTATAAATTGTACGAGAGAGGGGTTCTTAAAGAGGGCTTTGCCATTCTCGGTGTAGGGAGAAGCAACTTTTCGGATTTGCAATTCAGAGAGGGGTTAATCTCCGGGGGAGATTATGGTGATAAGAGATTTTTTGATAATCTCTTTTATCTTTCAATGGATTCAGCCAACCCAGATGAGTACAGTCTATTAAAGGATAGGTTGAACGAATTTAAGAGCGGGAACTACCTCTTTTATCTGGCAACGCCACCATCAATGTACGAGATAATTCCTCAAAACTTAAAGATTGCAGGTCTCAATCGTGAAAAAGCAAATGTTGATGGAGTTAAGAGTGGAAGCAGAAGAGTAATAGTAGAGAAACCATTTGGTTACGATCTTGAGAGTGCGGTTAGGATGAACTCTGTTTTAAAGAGTGTATTTTACGAGGAGCAGATATTTCGGATAGACCACTATTTGGGTAAAGAGACTGTACAGAATATTCTTGCCCTAAGGTTTGCAAACAGCATATTTGAGCCTATCTGGAACAGACACTATATAGACAGAGTTGAGATTACTGCAGTAGAGAATATGGGAATAGAGAACAGAGGAGGATATTACGACGGAGTAGGAGCGCTTAGGGATATGGTTCAAAACCATCTTATCCAGCTTCTTGCCCTTGTGGCAATGGAGCCGCCTGTTCTATATGCAAAGCAGGAGTTTCGGGATGAGGTAGCTAAGGTTTATAAGTCTCTTAAACCGCTCTCCAATGATGATATTCCGAACAGAATAGTTAGAGGGCAGTATATTGCCGGCGAGAAGCGGGGAGAGATGGCAAAGGGTTATCGCAATGAGAGAGGTGTAGATGAGGCATCTCATACAGAGACATTTTTGGCAATGAGGGTTAATATATCTAATTGGAGATGGGATGGCGTCCCATTTTACATTAG
>Ga0351879_1204_pt1 | contig 8986 bp, 6 predicted proteins | sample BONcelFGM3001D15_FD_206782 | JGI IMG/M metagenome (GOLD analysis project Ga0351879, IMG submission 206782) | Enriched cells from coal bed in the Powder River Basin, Montana, United States - BONCAT cells FGM rep3 HSBNCT.FGM.300.1.D15 ... | reverse complement strand
ATGTTGGCAGTTCAATATCAGCTTTTCGTATAAGTTCAAGGAGGTTTTTTTCTCCTTCGATTGGGATCGACATCCCATCAATATTTACCATTCCTTTTGTTTCCATGATATTTTTTTTGAGAAGGATGAAAAAATCATTGCCTTCATTTTATTCATTTTTATTCTGTCGTTTTTTTGAGTAATTGCTATGATCTTTTATGGTGCATTATGTACTAATTGAATCCAAGAACAGCATCAAACTTGCACACATCGAAGCAAACACCACATTTGGTACATATTTCAGGATCAATTACATGCAATTGTTTTTTCTCGCCACTGATAGCTCCAACAGGGCATTTACGGGCGCAGGCAGTACATCCGATACATTTTTCGGCATCAATGCTAATGCTGCGAAGTGCTTTGCAATTGTTTGTCACACATCTTTTCTCGTTGATGTGTTGAAGGTATTCTTCCTTAAACTTCACAATGGTTGAAAGCACAGGGCTGGGGGCCGTTTTCCCAAGTCCGCAGAGCGATGCTTTTTTTACAACGAGGCCAATCTCCTCGAGCATATCAAAAGTTTCCATCGTGGCACGTCCTTCGATTATATCGTCGAGTAAGGCCAGCATCTGTTTCGTTCCTTCGCGGCATGGGACACATTTTCCGCAACTTTCACTTTGGGTGAAATTCATAAAAAACCTTGCTATCTGTACCATGCACGACTGCTTATTCATAACGACCAGTCCACCAGAGCCTACCATAGCGCCTTTTGCAATAAGGTTATCGTAGTCAAGTGGGAGATCAAGATCCTCTTCGGTTAGGCAACCACCAGAAGGGCCTCCGATCTGTACTGCTTTGAAACCTTCGCCGGTTACTTTTCCATCATCATTGGTAACTCCACCACCGATATTGTATACGATTTCGCGTAATGTTGTCCCAAAAGGCACTTCGATTAAGCCCGTATTAGCAACATGGCCTGTAAGAGCAAAAGTTTTAGTGCCTTTTGACCCTGAAGTTCCATATTGGTTAAACCATTCAGCTCCATTACGAATGATTAGTGGAACAGCGGCTAAGGTTTCTACATTGTTGATTACAGTTGGTTTTCCAAACAGGCCTTTCTGAGCCGGAAATGGTGGTTTGGGCATGGGCATTCCACGCTTCCCTTCGATAGAGGCCATCAAAGCTGTTTCTTCGCCACAAACAAAAGCACCTGCACCCTCCATCACATGAATAAACATTCGATGACCGCTATTAAAGATGTTTTCGCCTAAAATGCCCGTTTCCATAGCATCTTCGATAGCTTTTCGCATCCTTTTAACAGCCAATGGATATTCAAGACGCACATATACATAAGCTTCATCAGCGCCAATAGCTCTTGCTGCAATCATCATACCCTCAAGAACGCGATGGGGATTGCCTTCCATGAGGCTGCGATCCATAAAAGCACCCGGGTCACCTTCATCACCATTGCAGATGACATATTTCTTTTCGCTTTTTTCTATTCGTGTCAGATGCCATTTGCGACCTGTAGGAAATCCGCCACCACCGCGTCCACGTAAACCAGATTCGATCATGGTGGTGCAAATCTGCTCATCGGATAATTCTGTAAATGCTTTACAGGCAGCAAAATAACCATCGTGAGCGATGTATTCCCGAATGTTCTCAGGGTCAACATGACCACATTCTCCCAAAACCAAACGGTTCTGACGTTTATAAAAGGGGATATCAAGTTGTCCTTTGTTATGCTCACCGCTGACAGGGTTCACATACATTAAGCGGTCGATAACATTATTGGACAGGATTGACTGTTCCACGATCAAAGTTGCATCCTCAGGTTTAACTTTTACATACATTGTTTCATCGGGAAGGATGTTTACCAATGGACCTTGAGCGCAAAAACCCTGACAGCCACTTCCAGTAATTTGAATGGTGCTGCAGTCGTGCTGATCGAGTTCGAGTTCAACAAAGAGTTCCAATCCAGCTTCGAGGATTGCTTTTTCGAGAGCTTTATGAACAACAAGTGCGCCGTTTGCAATGCAACCTGTGCCCGCGCAGACGACAATGCGTTTTTGGATGCGTGATGCGACTTTATTGTAGGTTTGTTTGATCTGTTTTAGATCTGTTGCTATGATAGTTTCCATGACTGCTCTATTTTACTTGTTCGGCTGTTTCCTGTTCAATGATTGTATCGATGATATCATCGCAACGTTTACTATTAACTTCACCGTAGATTTTTTCGTTTACCACCATAACGGGAGCTAAACCACAGGCTCCCAGACAGCTGACGGCCTCTATAGTGAACATCATATCATCAGTAGTGTGCTTTTCAGCGTTTAGTTTAAGTTTTTTATACAAGGCATCAAGCAGTTTTGATGAGCCTTTTACATGGCAGGCAGTACCATCACAAACTTTTACGACATATTTCCCTTTCGCTTCGAGTGAAAAGTGCGCATAAAAAGTTGCAACGCCATACACTTCAGCTACAGGCATATCGAGAGCCGTGGCAACATAAGTGAGTACCTGTGGGGGTAAAAAACGATAGGCATCCTGAATTTGCTGAAGGATAGGAATCAATCGTGCCCTGTCGTGATTGTTACGCTCAATAATTTCAATAACTTGTTGAAACTGGCGTAGATTTTTATTAGGTTCTGTTTTCACATTATTTATTTTTGAGGGACAAAGCCCTGTTTATCCATTTTTTTGTTGTCCCAACTTATTGATAATGACCGCAAGGTTGGCATAAATGTGTGTGTCTTGTACGATGATATGCTCGGGAACTTTTAGAGCTGTCGGTGCAAAATTCCAGATAGCTTTAATGCCCCAAACTACCATCAGATCGGCTATTGATTGTGCAGCTCCGGGAGGAGTTGTTATGATTCCAATTGTGATATGAAGTCGTGCAGCCAGGTCGCGGAATTTTTCGAGATCGAAAACAGGCACCCCTTGAATTTCAGTTCCGATTTTCTTTTTATCCGTATCGAAAGCAGCTACAATTTTCATCCCTGCTTCGCGAAAACCCTGATATTGAATGAGAGCGCTTCCAAGATAGCCCGCTCCCACAAGAAAAGCTTCATGCTTACGATTAAAACCAAGGAACTCCTCAAGTGCGAGTTGTAGTTCTTCGGTCGAAAAGCCAATGCGTGTCTTTCCGCTTACACCTGTATATGACATATCTTTCACAACCTGAGTAGGATCCACATGTAAAAGTCGTGCAATGGTTGGGGCTGAAACATACATTTCTCCTTGTTCCCGCAATGTCCTTATTAAATGAAGGTATTGAGGCATTCTTCTGACACTGGGCTCAGGTACAGGTTGGATTTTTTTTACTGATGTTAAAAGTTCTGTTTCCATCGGATATAATTCATGGTGCAAAAATAATCATTAAAATAATTTAATAAAGAAAAATATCTTTAATATATTCAATTTTAATTCAGTCTAAATAAGCTTTCGGGATTCTGTATTTAATACAAGAAACATGTAAATAATTCTATATTAATTTATTAATATTATTCTTTAATATTTCAATTAAATATTTCAATCTTCAAAACGAAGGATAAAAATCTTGTGATTAATAGAAATGAATCGTTAATAATGTGTAGAATTGTTGAAGGAAATCCTAAGAAAAAATTGGCTCTTAAGAATATTGAAAGAAAAAAACGTTTGAATGAAGGCCTGTTTCGGTGGTAAAATTATCTTTGCATAGGTAAACATCACCTATTTTAAAAATCCTGATGCAATTAAGAAAAGGATATCTGCTGATTTTGATGCTCTTCTGGGGCCTGAGTGCTGGTGCAACACATCAGCGTGCAGCAGAAATTACATATCGATGGGTTCAAGGGCTCACGTATGAAGTGACCATAACGATGTACACTTATACGCCTAGTCCCGCTGATGATGTGCGTACTTCATTACCGATAATCTGGGGAGATAACAGTCAGAGTGAGATCCCACGCATACAGTTTCAAGCACTCGCTGATAATTATACACTGAATGTTTATCAGATGAATCACACTTTTCCAGGCTCGGGGAATTATACTATTTCAGTTGAAGACCCAAATCGTAACTTCGGGGTTGTAAACATACCAAATTCGGTTAATGTACCCATTTATGTAGAAAGTTTGTTGGTTATTAATCCATTTTTGGAGGAGAATAATTCGGTTCAATTACTCAATCCTCCTGTTGACCAAGGATGTGTTGGAAAAATTTACATTCACAATCCTTCAGCTTTTGACCCTGATGAAGACAGTTTGAGCTATAAGCTGGTGAATTGCAGAGGAATGCAAGGTCTGGAAATTCCTGGTTATACGTTGCCCCTGGCTTCTACGAGTTTCGTGATTGATCCTGTTACCGGCGATCTGACATGGGATGCTCCTGTGCTTCAGGGAGAGTACAATGTAGCATTTGAAATTGAAGAATGGCGCTCAGGAACTAAGATCGGATCTGTTGTTCGTGATATGCAAATTCTTATTGGTGCCTGCGACAATAATCCTCCAGTAATAACAGTGGCTTCAACACACTGTGTTGTGGCAGGAAACCAGTTGACTTTTGATGTTTCGGCCACTGATCCTGATAATAATGGAGTTACACTTACCGCCACCGGAGCCCCTTTTGAGGACAGTAATCCTGCTACATTAATTCCTGATCCCGCCACCGGAACACCTACAGCCTCAACTACTTTCTTTTGGAACACAACCTGTGAACAAGTGCGTAAAATTTCTTACAATGCATTATTCAAGGCAAAGGACAACCATCCGGAGGTGAGTCTGACTGCATTTCAGAGTACGGTCATTTCTGTTGTTGCTCCGGCTGTAGAGACTTTTACTGCAGAAGCCTTAGGCAATGGTATCAATCTTAACTGGAATTACAGTCAATGCGAAAACAACAAAGGATTTTACATTTACCGGCGTAATGGAACTTCGGGTTTTGTACCTGAGGAATGCCAGAGTGGAGTCCCGGCATCAGCAGGATTTAGCCTGATAGCAACCTTAACTGATGGGACTATAAATAGTTACCGTGATGATGATCAGGGGCAGGGACTAGTGCCTGGAGTTGATTATTGTTACCTTATCACAGCCTTTTTTGAAGATGGAGCTGAGAGTATTGCAAGTTTTCAGGTATGTGCAAGTCTTAAGCGCGATCTCCCGGTTATAACAAATGTGAGTAACGATAGTCTTAATCTCGCTCAGGGAAAGGTTCTGCTTGCCTGGGCACCACCCACAGAACTCGATGTTAATCAATACCCGGGGCCATATATTTATCAGGTTCGCAGATTGAATGGAGCAGATCCACAGATAGTTTATACGGGTTTTGGACTAAATGACACTATTTGTACAGATGGTACTATCAACCTCAATTCGCAAACTGGAGAAGTCGTTTATCATGTTCTTTTAAAAAGCGAAACAGTAGGTGAAATAGGTAGTAGCAGGCGAGCCGCATCTGTTTTTTTACAGGCAACCCCTACCGACAGAGCCCTTCGGCTAAACTGGACAACCAATGTTCCATGGGCCAACGACAGCACCGAAATATACAGGCAAATTGGAGGTGTTTTTATAAAAATTGGAAGCAGCATAACAAATACTTTCGTTGATGCCGACCTCGAAAACGGTCAGGAATACACCTATTATGTAAAAACGACAGGAGGTTATTCCACAACAGGTTTTGTTGATCCGATCATCAACTATTCACAAATTGTGACAGCCATCCCTAAAGATATTGTTGCGCCATGCCCACCAGATATTAGTGTTGAGACTGATTGTAAAGAGATTTCCAATCTTATAAAAATCAATCGGTTGTATGATAGTTGTTACGTTGATACAAAAGAATATCAGATTTTCTATAACATTTCATCTGTCACAGATCTTTCCCTATTGGCTACTATTCCGGCAAATCAAACCGAATTTCTGCATCAGGGAATCGATTTTGTAACAGCATGTTATTATGTAAAGGCAATTGATTCAACAGGTAATATTTCAGATGCATCCAACACTGTTTGTATTGATTGGGACACCTGTCCGCTTTATGAGCTGCCGAATGTTTTTACACCCAATGGCGACAATTTCAATGATTTGTTTATTCCAATGAATTATCCATCAACCAATCCTAAAGCCAATGTGGAACGTGTTGAAATGACAATATTTAACCGATGGGGGAATGTCGTTTTTAAAACCACCGAACCGGCCATTAATTGGGATGGAAAAGATGAGAAAACTGGAAAAGATTGCGCCGAAGGCACCTATTTTTATACCTGTAAGGTGTTTTTCCAGACACTCGAAGGATTGATTGAACAACAATTGCAAGGGAGTGTGACGATTGTGCGGTAGTGGAGAGATAGAATCGAGTGATTAAAATGGGCATAATCCTTTATGTTCATACCCCTCAAAAATCCTGAATTGTAATCAAAGATTATTTTAGCTTAACAGAAAATGAGTTTGCATTCCATATTAGCATAAATTTTTAGAAAAATCTAAAGCAAATCATATTGAGCTTTAATTACAACCGAGTGGAAAAAAGATAATTATCTGCTTTTTCCCGATCCGTTCATTGAACTGCTTATCCAATAATATCATACCGAAAAACCTTACATTGATCCAAAACTCAAAGTGGAAGATGTTGCTGCAAAACTGAACACTTCCCAAAAGGCCATAGCTTCAGCATTAAAGCAACACGAAAACACCAATTTCAACACCTTTACCAATCCGTTCGTGGCTTATGAAGCGAAAAGGATTATGGAAAACCCAAGTGATGGTTTTTATAAGTCGAGGCGGTGGCTTTTGATTCGGGTTTTGATTCCAGATCGATTTTTTATTTTGCTTTTGAACGGTTTACGGTAATAAAACCAAGCTATGCCGCAGTTTCATGCTTAGCAGAAAAGGTGAGGTTGCTTGAGTTAAAGAATCTTGGCCAAAAAAAAGAAATAAGGTTTTTAATCCTTAATCCTGCTGTTCTTAATAGTAGCATTCTTACTTATTTCTTCTTAGTACAAGACTTGTCAATCATTTAATCTTCCTTTCTGGGAGAATAGTTGCTGTTTTATAGTATTTATTGCATTGATAATAAATAATATAGATGTATGTTCAAAAATTTCATAAGCACTTGTAGAAAATTTGAATATTTTTTAGAATGATTCTAAATAACAATCGTTAAAATATATATTTTCGCCAAAGTTTTAAACTATCATGAAGAAAATTAACATTTTGGAAAACCTGATATTGGAATCTTTAGAAAAGGAAAAGTATTCAGGTCCTTTTCGGATGATTGCAAATGATTGTAAATAATTAGTGTCTTTTGTACTGACAAAATGATTCAAATGCATAAAGATTATAAAACCAAATGAGTGAAACGTTTCTTATCTCATTTACCTCACCTGAATGCCTTGGATTAGATGTAGGCATAATTAGTAATTTGTGCCAACACTCTGATCTGCATCAGCTTGATGAATACAACCTTCTCCTGAAGTTTTTACTTAAAATATCTGGAAATCACTTAAAAATTTGGTTTATACAAAATCTGGTATATGATAAAAAAATCCTCATTACCTTAATGTTGCTTATTAGGCTTGGAGGCAAAAAAAAGTTAGCAAGATCTTATACCTATCCGCCGACGAGCCGTATAACAGGCAAATATGTGATGGTCACCTTTTACATAAAAAGTAATATCTTGTGGAGAGGCTTACTAGTTTTTAAAAACGAGAACTATTTGGTATGTATAATGCTGGATTGGCTTGCTAATGAAATAAAATACCCATCGAAATTTCTAACTAATTATGCGTATAGCATAAAGTACTAATCAAATATCTTCGAAAACAAATGAAAAATTCTACACACTTTCAGCAATTTTTATTCATGGCTTTGCTGCTCATAGCTATCATTTTTGATTTTGGCATTAGCGGCAAGGATGTTTCAGCGCAAACGTTTACTGCTACAGGGCTTCCTCAGAGTATTCCTGATGGAGTATCAACAAATTGTTGGGCAACGCCTGGGACTCCGCTTACCAGCACTATTCAAGTAAGTGGAGTGCCTGGTAATGTTTCCTCTTCTGGCCAGATCACTATAAATTTTAACCTTAGCCACACTTGGTCTGGCGATTTGATGGTAAGCATTACTCCTCCAAGCGGCACTGCTATAAATCTTATTAATAGACTCGGTAGTGATATTTGCGGATATAATTCCGGCTTTGTTGCAGCAAACCAACTCTCTTTTAATAGTTTGAATTCAGCTTCTGTTCCACCAACTAATCCAATACCAGCAGGCAATTATCTTCCAACAGCTGGGTTAAATGGTGGTGTACCAGGAGATTTGAGTGCTTTACTCGGCTCTCCAATTAATGGCAATTGGGTTCTCACTATTAAAGATGGAACACTCGATGATGTTGGACAACTCCACAATTTTAGTATTGTTGTAAACCAATGCACAAATCCTGTTAGTGGCGGAACCGTTTCTGGCTCTCAGTCCATCTGTTATAATACAGCACCAGATGCTTTCAGCAGTTCAGATCTTCCCATTGGTCATACTGGTACGCTCGAATATCAATGGCAAAGTTCAATAACAAGTAATATTGACGGGTTTAGTGTTGTTCTGGGTTCAAATTCATCAACTTATACCCCATCTGTATTAACCCAAACGACTTGGTTTAAACGATTGGCTCGAGTTGATTGCAAAACGGATTGGACAGGAGCTGCCGAATCCAATGTTGTTCAAATCACAGTTGAACCAGCCCCAATTTCTGGTATCTTAGGCAAGACACCAGATGCGGCAAATGTGTGTGAAGGCAGCAATGTATCCGCAGTTCTGACAGCAGGAAGCGGCGGCAACGGTACAGATCTCACCCAATACCGTAGCTACGACGGAACAACATGGACACCATGGACAGCCTACACATCAGCAGCAGACATTTCAACAACAGGTAAAACCCGAATTGAGGTACAAACCTTGCGCCAGGCCGACCATTGCAGCGATGCCACGCCCAACACTGCTAGCTGGGACATAGAACCAACCCCAATTTCTGGTAT
>Ga0351879_1203_pt1 | contig 9017 bp, 9 predicted proteins | sample BONcelFGM3001D15_FD_206782 | JGI IMG/M metagenome (GOLD analysis project Ga0351879, IMG submission 206782) | Enriched cells from coal bed in the Powder River Basin, Montana, United States - BONCAT cells FGM rep3 HSBNCT.FGM.300.1.D15 ... | reverse complement strand
TGTTAACCACAATCATCGAATGGCTGGAAGGGGGTGGCTATTTCCACTTCATCAAAAACGCTGAATCTGAGATGAGAGAGTGTTTCATTGATTCATGTGCTTGCTTCTCTGCTGTACAAGTCTTTGATGTAGACTCACACGCCGCGTGGTATATTTGTACCTGTTTTTAGGTTGGCAGATTTATCAAGAATGGGTGAATGCGCAATGAGAAATTCGAATAGACCCAAATACTGTGAGGGTTGTGCGGTATAGCGACCTGAGCATTTGTACAATACACACGAATATGTCAAAATGAATGGCCGTTATAAGATATAGTTGAGCAGTGGCAGAAAATCCATAGGGATTTCCCAACGTGGTAGTCTATCCCGTCGCCTTTGGTGTTTTGAGCTCCGAACTGACCCACCAAAAGTTAAGCCGCTGCAAGCGTGGATGACTGCTTCGCGGCTCGCATTATTATCCGGCTCGGGGATTCTGGAAATATCATCAGGTGGCAAATGCTCGTCGTTTGAGTTGCAACAAATGTGCGTGAAATTTTACATATCGTTTGCGCGGGGAAATGAAGCGACGGATGAGGAATTTTTACTGGTTTAACGACATTTGTTTACAAGCGGAGGGCAATTGAGGTTTCATTCTGCCCTCCGCTTCTTGAAAAACCATCGGCTTATGGCTCCACATTGGTGGTTTGGATAAACGTGATGATCGCGTCCACCGCTTGGGCCTGTTGCGCTTCTCTCGTAATGGTGGCGGTGCCATCCCCTTTTTGTTCGCCGTAATTGCCAAAATACGCGTGGTTGCCCCCCGATATTTCGACCTTTTCCTCAGCAGATTCCAGCTTTGCGCGGTCAAGCCCTTGATCCTCGCTGCCATAAACCGCAAGCGTCGCCACAGCGGCATCGTTTAGCGGATATGCGCCCAACAAAATGAGACCCTTCAGTTGATCTGTGTGGGCACCTGCATAACTGCTGGCCATCGCGCCGCCCAGCGAATGCCCCGCCAAGTACCAGGACTGAATCTCCGGGAACCGCGTATAAACCCGATCAGCCGCGTTCACATCAAAAACCGCCAAGTTAAACGGCATCTTGAGGAGTACGCACGTAATACCTTTTTGCGAAAGTTGTTTGAGCAAAGGCAGGTAGGCGCTTGCCTCCACCTTTCCGCCGGGGTAGAAGATAAGCCCGACATGCATATCCGAAATCGGCGCGGCGCGGATCAGCGTGATGTTGCCATCCTCCTGCGTGATGAGGGGATCGGACGATAGCAAACCAAGCGCATCCGCATCCGCATGATAATAATCCAACGTGTAAACATAGAACCCGCCCAGCACCGCGGTAAGTAAGCACGCAACCGAAAGAACGGCAATGCGCAACCCTTTTCTTTTTCTTTTCATGCAATACCTCATATGCTTCAACGGCGTGGCGCTCACACGGCCAGCCTTACTTTTTCCGGAGCGCAGATATCCCTTGCGCCAGCCAAACTACCGCAAAAACCAAACCATACAGAACAATGGGGATCCATGTAATCTGATGAATATTAACCCAGCCAACAGGCGTGCCGGTAAAGGCGTTGCGTAGCAGTCCACCGTAAGTGACCAACACAAGCGCCACATAGGATGCGACGATCCCCGCAATTGCGATTCTGTTTCGAAGGATGCCGTATACCTGCGTCACAATAAACATCATCATAAAACCAAAGAAGAACATCGGCCACATGCCGTTGGCAGCGCCAATGGCTACAATGGCGCCATGACCCGCAACGAAAACCTCCAAGAAGGTAATCCAGCGAATATTGTTATGCCAACTGGTTTTCGCAAGTGAGATTTGCGTCATCAGCACAAATAGGTAGAAAAAGCCGACTAAATGCCCCAACGTACCCTCCATGGGGTGAAACCAAAAAGTGAAAATCACCGCCCATGCAATATAATACCCGTGGGTTCTATAAATCAACGAGGTTCCCCCGACGGGTAGTTTGACCTTTTTACCGAAGAACAAGCCCCGCCTGTTGTTGAGCAAAATCAAAATCATCACCAACATGAGGATGACCGAACCCTGTGATGACATCACGGGTACAAACTGCGCCAACCCGTCATAGAAGAATGTCGTCTGAACCAGGTGCAGCGCGATAAAGACCGTGTTCACAATCAGAAGCCAAAAATTAACTTGACCAATTCTCCCTTTGGGGACGGGCGGCTGGCTTTTTAACCGATGGATCAGCCACCACACTGAAACCTGATGTGCAATGTATAGGACCCACACCGTTATGCTTGCCCATAGCGCAACCTGTGGGAGTTACCAGAAATACCAATCTGCACCTGTATCGGGCAGCAAGCCCGATTGAAAACGACCCAGTGTGTCAACGCCGGGATAAAATGACCGAAAACGCCGGTGAAAAATGACCCATAACGCCGGTTACCCTGCCGCCGGAATATCCGCTGGCGGAACCGTTTGAATCCCTGTTTTCAGGCGATCTTTCAGCCGATATGTCTGCCCCCGGATATTAATCACGTGAGCATGATGGAGCAGCCGATCCAACAGAGCCGTTGCGACAATCGTATCACTGAGCAGTTCACCCCAATCGCTGAAGTACTTGTTGCTGGTGAGAATGATGCTGCCATGCTCATATCGCTCAGAGACGAGACGAAAGAACCATTCGGCCTCCTGTCGGTTAAGTTGCAAATAACCGACCTCGTCAATGATGAGGATTGCTGGGCGCAGGTATACCCGCCATCGCTTGTCCAGCCGTCCTTGTTCCATGGATCGTTTCAGATCCTCAATGAGACGTGCCAGGCTGGTATAGTAAACCGTTAGCCCCGATTTTAGTGCCTTCATGGCAAGTCCAACAGCAAGGTGAGTCTTGCCAACACCCGGCGGGCCGAGAAAGATCAGATTTTCGCAGCGAGCCGCAAAACTAAGGGTACCCAGTTCATCGATCTGCCGTTTATCAATGCTTGGCTGAAAGCTGAAATCGAACTCGTCCAGCCCTTTCCGGTGCGGAAGGTGAGCCAGTCTCAGCCTCATCTCCTCGCTCTTGCGATCACGCTCCTGCTGCTCGGTGGTCAGCAGATCATTGAGAAATTGCGAATAGGTATGCTGCTCCCGCTGCGAGCGCTCCATTTGTGCATCCAGCAACACCGCTGCCGTTTCCAGGCCCAGTGAAGCAAGCAGCGCCCGGGCATGCTCCAGTTCAACCATTGGAGGCACCTCCCAGCAGCCGGTCATAGATGCTCAGCTCACGAATTTCGACCGTGCCGGCCTGTTGCTTTGCACAGGGAAGCGGAACCGGGATACCGTTCCTTTCCGTGAGACCATGGTACTGACCATGAAGCATGATGACATTGCCGGAACGATATTGCGCCTTGTGTCTGGCCAGCAATACGCCGCCATTACAGATCTCCAGCGAGCCTTCGTAGAGCCGAACCCGTACCTCCTTCCCGCTGTATTGCCAAGGGACACCATATCGAATACCGTCAAAGCTGACCATCCCGTCGTGGGTTACAATACGATCCTCCCAGCGATATTGATCCAGTTTTGCCTGTGACGGTAACTCCAATAGCTTTTCTCTGGCCAATGCTTGCAGTGGGATCTTTCCGGTCGTGTGATGTACTTTACCGTTGGCATCACGGCACCAGGCTACTGCCTGACGATTGAGATCGTCCAGATCCTCAAACCGCCGCCCGGGAAGGAAGTTCTCTTTCACATACCGAACAAGGCGCTCTACTTTCCCTTTGGTTTGTGGAGATCGCACGCGACACACTTTCGGCGTAAAACCCATGTCAACGGCGAAATCTGCAAAACGCGTGTTCCAAATGGGCTGCCCTGCTTCCCTGCCTGTTACGACCGTCTTCATATTGTCGGTCAATATCTCCTGAGGCATCCCGCCGTAATACGCAAATGCGTTGACCATGCACCGCTGCAGACTGTTCAGATCGCAGCGGCTGGTGAACTCAACGTATTTCATGCGGGAGTTCCCCAGAATGATGACGAACGCAGGCACTTTGTGCAGACCGCCCTGCGCATCCTGGTAATGGCAGATGCCCCAGTCCATTTGCGCCTGTTTGCCGGGTGGTGTTTCATATCTGCGCACGGCGGGCAATGCCCTGGCCGGACGAAAGGGATGCACGTATTCTTTGAGAATCGTAATCCCGCCCTCGTAACCTACTCCTTGCAACCGTTCCAGCAGTACCACGCAGTTGAAAATCCCCTGACTCATGAGGCTGTGAAGGAGAGGTTTATAAGCATCCAGCTTTGAAAACCGATCGTTCGGTGGTGGTTTATTCTCGCCACGCTCAATATACTTGCGGGCTGTATTCTTGGAGATTCCGAGCTGTTTCCCGATGGTATAGGCGCTCTTCCCGTTTCGCGCTTCTTTTCGTATCATGAGAATCATCCCACTCCTTAGCATAGTGCCCGCCTCCACGATCTTCTTCCAGATCATGGTAGCGACCTTCCTTGAGTGGGTCAATTCCTACCGGCGTTCTCGGTCAATTATACTCCGGCGATAACAAGTGTTAATGATAGCCAATACGTCCCTCCTGTAAAGGCTACCGCTACAATCACAGAATAAGTGAGGGCTTTCTTTAAACTGTAGGTTTTGTGGATTCCATTGGATTCCTCCATTCCGCTCATTCGAGCATAATTTTCACATAGCCATTTGGCGGTATGTACTGGTTCAACCACAAAACAGGGAAACCTGCATTGCTTATATACTGCATACCATCAATTTTCGCTGTCGAATCCGGCCAGAGGCTCGCTTTTCGCAAACCTTAACCTCCGCAATGCCAGAAAAACAGCATACCCTCTCCGGTATCCGACACAGTCTACAGGCTGCAACGGATCATTTCGTACCTTGCTCTGTTTGCTTTCGAACTGCCTTGCTTTTATTCTTCCGAGTTTGCGCCCACGTTAAAAATGTGGTTGTGTAGGTGAGCGTCTTGGTCGGGCATGCATCCACACAGTGCCCACACCCTACACAACGCGAATTTCGGCTGCTTTCACGCTTGATTGCAGCTGTTTTGAGATCAATCGTCATCGGGCAGGCTGCGTTACAGCTCCCGCATTCCACGCATTTTGTGTTGTCCGTGACGATTTGTTGCCCCGCAACCTTTCCGATCAAAGCAAGCAGTGTACCCAGTGGGCAGTAATAGCAGTAGCCCCTGCCGATGAAAACCATCCAGAATAACATGGCCATCATCAGTTCCCCGATTAGGTATAAGTACGTTTCAACATTGCCTATCCTTTGCGGATTTCCCGGCGTCGGAACGCCCGTGAGGTATGCATTCCACCACAGCGAAAACAGGATCGCCACGCCAAAGAAAACCCGGCGGACAACTGCCAGCACCGTAAGCATCTGAGGGCTGCACTTGCGCGCTTTGCCGATTAAAGGCATTGCCGGATCAAACACTTCTGCGGCAAAACCATTAAACAGGCACAGGGTGGAACACTGCAAACGCCGCCCAAACAGTAGCGTACCCACAAATACAATGATGCTCACAATAATGTAGAACAATAGTGCAGCGCTGATCCCAGCCAGTCCCCATAACGGAAACCGACTTAGGTAGAAACCGGAGCTTTCGCTCATAAGTTGAAAAGGAGTGGTGGTCCAAGGTAGGGGCATGGTGAAAAAGTATAATTCCTGAATGCCTGTGATCAGTGGCAAAAGGATATGCACCACCATAGCCGTTAAAAAGAAACCGATCAGGTTTCGTCTCCGCAAGGTCGACCGCTTTGTTTTGCCTATAATCCGCAGGGTCAGGATACCAGCAGTCAATATGAAAAACGTTTTGATCCAATTTTCGTAAAAATGCCAAAACCATGTAATAAACGCGGCAACCTTGGGTGTTGCGTGTGGAGCATAACCATAGTTAAGCCCTGCGATCACAAAGCAAAGCACAATATATACCCACAGGATTGATTTGAGCGCCCGCCTTTCTATGACTCTATCTGTGTTCATGTATTCTCATCTCCCACACCTGTATAAGCTTTGAAGAGTAGAAATGAAGCTATGTCAGCACCGAGCTCGACACCTTCACGCTAACTGATGTTGCTAAGAGCAGAAACCGGATGAGACGAGACGAATCATTTGTTTTTGCGAAAAGCTGAAAAACAGTCTGCAAAAAGCAAGTGAAGCGCGTTCATATCCATAGAACGCGACGATATACCTAAGTGATTTAGGCTGTTTACACGGGGTATCGGGCAGCATCAGCATTGCTTCTCACCTTTGGCCCAAACCAGTTCAACACCGGCAAGGTTGCTACGATCGCTGATTGTCAGATGCCTCTTTGGATTCTCAAGTCGAAAAGACATCAAGCCAAACAAGCCTTCCTTAATCGTGTGAATCATCTGCCCGCGGTGGGGCGCGACCAGCTCTACTCCGCCAGATTGTGACGCTGTGATCTGAAGCCTGCAGTCGCCCTTTGTCAAAAGAATCTCAACCTCGTGACCCGTTTGCTTAAGGTTGCAGCTTCCCCTGGTGTATGTGGCAAAGCGGTGGTGTTCGCCGGCGTAATACAGATGGGCAATATAGCCATGAAAGGTTGTACCAAGCGCGGGAATCTCCGCCCAGGAAAAGAACAGCGAACCTTCCTGCGAGAAGTGATTGGACTGAAGCCACACATAGCTTTTGGGAAAGGAACTACCCCAATCTTTTTCGATATAGCCTTTCCCCCCGTTAAAATCCACGAACTCTCCGTTGATCCGAAGGGAGCCAGCGAGAGTATGCGTCAAACTGATTACACTGTGGATACACTCCATGCCAGATAAGTAAGAAAAAGGGCCCATAATGGTAGGTGCCCAGTATGATCCGGGCAAGTCGGTCAGGTTGTGAAAATTCAACTGACCTTCTACCTGAAGCCGTTCTCCGCTAAACGTGATGCTGAGGCCATCCCTACAAAAGCTGTTTTCACCCAATCGAAAAGAGAACGGCTCATCCTGCGTCTGGAAGGCATCTACATCCAACCAGTCCGTTGTTTGCCACCAAGTTTCCCCCGACCTTTGAGCCAAGATAGCCTGAATGAAGGGGCTGGTGGTGCCGTTGTGCATGCTTACTCCGGGAATAAGGCACAAAACTGTCTGTCCATCAAGGGAAACCTGCTTGTAATACCAGCCTTCAAAAAACTCGTTCCGTGCAAGGTTATGAAAACGCATGGACGTATATTGACGTTTATTAACGCTCGTTTTGTTTCCGCTCCTTTTACATCCTCGCCCGGTGTCGCCGAATGCTTCTGTTACATTTGGTACCTGCGAGAAACCAGTTCAATGATGCTACCATAAACAATGCCTGCTAGGAAACTGACCACATCACCAAACCCTGCCGCACTATAAAATGCAAACGATACAACCAAGCCGATCAGCGCTCCCCGAATAATCAAACCAGAGGGTTTTGCCTGCTCATTGATTGCGCCGATGACCATTCCCATCAACAACCGGTTGAACCATAGCGCGAACAGGAATGGGATGCCCGCCGTGCCGCCTGAGCGCACCAAAGCCCCGACTATGCAAACAACGCCCAAAAAAGCGCCACATAACAGGGACACCCTCATTCGCCTTGTCTTTAGAAATTCCATCTTCCATATACCTCCTCTATTTGTGTTTTCAAACCCTTACGGAGTGATGGCAGCCTCGTTGGAATAGCCCGCGTTTTCCCGGAAATCTTTGTAATCTGGGTCATTGGACATGGTAATGCTGTTGACCCACCCGCCCCACTTTTGGCCCAACCCGTCCTCCAATACTACAATAGGCTCGCCAGATGCTTTACGGCGAAAATTAAGAGTGTCGGCCTGGAAAGCTCATGTTTTAACAAGCATCTCTACCCCCCCATGCTATGTCCATGATACTCAGACATCCGACAGACTACCTTTCAATGCCGCTCTTTTTTTACGGTATTCAATGATCGGAGCATCTCCCTGTATAAGATTCTCGCTCATTCTAAGCTCTGTCTTTTTCGGTATCTGCGTGAGGACAACTCTTCTATCCTGGTGAAGAATATACTTGTTGCTGATACTGCTGATGCTGTTGACGATCTGCTTCAGACCGGGTGCTTTCATGAATTTCTGATAGAACCTCAGGTAAATTCGCGTGTTACCCTCATCAATGGGAGAAAATATCGCAACGATTCTGATATTGCTGCTGATCATGTTCTGCCACATGTTGGGCATTTGTAGCTGGAGATGAAATAGATCCTTGTAATTCTTGATTTCCTCTGGCTTCAATGGAGTAACGGACCCGTTATCCTCCACATTACTGACATAAAACGTCATCAGGTTTTCATCCCAGGTAACGACAGGCCCATTGACCACCGTACGGTTTCCGCGTCCGATAGAATTTGTGTGGACAAACGGAAGATGCACTACATCCAGCTGATTCTCGATCGCTCTTGTATAGTGTACGGGCCATGTTTCGGAAAAACCCCCGTAAGAGAAGCCTTCACGCAGTTCACGGAAAAACGGAATTTCAGGAAGATTTTCTGTTTGTTCTCCATACCAGAGCCAAACAATCCCGTATTTCTCTACAACCTTATAGGCATGAACCCGAAACCGATCTGGAACCGGCGAGGCGCTGCCATTAGCCGGAATCAAGATGACTTTCCCAGACGCATCGTATGCGAAACCATGGAACGGGCAACGGACTGTGTCATGAACGACTTTTCCAGCACTGAGGGAAGCCCCCCGGTGGCAGCACTGGTCGTACACACAATTGAGGTTTCCGTTTTGGCTTCTCCATATTACCAGTTTTTCACCTAAACGCGTTACGCCAAAAGGTTTGTCTCCTTTGATTTCCTTTGCATCAAGGATTCCATACCACTGGTTTCGGATCATAAAACGACTCCCTCTACCTAGCGAAAATATTCATCAAGCATAAATCCCGTTTCTCCAATAGCAGACGATATCAATACTATTCCACAAATCATACCAAACTCCCGCTCAACTCGAAATTGATTTTTGGGAAGTTATCACGCCAGATAATAACAAAATCCGCATTTGGGAACTCTTGCGCACAAAAATCAGACAATCACTACTATATAGA
>Ga0351879_1202_pt1 | contig 9069 bp, 7 predicted proteins | sample BONcelFGM3001D15_FD_206782 | JGI IMG/M metagenome (GOLD analysis project Ga0351879, IMG submission 206782) | Enriched cells from coal bed in the Powder River Basin, Montana, United States - BONCAT cells FGM rep3 HSBNCT.FGM.300.1.D15 ... | reverse complement strand
GCCGCCCGCTTCGCCTACCTCCAGGGGATTGCCGGCAATCGCATGTCCTTTGAAACCCGGGCGGGGCTCATCGATGCGGAGGTCCGGGACGACGGGGTCAAGCTTCGCCTGACAGATCCCCTGGGGCTGCGGAGCGACGATCTCCTGTTGCCGGACGGCCGGTCCTGCGGGGCAGACAGCATCAATACCGGCGTCCCCCACGCCGTTTCTTTCGTTGAGGATGTGGACCACACCGATGTCAGGGGAATGGGACGGGCGATTCGGTACCACGAACGCTATGTCCCGGAAGGGACCAATGCCAATTTTGTGGAGGTTGTGGATCGCCGGACCCTTCGGGTCCGCACGTACGAAAGGGGCGTGGAGGATGAAACCCTCGCCTGCGGGACCGGTTCCGTTGCCTCCGCCCTTATCGCCTCCTGGAAGGGGCTCGTGGATGCACCGGTTGCCGTCCGGGTCCGAAGCGGTGAGACCCTGCGAATCTATTTTGAAAAGACGGCCGGCGGCTTTGAGCGGGTCTATCTCGAGGGCGGGGCCAGGGTCGTCTGTCAGGGCGCCCTGTGGCAAGAGGCATACCGGTTTCAGAAAAAACCATAAAGGAGAAAGACTGTGCAGATTGCGGAACGATTGACGAAGATTCCCCCCTACCTCTTCATGGAGCTGCGGAAGAAGATCAACCAGGCCAAGGCAGACGGCGTGGATGTCATCTCCCTGGCCATCGGCGACCCCGTGGAGGCGACCCCTGCCGGCGTCATCGACGAGCTGTGCCGGACGGCCCGGGATCCCATGAACCACCGCTATCCCACGGACGAAGAAAAGGGCATGCTGACCTTCCGCCAGGCCGTGGCCGGCTGGTACCGGGACCGCTACGGCGTGGCCCTCGATCCGGCCACGGAGATCCTGGGGCTCATCGGTTCCAAGGAGGGCTGCCATCACTTCGTCCTGGCCCGGATCAACCCCGGCGATACCGTCCTCATGACGGACCCGGGATACCCGGCGTACCGGGCGAGTATCCTCATGGGCGGCGGCATCCCCTACAACGTGCCCATTCTGGCGAAAAACGGCTATCTTCCCGATTTTGCTGACATACCGACGGATGTTGCCCAAAAGGCCCGGGGGATGTTCCTCAACTACCCGAACAACCCCACCGGGGCCTGCGCCACCAAGCCCTTTCTGCAGGACCTGGTCGCCTTCGCCAGGACCTACGACATTGCCGTCTGCTACGACAACCCCTACAGCGAGGTCCTCTTCGGCGACCAGGAACGGATCAGTTTCCTCATGGTCCCGGGCGCCAGGGACGTAGGTGTCGAGCTCAGCTCCCTCTCCAAGCCCTTCAACATGTGCGGCTGGCGCATCGGCATGGCCTGCGGAAACCCCGATCTCATCGCCGGAATCAGCAAGGTCAAGGAGAACACCGATTCGGGCATCTTCAACCCCATCCAGTATGCGGGGATCTACGCCCTGCAACAGGAGGTTCCCGCCATCACGGAGATGCTCGCCGTCTATGGTCGCCGCCGTGAACGGGTCCTGAAAACCCTGGCGGCCATCGGCATCGACTTTACCCCCCCTCAGGGGACCTTCTACCTGTGGGTTCCCGTGCCGGAGGGAATGACCTCCCTGGCGTTCACGAACCGCCTTTTCGACAAGACGGGGATCGTCGTCGCGGCAGGGACGGCCTACGGCCAATACGGTGAAGGGTATGTCCGCATCTCCCTTACCGTTCCCGATGACCGGCTGGAGGAGGCCATGGCGCGGATCGAACGCGAATTCGGAACGTAGGAAAACGTGTACGATGCCCGGTGACAGGTCAGGCGGATCGCCGTACAAGGTCCTTGGAAAGGCAGTATTATGGAAATAGGCATTGTTGGACTCCCGGGAAGCGGGAAGAGCACCCTGTTTGAAATCATGACGGGCGTCAAAAGCCGGGAACTGCACGGAGAACCCTGCGTCCGGGGCCTGGCGACGGTGCCCGACGCACGTTTCGACCGTTTGGTGGAGATCTTCAGGCCGGCCAAGGTCTCCCCGGCGAAGGTCCCCTTCGTCGATGTCCACGCCGCCGGGGAGAAGGCCTGGAATACCCTCCGTCAGAACCTGAGCGGCGCCGACGGCCTGCTGCACGTCCTCGACGGCTACACGACGGGCGATCTGGCAGACATCCTGGCGGATTACCGGAAGCTCTCCGACGAACTCGTCCTGTCCGACCTCCTCATCGTGGAAAATCGCCTGGAGCGCCTGGGAAAGATGTCCCGGGCGGCCTGCAAGCCCCAGGACCTGGCCCAGATGGAGATCCTTCCCCGCCTGAAGGCCCACCTCGAAGGGGGCGGCGCCCTGCGAGAATTGAATCTGCCGGCGGAGGACGTCCACATGCTGCGCAGCTTCTCCTTCTGGACGATCAAGCCGGAACTGGTGGTCATCAACCGGGGAGAGGAGCGCCCTGCGCCGGTGGCCGAATTTGAGCGGGAAGCGGCCATTGCCACGCCCGTCATGGAGGTCTGCTGCCTCATCGAGGCGGAGATCGCCACCCTGCCCCCGGATGAGCAGAGGGAATACCTTTCCGCCATGGGCATTGTCGAGGCGGCCTTTGCCAAGGTCATCCGGGCGGCCTTTGTCATGCTTCGACAGATGGCTTTTTTCACCGTTGGCGAGGACGAGGTCAAGGCCTGGGTCATCCCCCTGGACACCAAGGCCCCCAAGGCCGCCGGCGCCATCCACAACGATTTCGAGCGGGGCTTCATCAAGGCAGAGGTCGTCCATTACGACGATTTCATCGCCCTGGGCGGCACGAACGCAGCCGTCAAGGCCGCCGGCAAACTGCGCCTGGAGGGGAAGGAATATCTTGTCCGGGACGGGGATATGATCAACTTCCGGTTCAATGTGTGAGCGCAATGGACAAGATTGATTCCTTGCAGAAAAAGGCCATCCAGGCAAGGGGCATCGAGACAGGTGAGGCCCTGGATCTGGTGATCGAGGGGGCAGCGCGCCCCTGGCGGGTCCTGGCGGCGGCGGCGGAAATCCGGGAACATTTCAAGGGCCGGGAGATCATCCTTTGCGGCATCGTCAATGCCAAATCGGGAAAATGCTCGGAAGATTGCGCCTTTTGCGCCCAGTCCGCCCATTACAAGACAGAGGCCCCGACCTATCCCCTGAAGGGGGCGGCAGCAATCGTGGAAGAGGCCGAGGCCGCCAGGCGTTGCGGGGCGGAATTCTTCGGCATCGTCACGAGCGGCAAACGGATCAAGGGAAAAAAGGAATGGGCAACCCTCCTGAAGGCGATCGAGGGCGTGCGGCGGATCGGCCTCAACCCCTGCGCCTCCCTGGGCATGATCGACGCCGTCCAGGCCGGTGAACTGAAGGACGCCGGGCTTGTCCGCTACCACCACAATCTGGAGACGGGCCGGGGCTATTTTCCCCGCATCTGTACGACCCATGACTACGAAGAGGACGTGCAGACCTGCCGGATCGCGAAAGCGGCGGGGCTGTCCGTCTGCGCCGGGGGGCTCATCGGTCTGGGAGAGGGCATGACCTCCCGTATCGAACTGGCGGAAACCCTTCGGGAACTGGACGTCGATTCGGTTCCCGTCAACATCCTCAACCCCATCAAGGGGACGCCCCTTGGCCGGGAGACCCCCCTTGCGCCTCTGGAGATCCTCATGACCGTTGCCGTCTTCCGTTTCATGCTGCCCGAAAAGGACATCAAGCTCTGCGGCGGGAAAGAGAAGAATCTGCGCCAGCTCCTGCCCCTGGGCATCGTCGCCGGCGCCAATTCCCTGATGACGGGCAACTACCTCACCACCACCGGCCGGGACAGCGCCCTCGACAACGAGATGATCGTTGATCTGGGACTGAAGGCCACCCGGGAGGCCCAGCCGCTGTGCTGTTGCGCCTCCCAAAAATGATCTTGTCAAAAGATCCTTTCGTTGCTAATACATCGCGAAATACGTTCCGGGAGTGGCAGACACCATGGGAGAAGGCATATCGGATTACACCAAATTCTGCGTCGATCTGCGTCGTCACATGTGGATGGCCGGCGTGGAACAGGAACTGCGCCGCCTGATCTGGCAGATCGCCATTACCGGCAAGTACATCTCCGCAAAAATTCATGAGTCGAATCGGAAGCTTGCCGGATTCAAAAACATCTATGGCGAGGACCAGTTGGCCCTGGACAAAAGCTCCGACGAGGTCCTGAAAAGCCAGCTCCAGTTTTCCGGCTTCGTCCGGGCCTACGCCTCAGAGGAGCAGGACCAGGTCGTCACCATCGGCAAGGGGAACGAGACCTACTTTGTCACCGCCGATCCCCTGGACGGCTCCTCCCTCGTCGATACCAACTTGGCCATCGGCACCATCATCGGCATCCACAACCGGTCCTTCTTCGGCAAGGGCAGGGAAACCATGGTTGCCGCCCTGTACATCACCTACGGGCCCCTCATCACCATGGTCTATTCCGCCGGGAGGGGGACCCACGAGTTCGTCCTCAACCGGGAAGGGGAGTATGTCCTGTCCCAGGAGGACATCCGTCTGAAGGACCAGGGGGACATCTACAGCCTGGGAGGCATCCGGAAGGACTGGACGCCGGAGCACCTGCGGTTTGTGGAAAAGCTGGAAGAGCTGGGCTACAAGCTCCGCTACAGCGGCGGTTTCGTGCCTGATATCAACCAGATCCTCATCAAGAACGGCGGGGTGTTCACCTACCCGGCCCTGAAGAAGAGCCCCAACGGGAAGCTGCGCCTCCTGTTCGAACTGCAACCCATGGCCTTCCTGATCGAGGCCGCCGGGGGATTGGCGACGGACGGAAAAGACCCCATCCTGGACATCCCCGTGACGGAATTGGGCCAGCGCTGTCCCATTTACATCGGGAGCCGCGCCGAGGTGGACATGGCCCAACGGGCCCTGGAGGGGCAACCATGATCCATGCATCGACGGAAACGCTGAAAAACGCCCTGGAAGGCATCCTGTGCACGACGGCGGATGGCGTTGAGGTCCTCGATGCCGAGCGCCTGCGGAATGAACTCCTCGATGACCTGATCTATACGGCGATCTTTGGTCCCGACGACGAAACCCGCAGCGCCGCCCGCTGGCTGATCCGCCGGAGCGGCGCCGCCCTGGGCGTTTACGCCGCCTCCATTCAGGGGCTCTACGAGGCCATGGGACGAGGGGAGGTTTCGGGATTCACCGTTCCCGCCATCAATATCCGGACCCTCACCTACGACACGGCCTCGGCAATCCTCCGGGCCGCCGGAAACCTGCAGGCCGGTCCGGTCCTTTTCGAGATCGCCCGCTCGGAGATCGACTATACTTGCCAGCGGCCCGAGGAATTCGCCGCCGCCGTCATCGCCGCCGCCATCAAGGTCGGATACGAAGGCCCCCTCTTTCTCCAGGGGGACCATTTCCAGGTGAATGCCGGACGGTACGCCAAAGATCCGGACCGGGAGGTCCAGGCCGTCAAGGACCTCATCTGGGAGGCCATCGAGGCGGGGTTCTACAACATCGATGTCGATACCTCGACCCTGGTCGATCTGACCCAGCCCACCGTTCGGGAGCAGCAGCGACTCAATTACACCCTCGCTGCGGAGCTGGCGACGATGATCCGCGATCTGGAGCCGCCGGGGGTGACCATCTCCGTTGGCGGGGAAATCGGTGAAGTGGGCGGCAAGAACAGCACCGTGGAAGAGCTGGCGGCCTTCATGGCCGGCTTCCGGGAGGCCATGGAAAAAGACGGCGAAAAAAGGGCCGGCATCAGCAAGATCAGCATCCAGACCGGGACAACCCACGGCGGTGTGCCCCTGCCGGACGGTACGGTGGCGCAGGTCAAACTCGACTTTGCGACCCTGGAAGAACTCTCCCGGGAGGCCCGGGAGCGCTATGGTCTGGCCGGCGCTGTCCAGCACGGGGCCTCGACCCTGCCCGACGAGGCCTTTGATCGTTTTCCCGCCTGCGGAACCGCGGAGGTGCATCTGGCAACGGGATTTCAGAACATCATCTACGACAACCCCGATTTCCCTCCGGACCTGCGGGAGCGGATCTACGATTCCCTGCGGATAGCCTGCGCCGCCGAGAGGAAAGAGAAGGACACGGACGAGCAGTTTCTCTACAAAACGCGAAAAAAGGGCTTCGGCCCGTTCAAACAGGAGCTGTGGCATCTGCCGCTTGCGACGCGCCGGGCGCTCGGGGCGGCCCTGGAAAAACAGTTCGTCTTTCTTTTCGAAAAGCTGCAGATTGCCGACGCCTGGAAGCGGGTACGCAGGTATGTCTCGCCGGTGGATGTTCCCCTTCGGCCTCCCGCCGCCTTACGGAACGAAAACAAGCTGTCGTAACGGAAGAACAGGGGATCTATGGAAGAGACCGCCAACTCGCTTGACAAAACCACCATCGAACGGATTCATCTGTTCCAATCCGTGGACATCGAATCGATTCGGGGGATCTTCGGTTACTGCGCCGTCTTCCCCTTGAAGGCGGGAGAGGTCCTTCTGACGCCGGGGCAACACAACCAGACCGTTTTTTTCATCCTCTCCGGCGGCATGCGGATCCACCTGGACACACTCGGCAGTGAGGCTATCGCGGTCCTGGGCCCGGGCGAGAGTGTGGGCGAGATGTCCGTCATTGACCTGCAACCGACAAGCGCCTACGCCGTGGCCGATGTCGATACCCTTCTGCTGTCCATGGACGAGGACATTCTCTGGTCCCTCGTCCGCGCTTCCCATGCCATCGCCTGCAATCTATTGTTTTACCTGACAAAACGCCTCCGGCATGCGGACCGCATCCTTTCCGGCGGCGTCAGCATCGACCGGGAAAAGACCTACGGCCACATGGATGCCCTGACGGGCCTGCCCAACCGGGAATGGTTTTGCGATCTGCTGGCGCGTCATTGCCAGCGGGCCGCTTTTTCGGGAAGCCCGCTCTCCCTGATCCTGGTCGATGTGGATCGGTTCAAGGCCTTCAACGACCAGTACGGCCGCGCCTACGGCGACCGGATGCTGTATGCCCTGGCCTACGCCATGACCACCCACCTCCGGCCCACGGAGGTCATCGCCCGTTTCGGGGGGGACGATTTCGCCATCCTGCTGCCGGATACGGATATGGCGGCCGCGAGGACGGCGGCGGTACGCATCTATGAAAACCTCAAAGAGGCAACGCCCATTGTGCAATACCCGGAGACGATGGGACGGCCGACGGTATCCATGGGCGTAGCCGATCTGGGCCCGGGACAGGATGCCGGCGCCTTGCTGGCAAGCGCCGAGCTGGCCCTTTCCCGGGCCCAGGAAAAAGGCGGCGACTCCGTTTCAGAATAGATATCTACCCGTTTATCCGACGGTTCCTCCTGTTCTCCGTTCCGGTTCCCCGGGGAAACACCCTTCTCAAATTTCCTGTTGACAAGTGTGCCGTTTCCATGTACGAGCATCGGCAAAGGATGGCCTATTGCCGATGGTTGCCGTTTTCCAAAATCACGAAGACATCGAACGAAAAACCCTGATGATTCTCCGCGCCCTCCACGAGGCCTCGGGGCCGATCGGGTCGCGTCTCATTGCCCGCCGGATGCAGGAAATGGGGGTTGCACCCAGCGAAAGGGCCGTCCGCTATCACCTGAAGCTCATGGACGAACGGGGCCTGACGCGGTTGATCGGCCAGAAGGACGGACGGGTCATCACCGAAAAAGGCATCGACGAACTGAAAAAGGCGCGGGTTCGGGACAAGGTGGGGTTGGCCATTTCCAGGATCGACATCCTGGCCTATCAGACCACCTTCAACCCCGACACGCGGCAGGGGCTGGTGCCGGTCAATCTTTCCCTTTTCCGCAGGGACACCTTTCCGGGGGTTCTGCGATTCATGAAGGGTGTTTTCGCAAGCGGCTTGACCGTAAGCGATCTCGTTGCCGTTGTTTTCGAAGGCGATCGCCTGGGAGACGCGGTGATCCCTGAGGGCAAAGTCGGTCTGGTGACGATATGCAGCCTGGTCGTCAACGGGGTCCTGCTGAAGCACGGCATCCCCATGGACTCCAAATTCGGGGGAATCCTCGAGGTGAAGGATCGCCGGCCCCTGCGATTTGCCGAATTGATCTATTATTCCGGGTCGTCTCTGGATCCGTCGGAGGTCTTTATCCGGGGAAAGATGACCTCCGTCGGCCAGGTGGTCGAAAAGGGCGACGGGATGATCCTGGCCAATTTCCGCGAGATCCCGGCGCTCTGTCAGCCGTTGATGCAGGACCTGCTGGGAAAGATGAAAGAGGCCGGAATCCATGGGATTCTCAAGGTGGGTGACGTGAGCGAACCGGTCTGCCAGGTCCCCGTGGATGTAAACAAGATCGGGATGATCCTCGTCGGCGGCCTCAATCCATCCGCCATGATCCAGGAACTGGGGATGGATATCGAAAACCGGGGCATGTCCGCCGTCATGGATTACGGGGCCCTGGCGCCTTTCAACCAGGTGATGCAAAAATTTACAACCTAAAATACCATAATTTCAGAAGGGGGTACAACAATGTCCATTATCAGTGATGTTCTTGCAAAAGTGAAACAGATCGATCCCGACCAGCCCGAGTTCCACCAGGCCGTGGAAGAGGTCATGGAGACCCTGGAGCCCACGACCAAACGGCATCCCGAGTTCGTCAAGGCCAACATCTACGAGCGGATCGTGGAACCCGAACGGACGGTCATGTTCCGCGTACCCTGGGTGGACGACCAGGGGAACGTCCGGGTCAACCGGGGCTTCCGGGTTCAGTTCAACAACGCCATCGGCCCGTTCAAGGGCGGCTTGCGTCTGCATCCCTCGGTCAACCTGGGCATTATCAAATTCCTGGGGTTTGAGCAGATCTTCAAGAACTCCCTGACAACGCTTCCCATGGGCGGCGCCAAGGGCGGTTCCGACTTCGACCCCAAGGGGAAGTCGGACGGCGAGGTGATGCGCTTCTGCCAGGCCTTCATGCGGGAGCTCTACCGCCACGTCGGCCCCGAGACGGACGTGCCGGCAGGCGACATCGGCGTCGGCGGACGGGAGATCGGCTATCTGTTCGGCTACTACAAGAAGATCTGCAACGAACACACCGGCGTTCTGACCGGTAAGGGTCTGGCCTACGGCGGA
>Ga0351879_1201_pt1 | contig 9081 bp, 8 predicted proteins | sample BONcelFGM3001D15_FD_206782 | JGI IMG/M metagenome (GOLD analysis project Ga0351879, IMG submission 206782) | Enriched cells from coal bed in the Powder River Basin, Montana, United States - BONCAT cells FGM rep3 HSBNCT.FGM.300.1.D15 ... | reverse complement strand
ATCACAGCTGCGGCCTGCGGAAGGCTCAGGGAATCCGCCCCTCCCGCACCGGGGATACACCAGCATTCATGGACCGGAAACGGCAGCGGCCGCGGCAGGCCATGGGTTTCGTTCCCCAACATCAGAACCGCCGGGCGGTTGACCGGATGCGGGGGGTTGCCTCGGGCAATGTCGGTTTCGATCACGACGCGTTCCCTTGCCAGATGGGGCAGGAGCTTTTCAAAATCGACCCGATCCAGGAGGTTGAGATGGAAAAGGCTTCCCATGGAGGAGCGCACCGCCTTGGGATGGTATGGATCGACCGATCCCTCACTCAGGGCCACATTACGGATTCCGAACCAATGGGCCGTTCGCATGAGCGTCCCGAGGTTGTTGGGGTTGCGAATTTGATAGGCCAGCAGGAGGTGGCCCTCCGCCGCGTCGGCCCAGGCCGTCCAATCCGATGTCGTCTCCGCGGCGGCCACCCCCATGATGCCCTCGGGCTCCTTGTCCTGGCTGAGGCCCTTCCACTCCTTTGCCGTCAGGAAATAAACGGGCACAGACGGAGGAATCGATCCCAGGAGGGTCCTCCAACGGCCCTCCTTTCCCTCTAGGACCAGGAAGGCCGACGCGGGCCGGCCGCTGCGGAGGATTTCGCGGACGACCTTGACCCCCTCGGCCAAAAAAATCCCTTCCCGCCTGCGATATTTCTCCATCCCCAACTTGGACCAGGTTCGCAGTTGTGCCTTCGTCGGTCTGTCCGGCATGGCCTATCGCTTCTGCAGCAGCGTCCGGGCCACGTTGTGGATGATGTCCCAGGACCCGCCAAAAGGCGGCGAATACGCCAGATCGAGGTTATAGACGTCTTCGAGAGTAAGTCCCGACCAGAGGGCTACGGACAGGGCGTTGATCCGGCCGACGGCGCCGGCCTCTCCGAGGGCCTGGGCTCCCAGCAACCTTCCGGTGGATTGATCGGCAATGAGTTTCATCCCGAGGCGTTTCGGCTCCGACATGGCGTTGGCCGCAGCATTTCCCCAGAGAAGCGCGCTTACAGGCGTATAACCGCTCTCCCGGGCTTCTTTTTCATTGAGACCCGTAGCGGCGGCCTCCATGTGAAAGATCCGGAAAGACTGGGCGCCGACGATCCCCGGGAAGAGTCGTGGCGTCCCACCGATATTGCTGCCTGCGATCCGTCCCTGTTTGTTGGCAATATCTCCCAGGGGGATATTCACCCACCGCCGGCTCACCCGGTGGTAAGACTCGGCGCAATCACCGACGGCATACACATTTTCCCGGGAGGTCTGTTGCGATAGGTTCACCCGGATCGCTCCGGAGTCTCCCAGGGCCAGCCCCATGTCCCGGGCCAGGCGGGCATCCGGCTTGACGCCGACCGCCAGCAGGATGAGGTCCCCCTCGAGAGGACCATGATCGGTGTTGAGGCGCAGTCGGTAGGCTGTTCCCTGCTCAATGGACAAAATCCGGGTCTGGGCAAGGAAATCGACACCCCGGTTCTCCAGTGCCGCCAGGATCTCCCGGCCCATATCCGGGTCCCAGCGCTGGGCCGGCAGGTCTCCCCGATGGACCATCTGCACGGCGATCCCCCTGGCCCGCATATTCTCGCACATCTCCAGGCCGATGAATCCGGCGCCGACGACGATGGCCCGGCGACACTCCGTTTCCTCAATATAACGCTTGATATGCAGGGCGTCTCCAAGGGTCTTGAGGACGAAGACCCCCTCCAGGTCCTCACCGGCAATGCCGGGCAAAAGAGGCTGCGTACCGGTGGCCAGGGCCAGGAAATCGTAGGGAAGCTACCTGCCGTCATCGAGGTGAACCGTGCCCCGCTCTTCGTCTACTGCCGCCACCCGGGCATGGGTACGGACATCGATTCCGCCTTCGCGGAACTTCTCGACCGTACGGGCCGTCAGTTTGCCGCTGTCCTGAATTACATCACCGATGTAATAGGGCATGGGTCAGGCTGCCGTGGCCACATATCCGCTTTTTTCCAGCACCACGACCGCAAGCTCCGGGTCCCGTCGTCTCGCCTCCGCCGCGACCGAACCGCCGGCGGCGCCGGCGCCGATAACCACCAGATTTTTTTTCATGACATCCCCCAAAAAACTTATTTTACAACCCCTGAAACGGTTCGGGCACGAACGGCGTAAACGGCAAGACCGACCAGGATCATGAGGATGCAGAGAATCTGCCCCATGGTCAGGGAGGCAACAATCAGCCCGAGATGGCTGTCGGGCTCGCGGAAGAATTCGATGAAGAACCGGACGAGGCCGTAGCCCATTACATACAGGGCCAGGAGAAATCCGTCGAAAGGACGACGTTTCCGGAGGCCCCAGAGGATGATGAACAAAACGATCCCCTCGAAAAAGGCCTCGTAGAGCTGGGACGGATGGCGCAAGGCTCGGGCCGGATCCAGGGGGAAATACATGCCCCAGGGCGCCGTGGTTATCCGGCCGTATAGTTCGCCGTTGATGAAGTTCCCGATCCGCCCGAAGGTATAACCCAGGGGAATGGCCGGGCAGATCAGATCGGCCAGATTCCAGAAGGAAATCCCGCGGCGGCGGCACAACAGAAGGGACGCGACCAGAACACCCAGGGCTCCGCCGTGGTAGGACATGCCGCTGATTCCGACAAACTGGATCCCGCCGTCGAATCGAAAGGGGAGAAGGATCTCCAGGGGATGCAGGAGATAATAATCGAAATGGTAAAAAAAGACATACCCCAGCCGGGCGCCCAGGATAAGACCCACGATGCACCAGATGATCACATCCTGGAGCGTTTCTTCCCGATAGGGATACCCCTCGTCCTGAACCCGGTACCGGACCAAGAGGTAGGTCAGGGCGAAGGCGACCAGATACATGAGGCTGTAGTACCGGAGTTGAAAGGAACCCACGGTGAACAGATACGGAGAAATATGCTCCGGAAGATGCTGCCAGGCCGCCAGCCAGGAGGTCATTTAGTAGGCCTCTCCTTTGAGTTCTTCTACATACAGTTGCGCTGCATAGGCAGCGGTCGCACCGTCACCGCTGGCCGTCACGACTTGCCGCAGGAGTTTGTCGGTACAGTCGCCGCAGGCAAAAAGGCCCGGCGCCGATGTCCTCATCTGGCGGTCCACCACGATTGCCCCGCCTTCCGTCCGGTTCGCCAGATCGCTCACGAGATTGGCGTTGGGAATCAATCCGATGAAGACAAAAAGGCCGTGGGCAGGGATTTCGCGGACGGAGCCGGTCTCCACATCCCGGATCACAATCGATTCGACGCCGTTTTCTCCCTTGATCTCCTCGACAACACTCTTCCAGATTATCGAAATCCTGGGATTTTCGAAGGCCCTTTTCTGCAAAATCCCCGTCGCCCGGAGACGGTCCCGACGGTGAATGACGGTTACCTTTTGCGCAAAACGGGTGAGAAACAGGGCCTCTTGAATGGCCGTGTCTCCTCCGCCCACAACGACGACCTCCCGGTTCCGATAGAAGGGGGCATCACAAGTGGCGCAATAGGACACGCCGCGCCCCGTGAAGGCGGCCTCGCCGGGTACGTCCAAGGTTCGCCAGGAGGCCCCGGTGGCAACAATGACCGCCAAGGCCTCTTCGTCGCCGCCGGACGAGAGGATCTTCCATCCCGGTATTTCCCCCCAGGCGGTCTGCCGAAGGGCCGTCACATCCGCCGACCGGGTCACGAGACCGAATTGGACGGCCTGTTTGCGGAAACGCCCCATCAACTCATATCCGTCTATCGCTTCGGGAATTCCGGGATAATTTTCAATCGCGTCTGTGGTCGTGATTTGACTGACCGTCGAGGCACCTTCGATGAGCAGGGTCTTGAGATTCGCGCGGGCTGCGTACAGCCCGGCGGTGAATCCCGCCGGCCCGCCGCCCAGGACTGCAATGTCATAAACGGTCTCCGGAATTTCTTTTGAGGTCATGGGACAGGGCTCCTTAAGGGTATATGGTTGCAATGCGCCGCGCTTGCCTGAAAATATACGACACATCGGATCGGATGTCAAAGGACGACGTATTGCCTTTGCACTTCGTCGCGGCCGTATATCCGTTCAAGCCGCCTGACTAGAAAGTGCGCCCTCGCCATCTTCTGGTAGTGATTCATGAAAACGATGTTGATCCAGGCGCCGCCCGCAGCACCGACAACCGGGACCGCCGCCGCCGCTACTTTTTGCGCCACCATGGGGCTGAAACGCGAGGCGATTACCGCAACGAGACGGGCCAAGACCGGCGTCCCCTCTTTTGCCAGGCCCTTTTCCGCAATATGCCGCGCCGCCAAGGATACCTCCCGTGCCAGCAGGGTCCGGGCTGCGTAGTACCCCGTTTCGGATGCGCTTCCCTCTTCCGCCTTACCTCCCAGGGCAAAAACCTCCAGACAGGCAAGTCGACCTTCGATCGTCCGGATGTCTTCTCCCTCGCAACGGGCGATGTCGGCAATCGCGCGCAGCATAATGACCGTGGTGACAGGTAGTTCCAGGGGCAGCATTGCCATGCCGAAGGCGCCGCCTACGCCCCCCGACAGAGCCGTTGCCCACCGATACACCCTATCCCGGGGCGCCGCTCGCCCCACCTCTCGGCTCAGGGTCGACACCGCCAAGACAAGGGCCTTTTCCAACGAGTTACGGACCAGGGCCGCAATCCGGACGGACCAGCCTTGCGGCAGACGGTCCAGGGCCTTTTCCACCGGCATCCCGATATACGCGGTAATCTTTGACGCCAATCCCGGATTTTCCAGGAGATTCTTCGCCTGCTGCAATCGCCTTACATCCGTGTCCAACATATCCCGGGTTCTCGCAGTCTATCGATTGAGGAGGCAACCGCCTTTACGGCCGTAAACGCGGATCGCATGGACCGCCGTCCGTGGGCCAAGCCACTGTCATGCAGGGATTCGAATCCTCCCTGCAGCGCTTCAGGTTTCCATCCGCACGCCAATGGCCCGCCCATGGCCTTCAAGGCCCTCCAGGTCAGCAAACCTCCGGGCCAAAGAACCGTATCGTTGGAAGGCTTGCGCTGAAAAGGACAGAACGCTGATCCGCTTGACAAAATCATACACCCCCAGGGCCGACGAAAAACGGGCCGTTCCCGAGGTCGGCAAGATATGGTTGGGGCCGGCCAGATAGTCCCCCAGGGTTTCCGGTGTGTAAGAGCCCAGAAAGACGGCCCCGGCATTCCGGATGGAGGGCAAAAGGGCATCCGGATTTTCCACGGCCAACTCCAGGTGTTCCGGGGCAAAACGATTGGCCAGGGACAGGGCCTCGGTCATGTCCGCTGTCACGATGGCCGCGCCGTATCTCTCCAGGGATCGGACGGCAATCGTCCGGCGCCTGAGAAGGTCGGCCTGGCGGGTTACCTCATCCGAAACGGACCGGGCATAGGCCCTGTCGGGAGTAAGAAGGATGGCACTGGCCAGTTCATCGTGTTCCGCCTGTGCCAGAAGGTCTGCCGCAACAAAAGGCGCCGGCGTTTTGCCGTCGGCAATGACGAGGATTTCACTCGGCCCGGCAATCATATCGATGTCCACCTGCCCGAAAACGAGTCTCTTGGCCGCCGCCACGTAGGCATTCCCCGGTCCGACGATCTTGTCCACCCGGGGAATGGACGCCGTGCCGAAGGCCAGGGCCGCAACCGCCTGAGCGCCGCCGACTTTGAATACACGGGAGACACCGCTGAGCAAAGCAGCAGCGGCTACGAGGGGATGGACCTCTCCGTCCCGCAGGGGGGAAACGATGACGATCTCTTCCACGCCGGCGATCCGGGCAGGAATGGCGGCCATAAGCACCGTCGAGGGATAGGCGGCCAGTCCGCCGGGTACGTACAAACCCACCCGTTCCAGAGGGACGATCCGCTGGCCGATCCGGATGCCTTCCTCCGATGCATCCAGCCAGTCCGTCTGGATTTGATGCCGGTGGAAGGCCTCGATTCTTTTCGCCGCCCGCTCCAACAGCCGGAGGTCCACTGCCGCCACCCGGTCTGCGGCCCGCTCCATCTCCTCTTTTTGTACTGCAACGGTTTGGGATGTCAGGTCATACCCGTCAAATTGGCGGGTATAGGCGAAGAGGGCCTCATCGCCTCGCTTTTCCACATCCCGGACGATCCGGTTCACGGTCTGTCCGAGCCCTTCGTCCGTAACGCCGCCCCGTTTCATGATCCCTTGAAACCATGCCTCAAAACCGGCATTTGTCGTATCGATGATGTTCATGGATCACCCTCTGTCCGCCCCCGTCCTTCCGAAAAAGGGGCGCCTTCTTCGTTTAGGCCTTCACCCGCTCCATGTCCGCCCCCAGGAGACGAAATTTCTCTTCCATTCTCTCATATCCCCGGTCCAGATGGTAAATTCGCGACAGAACGGTTTGCCCTTCGGCAGCGAGCCCGGCAAGGATCAACGAGGCCGAGGCCCGCAGATCCGTTGCCATGACCGGCGCCCCGTGCAGCCCGGGGACGCCGCGTACAATGGCGCTGCTGCCCTGCACCACAATATCTGCGCCCATGCGCATCAGCTCACTCACATGCATAAAGCGGTTTTCGAAAACCGTTTCGGTAATGACGCTCAGCCCGGTGGAGACGGTCATGAGGCTCATGATCTGGGCCTGAAGGTCGGTAGCGAAACCCGGATAGGGGAGGGTTTTCAAATCGACGCTCCGGATTTTTTCCCCGCCGACGGCACGGATCGAGGCGCCATCCACATGGACCTGGATACCCGCATCGCGCAATTTGGCGATCAGGGCATCGTGATGGGCCGGGCGGCAATCCAGGATACGGATGTCGCCACCGGTGATCCCCGCCGCAATCATGAAGGTGCCCGCCTCGATGCGATCAGGGATAACGGCCGCGTCCACCGGATGGAGGGAGGAAACGCCGTCGATGCGGATCACGTCCGTCCCCGCGCCGGATATTCTTGCCCCCATGCCGTTCAGGACCTCCGCCAGATTGGCCACCTCCGGCTCCCGGGCCGCATTCTTGAGAATGGTCGTCCCTTCGGCCAGGGTAGCTGCCATCATGATGTTCTCCGTTCCCGTCACGGTAGAAATATCGAAATAGATGGTCGTCCCCTTGAGCCGGGAGGCCTTGGCCTCCACATAGCCTTCCCGCAGTTCCACCTCGGCCCCCATGTCCTGAAGGGCACGGATATGGAGGTTGACGGGACGCGCCCCAATGGCGCACCCGCCAGGCAGGGAGACCCTTGCCTCGCCGGTACGGGCCACGAGGGGCCCCAGGACCAGGATCGAGGCGCGCATGGTTCGAACCAGGTCATAGGAGGCCTCTACGGAGGTAATATCGGTCGCGTTGACCCGGATGCTTTGCTTTCCCTCGGTCTTGACGCCAAAGCTGTTGAGCAGCCTCTGGATGGTCCGAATATCCACCAAATCCGGCACATTTTCGAAGGTATTCCAGCCCTTGGTCAGGAGAGATGCCGCCAGGATCGGCAGGGCGGCATTCTTCGCACCGCTGTTCCGGATCTCTCCGAACAGGCGTTTCCCGCCCCGAATGACCATTTTATCCATTGTCTACCGCCTCCTGGCCACGACCACCCGATCAATACCGGCATAATCGGTACGAAACCGCAGCTCGCCATACAGACCGGACATGTTCAACAGGTCCTCAATCCTTGCCCTCTGTCCCGCCCCCATTTCCAGACAAAGCCAGCCACCCTTCCGCAAAACGCGTCCGCCTTCTCCGATGAGTTCCTCGTAAAAAGACAGACCTTCCGGCCCCCCCCACAGGGCGATCCGAGGCTCGAACCTCCTCACACCTTCCGGAAGGGCATCATAGTCGCCGGCAGGGATATAGGGCGGGTTGGAGACAAGCATATCGAAAGGCCCTGCGAAGCATCTCACCATATCGCCCACCACGAATGCAATCCGGTGGTCCAACCCGACCTTCCGGGCATTGGCCCTGGCCGCCTGGATCGCCTCCGGGGAGATATCCGTCGCCGTCAATCGAACCTGCTGCAATTCCGAGGCAAAGGCCAGACTGATGGCCCCGGAGCCGGTCCCTACATCAACGATGCCGGTCGATACGTTATCAGAACGGGAGGCGATCTTCAAGACCTCTTCCACGAGAATTTCCGTCTCGGGCCGGGGGATGAGGACCCGCCGATCCACATCCAGGACGAGCGACCAGAAGGGCTTGGAGCCGACAATGTAGGCAACGGGCTCCCTGCCGAGACGCCGGACCAAGAGCCTTCGGAAACGGAGGATATCGTCGTTTGTCAACACATGGTCGGGATTGGTGAAAAAAAAGAGCCGCTCTTTGCCCAGACTGTGTGCGAGGAGGATCTCGGCGTCCAGACGAGGGCTGATGAAGCCCGCGTCCCTGAGGGATGCGGCGGCATCCTGGAGGATATCCCGAATCGTCATGCAGCATGCGACGGGGTCCCCTTTTCCGGTCATCCGGTCTGACCGCCCCCTCCCGCCTCCCGGAGGGCCTCCGCCTGAAAATGCGCGGCCAAGGCATCGGTGACACCCTGGATGGAACCGTCGAGGAAAGATTCCAGATTGTAGAGCGTCAGGCCAATACGGTGATCCGTCATTCGTCCCTGCGGAAAATTGTACGTACGAATCCGCTCGCTCCTGTCGCCGCTGCCCACCTGGCTTTTTCTCGCCTGATAGATTTCTTCGTTCTGTTTCTGGACCTCGCGGTCTCGAAGTCGGGCGCGAAGGACCTTCATGGCCTTCGCCTTGTTCTTGAGCTGGGATTTCTCATCCTGACAGGTGACAATGAGCCCCGTCGGCAGATGGGTGATCCGTACGGCCGAATCCGTGGTGTTGACACTCTGCCCTCCATGGCCGCTGGAGTGATAGACGTCGATCCGCAGATCATTGGGATCGATGGTTACCTCTACCTCTTCGGCCTCGGGCATGATGGCCACCGTGACAGCGGAGGTGTGAATGCGCCCCTGGGCCTCCGTCACGGGAACCCGCTGCACCCGGTGGGTCCCGCTTTCATATTTGAGGCGGCTGTACGCCCCCTGTCCTTCGACAAGGGCAATGATCTCCTTGAACCCTCCCATACCACCCGCCGGGGAGCTGCTGACGATTTCCACACGCCATCCGCAGGATTCGGCGTACCGGGCGTACATGCGAAACAGGTC
>Ga0351879_1156_pt2 | contig 9214 bp, 5 predicted proteins | sample BONcelFGM3001D15_FD_206782 | JGI IMG/M metagenome (GOLD analysis project Ga0351879, IMG submission 206782) | Enriched cells from coal bed in the Powder River Basin, Montana, United States - BONCAT cells FGM rep3 HSBNCT.FGM.300.1.D15 ... | reverse complement strand
GGGGCTGGTCATCAAATCCCCCACAGGTGAGGCAGTGGGCTGGTGGACCGGCTTTGCTTACGTCTGTGGAGGGCTTTGCTCAATGGGTGCGGGTCTCTTTGGCATGGAAGCTGCCACCCGCTCCAGCGTTCGATCCTGCAACGCAGCGAAAGAATCCGGGACGCCCCAGGCTCTTATGGTGGCATTCCTGGGCGGATCCGTTATGGGCATCTCTGTTGCCGCCCTGGGGGTAATCGGCCTGGGAGTTGCATATCTCCTAAACAAAGACAACCCTACCGTAGCACCCATTATCATCAATGGGTTCGCAATGGGAGCATCCAGCATCGCCCTTTTTGCCAGGGTGGGCGGAGGAATCTATACCAAGAGCGCTGACGTGGGATCAGACCTTGTAGGTAAGATTGAGGCGGGAATCCCCGAAGACGACCCCAGAAATCCGGGGGTCATAGCCGACAATGTGGGAGACTGCGTGGGAGACACGGCGGGAATGGGCGCCGACCTCTTCGAATCATACGTGGGCTCAGTGGTTGCCGCAATAGCTATCGGCGCTACAATGTCCACTGTGGCAGCGGAGCAGCTCAAGCTCATGTCGTATCCCATATTTCTTATCGCTATCGGCCTCGTGGCCTCCCTCATCGGAATCTATTCGATACACATCCTGAAGAAGATCGATCCCCAATCGGCCCTTCGATATTGCACGTTTATATCCGGGGGCTTCTTCCTGATCGGTGCCGCCTTCCTGACGCAAAATATGATGGGGAAGCTGGATTTCTTCTGGGCGACCCTGGCAGGAATGGTGTGTGGAATTTTGATTGGCGTTGAAAGCGAATTCTTCACTTCCGGGCCTCCGGTAAAGGAAGTGGCGAGGGCTTCGCAATCCGGCGCAGCAACCACCATGATCAGCGGCCTTGCGGTCGGCTTCAAGAGCACCATTCTTCCCGTGGTAACACTTTGCATAGCCATATTTCTCTCGTTCAAATTTGGTCATCTTTATGGCATCGCACTGGCTGGTATCGGAATGCTGGCCACGGTTGGCGTTGTTATGGCGACGGATTCCTATGGCCCGATTGCTGATAACGCAGGCGGAATTGCAGAGATGAGCGGCCTTGGACCGGAAATCAGAAAGATTACTGACAAGCTGGACGCCCTGGGCAACACAACTGCCGCCATCGGGAAGGGCTTTGCCATCGGCTCGGCGGCGCTCACTGCCCTGGCGCTATTTTCCGCTTTTCAACAAACCATTAAGGCGCTGGCCCCTGAACTTGGATTCTCAGGAATCGACATAACCAAGCCCGAAGTCACTATTGGGCTCTTCCTGGGCGGTGTAATGCCCTTCGCCATTGCAGCCCTGACTATGGAAGCGGTCGGCAGGGCCGCCAACGTGCTGGTGATGGAAATCCGACGTCAGTTCAAGGAAATCGTGGGAATCATGGAAGGCAAGGCAGAACCTGAAGTTGAGAAGTGCATAGCCATTGTTACAGAGGGTTCTTTGAAGGAAATGATTGTCCCTGGAAGCCTCGCCGTTATTTGCCCCATAGCGATGGGCCTTCTTTTTGGGCCGGAGGCGCTGGGTGGATTTCTGGCTGGCGCTACAACGACGGGACTTCTCCTTGGCGTATTCATGGCCAATAGTGGCGCCACATGGGATAATGCCAAGAAATGGATCGAGGAAGGAAACCTGGGCGGCAAAGGCACTGAAACTCACAAGGCCGCCATAGTAGGAGATACGGTGGGCGATCCCTTCAAAGATACGTCCGGCCCGTCGATGAACATACTGATAAAGTTGATGTCCATTGTCTCCCTGGTTTTCGCTCCGGTGCTGGCAAAGTTCACCCCGCTGCTCCTCAGGTTCTTTGGGAAGTAGAAACCGGAGCTTATCAAATATAAGACGTTATGAAAAAAGGGGGCTGTTTTCTCAAACAGTCCCCGTATTTATATCTTTTTTCTTTCATTCTTTGTAATACTCCGTCAGCTTTTCGCTGACATCTTTTTTAGAAAGCTTGTTGAAGCCTTCCCTTTCTTCTTCCGGGACTTTCAGCAGGTCGGCCAGGTCGCCCAGATATTTCAGTTGTTTTTCTGTCGGCCTGTCCCCTGCCCTGTCCTTATTTCCAGCCTTCTTGTGGGTTCTGGCTTGTTTGCCATTGCTTTCCGGCCTGGATTTTTCATCCTTCTTCTTCACCGGCCTGGGGGCGGGTTCTTCCTCTTCATTTCCTTCATCCTTTGGGATAAGTTTGCCGCACTCGGCGCAGAGCCAGGTTTCAATCCGGCTTGAGCCTGCTTTGAGGGGTTTATCTTCCACCAGGTCGCCATCTTCATCGTAGGTTCTGGAATAGACCTTCTGAATCGTTCTATAATGATTCCCGAAAATCGGTAACGATTGCATGATTTTGTTAATTTTTGTCGAAAGTGTTTTTCATGGCAAAGCAGCGAATGTTACCTGATACGAAATATGGCACACCGGAGAAGCTATTAACGTGGTCTTTGGAAACGAAGGAGCCGATAGAGGCAAAGCGCTTTCTGGGCATCAGGATGCTGATGATGGGCTCCCGCCGGGAAGACGTGATGTCGGCCTTTGGCATAACCTGGAGCACTCTTTGGAAATGGGTAAGACTCTGGAATAAGGGAGGCAGAGTATTTTTGAAGGTGGGCAAACCCTCGGGGCGCCACGTTCTGATGGTGATGGACAACGCCTCGTGGCACAAGTCGAAAGGTCTCAATTGGGGCACAGTTTTGCCGATATACCTTCCCCCCTATTCGCCGGATCTCAATCCCATCGAGGTTTTGTGGAAGGTGATAAAAGACAGGCTGCTTGACGTGATGCCGCCCAAAAACGGCGAGGAGCTCCAAGACCGCATCCAGACGGTCATTCGCCAGCTCTACAACAACCCGCAAGAGGTAATGTCAATATGCAAAGTTAAATACTGACTCATGACGGATTAAGTGGAAATAGTATAGTACCCGTTTCAAGCGACGCAGGTTCGATTACGGGCGGGATTTGTTCAGCAGCCTCGACATAGTCTTCTTCGATACGACCTCCATCTATTTCGAGGGTGAAGGTGGAGAAACGCTGCGCAATGTTGGGGCCCTCCTTTCGCCCACGAATGGGGGCGAGTGGCCGCCGTGCTTGTGGGTTCAGTCAGGCTACGCCTTCCTTCACCCACAAGCAAATCCCTGGAAAGAGACAGGTGTACCCTGGACAATTTTGGAGTGGAATTCAGTGGAAAAAGTGGACACTTTTTGAGAGGAATTTACACATAGAAAGACAAAGTTTCGTGCCTCCTCCCCTGATCGGGGAGAGAACGCGCGTGGCGCCAAGGTGTTTGAGAATGGCTTGGATAGTGATACTCAGCTATCCAACTGTAGAAGATGGGTTATGCTCACTAATCAATAAGCAGTTCGTGTATAGTATCCGGGGCAAGTGTTTCAAGATGCGCAAGGCTGTTTCGAATAAATTTGAGTAAATTTATCACTCGCCAAGCTTTCTGCTCAACCCTAATGCCATGATTAATCAACAAAATCGGGAGCTGCCCGATCTCAACATCATTGATGTCTTGAACTGTCTCACAAGTTCGGATCCTAAACGGAGGTTTAATCTTTTGGCCAATATTTTCTATAATCTCGGCTCGCTTTTCTTCGATAAATGGTAGCAAAACACCGATCTGAGCACTCCATATTCTTCTCCTGATTTCTCTTTCTGCGCCAAATAACATCAAGGCCGATGAATGCATCCGTTCAGCCCCGTCAAAAATGTTCTTCATCCCATTCTCCCAAGACGGCCCTACCTCTCTGCAATCCCATCCTCTTTCGTTGGCGATAGATCTCAATATCGAATCCGGTTGAAGGATGGTATCAAACCCCTCATCCAATAGACGATCGCTGACCACCGGATCCCAAAAGGCAATATTGGTAACAATTGATGCGATAAGTTTCCTTTGCAGATCTTTCATGCATTTTCTCTTCAATTGGCCTGAAACGTACAGAAACATATCAAGACTTGAGACATAATTGCAGAAATTGTGCTTTGATAAACAGACGTCATCGATGAAAGGCAAATCGGCCGGGAACCCAGTCGCACACAGACAAATCACCGTACGATGGAGCAGAGACTGGGATCGACACGCATGTGAATAACCTTCCATAAAACTCTTCCAGGAAGGCCAATTTAACGAATTGATTCCCTCAATCCATATTACCCTCCCACAGAACCTTTCAGATTCAAGAAGCGAAACCAAATTGGGGGTATTACCATATGTTATATCTCCAACATAAATCTTGTAAAGATACTCCTCGGGATTCAAGGATTCATCTGAAGATATTTCCTCTTTGCTCCAAGCAAACTCATTCCCAACATGATCTCTCAGAGCTGTTCCAAGGCCCCTTGGAGAATGCATTGGAAGGCACACCAACATATTTCGTCCGTTGCAGATGTTTGCAGCGAGCTCTTCCACAAATTCTGATGGGCCAGGCAGTTTCCACCAAATTCCAGACATATTCTAATCCTCAGAATCTTCCATCAGCTTATGTACAATCGGGTCTGCAAAATATCGATCTTGAGCGTTTGGTTTTATCAATCTCAACAATTCTGCCCATTTCAGAATTTGTCCGATCATATCGATAGGAATGTCTTCGAGGACTTCAGAAAGATCTGTACAGGTCAGGCCAAGATCTCCCTGTAGCTCACAAAGAGCCTTCAATGTTCTTCCTTCTTCCATTGATTCTATTCCAAAAGAAGTCATCAATTCGGATTTGAATCTTGATTCTGACATCCGATTTTGCAGGTCGGTCAGGGATTTGTCCCACCTAAGCTTTCCGCCTTCATCAGTGTTATGGAAATGATAAAGAAGGATTGGCCAATTACCTGTAACCTGAGTGAGCTTCTCTCGAAATTCCGTGCCATTCGGAATACAGCTGCAATCAAGCCATTGTCTCAATGCCGTATCGTGCCATTGCTCAAGGCTTAATATTTTTGCTCCTCTGTGAATAAAAGTATCAAGGCTTGTTCTATCTGCAAGTAGCTGCCGGGCAATTACGGGATCTGCAATGAAAGCGATTCTCAAAAGAGATGTCTTCGACTTCAGCCTCTCAACCTTTTCAAATGCAGTCTTGACCCATGAATCGGTCCAAGGACAGTCTTGTGAAACCAGGATTAATGAGATTCCTTCTTTATCTCTATTGAAGCCTGAAATTTCTTTCTTGAATTCAGACTTATCCAGTGTTTTTCTAATGTTTAACACAGATTCTTTCCCGAACGATGATCCGAGAAAGGCTTCAAGATCGTCAAGACCAGAAGCTTTAGACCCAAAAATTAGGCTCACCCCGTTTTCCATATCCTTCAGCATCGATTCTTGGAAGTCAGTAAGCGGGCTTCGCTTATATGATAATTCCTTAGTGTCGTTGCTGAAGGCAGCGCGAAAAGTCTGCGGTTCATATTCTGGCGAAGGCTCCTGACATTCGCTCAGCATGAGTTCCTTTTCAATTTCATCCGCGGTGCCTAGCAAAGATATTACATTTAGGCTTCGGAGGGAGTATCTTCCAATGTCCTCTCGGAGAATACCCAAGCCCACCATCTCCTCCAGAAGCACCATAAAGGAATTCTTATCGATATCTTTAAAGCCCCTTGGCCACCAGGTCAAAGCCTCATCCATCAAAAAATCGACATCAAAGCTGTGCTCGTCTCTCCCCGATTCAGCGGAAATACTGTGAAAGGCAATAGTAAATGCGAGCACTCTATAACGCGGATCAAGATCAAGCGTCCACATGAAACGATCGCGAATCGCTCGTCTCAGATTTTGACTTTTGTATGCACTCTCAACATTCTGAGATGTAATCATATAAGGAGGCGCTGTGCGATTATCGAATTGCACTTCGCGAATGTGGCGCAACAGATAATTACAGTAGAGTTGTATCAGGCTCGGATAATAATTTGTCTGGGATAAGATTCTTGTGATGAGATCCTTGGGCTGAAAACGGTATCCAAGACTTTGGAGAGGCCTCTTTATGAGATTCAAGGCTTCACGCCACTCTCCTTCGTTCAGGAGCGGTCCGATGCAGATCGGTTCGCCAAAATGTGCAAGAGGCTGGTTGGCTTGTCTTGTCGTTCTTTGGACATTGTGCAAACCAGCAAATACAACTTTGAACCTTCGATCAGTTCGCTCCATTAGTCCCTTGAAATGGTCCACCTGTTCAAAACTCTTAAAACTATCAGATTCCAAGAATTTATCTGCTTCATCCAATAGCAGGATTATTCGACGATTCGGCTGATTGGTAAGCCAAACCTGAATTTTTTCAAGAATTTTCTCCGGTTTAGAGCCAGAATAATTTGAGGAAATTACATCATAAGGTTTGAGTTTATCTGCCAAGAGTGCCCATATTGTCTCGATTGGGCGGTTTCCGCCGATCCCCTCAACCTTTAGATCGATCCAAAATGCAAATCGATTATCCCCTGGTTCATGAAAAGTGCGCTCCACATCCTTTAGGAATGCAGTCTTGCCCAGTTGCCGGCCTCCATAGATGAAGCAAGATCCCATTGGGTCAATAACACTATTCTTTTCTCTCTGTCTGCCATAAAACATCTCTGGTGCTATTGAGCCAGAAGATATGATATATGGCTCAAAAAAAGTAAAAGGAAGAGTACAATCAAACATAACAGGAAGCCGTGATCCTCGCTCCCCGCAAAGATAAAGCATCAAAGCATCATCCAATACAATAAAGGTCTTTCTTCGTTTCTTGCAGTGGCTGGCAAGATCTCTCCTTCTTTTCAATGTTAATACGCCAAAGTGAAAAACCAAAACAGGAAGCCCAGAAGAATCTGCTTCTGCTACTTCATTGATTAATTCTTCTTCGGATGGCCTAGACCAAGTACATAAGATACGATATTCGCCTTTTGCTTCTGAACCATATTTGGAAATTGGACACTGATTTCTATCCCTTATGATGGAAGTCTCAATATCGATCCAAAACAGATTCTTCTGTTTCCTCAAAGAAATCTTCTTGGTCTTAAATCCCAAATGGTCAAGAACCCCCCTAATGGCGTCACGTAGTTGAAGGTTTTCTTCACTTGTGCCCTTAAGCCTCTTTGCCAGGAACCAAGATTCCATCATCGTCGCAGCATTACTGGCTTGGGCACCAGGAATTATTCCCATAGTTATTCCCGGGATGTTCCCTCGATTTTTTATCAAATCGATTATTCTACGTGGCTCGGCTTCCCTCGACAAAAGAAAGTCCACAATTTCGTCGAATTTCTGCTCGATGAAGATGGAAAAGGAGTCCCCGCTATCGAATTCCTCGCGAATCTTTCCATTGCTTTTGATCATTTCCAGAAATTCATTTGCGGTCCAAATATCTCCCTTGTCAAGTGCCGAGCTAATTCTTGATTTGCTTTCAGGGTTCATCGGAAAGATATCAAGTTTCCTTCTTGTCTCATCTATTTTCGAGCGCTGTTTTGATAAGATTTCTTTTCTAATTGAATTAAGCAAATCGTGGTATTCAGAGAAATCAACAATATCATCAATTTTCATCTCAATCTGGCTCAACCGATTTGAATAAACGCTTCTTTCGCTTTCAATCAAAAGGCCTGTGGATACTGCATTTTCTATGTCTTTTCCGGTTTCGATGGTGTCTCTTCTCAATGCTTCCCGGCATTTTAAGAGTTCATCTTCCCTCATCTTCTTCATCCTGTTCAAGGCTTCAGGGGAGGCTTCTTCAGAATGGTGTTCAAGGAATTCCAGAATCCTTTCTGAGGCAAGATGATTTTTAGATTGGCAATTAGCTTTGAATGCTGTTTCCCAATCAGTTATCCCTGCTGCGAGGTATTCAATGATTGCCTTAATTACTGCCCGATCCGGAATTACCGGGATCCACTTATTATCAATCTTGAGCCCTGGTATTCTCAATAGATCCCCGTTGAGAATGTGACGCGGATTCTCCTCTTTACTAGAGAACCTGTAACTCGGACTGAAGAGAACTTGAATGTCCTCTATAGCTCTTTTGCACACCGAAGCCCCGGCTTGAACAAATATCGAATCATATTTAATTCTATATTCACTGATTTCAGCAAGAGCAGGCCTGCTGAGCCTTTTAATATCTGTGCACAAACTCTCGGCCAATTTCCTCAAATAGCCCCTTTCGCTATCTGGTCTTGATTCAACAAGGGCTACCCATCTTTTTGCATATCCAACCGCCTCAAGCAAATGCATTTTCAGCTTGTTAAAGGCTCCCGCTATGATATCGTATCCCAAATGTCTTTTCAATAGCTTTCTATCAGTATAGTCAATTACTCTTTTGATTTCAGATTCGTCCGAATACCTTTCGATCTGACGCCTTACCTCATCAATCTTTGATTCATCATTTCGCCTCAATGGCATCAACAGGTTACTGATGATACCCCCCTTTTCTATCCAGTTCTTCCAGACTCTTATCGCTGCGGCAATAACCATTCGCAAAGACCTAGCCTGTGAGTACCACTGCTCAACTTCTTCTCTTAGCATCTCAATATCGCTCTGCCATGCATCATGATCTTTTACTTCGCCAAGAAGTGAAAGATCAAGAGGTTGATTCCTATGGCTATATTCTGATATTGTCTTCGTGTATTCAAAGAGTCTTGTAAGCCCGTCCCTCATCCACAACTCGCCAAGAACCGCTGATGCCCCTGTGCTAGGTGCAAGTATTGCGGGTCGAAAAGCGGCTGAACAGAGAAAGAATCTGATTGCGCTATTCCATTCGTTTTTGTTTTTGCGTCTCGATGAATCAAAACAATTGGTATCAAAATTTGAAAAATCATCCTTGAGGGCCTGCATCATTTCTCCACTTGATTGGCGAATATGCCTTCCGAGCGCCAGCGAATGAATGATCCAAGGATTCAAAAATGGATACTCTGCTTTGGAAGAATGAAATGCCTTGGAAATATTGTATGCGAGGTCAATTTTATCATCATAGATGAGCCTCCAGATGAGAAAATCCAAGTCATCGGGGCAATTGTCTATGCCTTTCTCAAGAATCTTGCCAGCAATTCTTTGTGGCTTATTCTCATCTGAAAAGTGCTTATATTCAAATTCCTTGAATGAATTATTATGAGTATTACTTTTCTCGACATTGGATACTTCTGCTTCAATTATCTCACCAGAATCTTCTTTCGGACTCGAGATTTCACATCCCCTCATAATCAATTCATTTGCTATTGCAAAATCATCTGAATCTTCTTCATTTTGAACTTTATGCT
>Ga0351879_1093_pt2 | contig 9238 bp, 6 predicted proteins | sample BONcelFGM3001D15_FD_206782 | JGI IMG/M metagenome (GOLD analysis project Ga0351879, IMG submission 206782) | Enriched cells from coal bed in the Powder River Basin, Montana, United States - BONCAT cells FGM rep3 HSBNCT.FGM.300.1.D15 ... | reverse complement strand
ATGGTTATGACCATATTGATTTTGGTATTGAATCACCTAAATGGGAAACAATTTACCAAACTGATCCAAGTACTTTAGGAATTGAACTAAATGATTCACTTTCTTCTGTAATATTAAAGGGATTTGATGGTATACCTATGGGAAATTCGATACCCCATCTAAAGCCGTACTAAATGATTCATCCAGAACTTTATCTGCAATTTTATCCATTTCATCTATTCCCTGCCCCATTGTTTTTCCCGGTGCTAAAGCAGCAGAAACAGTTGCTGATACATACCTATTGAAGCGATATAATTGAGGCGGGTTACTTGATTCCTTTAATGAAACAATATTATCAAGTTGGACTAACTCACCTTTATTATTTCTCACATATATTGCGGTCAGATTTGCAAGACTGCTCCTATTATAACGATCTACTTGTCCAATAACCTGATATTGCTTCCCATCCTTTATGAAATAACCAAAACGTCTTCCGCTAAAAGCAAATTGTAACGTTCTTGTAACATCTAAGATAGATATACCGAGATTCTTTGCTCTCTCTCTATCAATCTCAACTATTATTTCAGGTTTTGTAAATCTTAAATTCAATTCAGAGACTAAGAAAACAGAACTTGCTCTTGCCTCTTCTACGAATTCAGGAAGTACTTTTTTCAATTTCTCCATATTAGGAGCTTGTATTACATATTGGACAGGTAATCCTCTACTTCTTGAACTAATAGACTGCTCTTGAATAACAATTCCACGTGCATCATTGAGCTTACTTAGTTTACTAGAAAGTTCATTATAGATTTCTTGCTGGGTTCTTTTTCTAAATTGAGGGTCGACCAATCTTATTCTTAGAAAACCTGAATTAGTGGTTGACGATCCCCCGAATCCGGGGGATGTTATTGAAATGATAGCATCAGCTTCAGGGACAATGGCTGTAACCATTTCAGTCAGTTCATAAATGTAATTATCCATGAATTCAAAATTTGCACCTTCAGGTCCGGTGACATTTACACGCAAACCACTTCTATCTTCATAAGGTGCTAATTCGGTTGGGAGTAGTGAACCAAATAAATAAATCAATCCGAAAGAAATGAAGACAATTAGAAATGCCAAATATCTTTTTAGCATAAAAAATTCAAGAGTGGATTTATATTTTTTGGTTAGCGAATTAAAGAATGGTTCTGTTAAATAATAGAATTTACTATGTCCTTTTTTACCACTTAAGAATCGCGTACTTAACATTGGTGTAAGTGTTAAAGCAATAAACGATGAAATAAAAACTGCACCCATAATTACAAATGCGAATTCACGAAATAATCTTCCGGTTAATCCTTGTAAAAAAATCAGAGGGAGAAAGACTGATATTAGTGCTGCCGTTGTCGAAATTACAGCAAAGAAAATTTCCTTAACCCCTTCAACTCCGGCTTCAACCGAATTCATTCCGTTTTCTATTTTCTTGTAAATATTTTCAAGAACAACTATAGCATCATCAACCACAATACCAATGGCTAATACCATTCCGAGTAAAGTAAGTACATTTATTGAAAACTCTGCGAGAAACATTACAAAAAAGGTACCGATTAACGAGATAGGGATAACAATAATCGGAATCAATGTACTTCGCCAATCACGCAAGAATAAGAAAATAATCATTACAACAAGAATGAATGCGATAAAAATAGTTTCCTGTACTTCACTAATAGATTCACGAATAAACTTTGTTGTATCAAAACCAATACCCAACTCAATATCGGTAGAAATATCTTTTTTAATTTGTTCAACTCTTTTATAAAACTCATCTGCAATTTGAATATGATTAGAACCGGGTTGCGGTATTAAAACAACTCCAACCATCGGAATTCCATCACGTCGAAGCAGAGTTCTCTCATTTTCAGGACCAAGTTCTGCATAACCCAAATCCCTAAAACGAATAACCCTTCCATCAGTCTCTTTCACAATTAGATTTTCAAAATCGTCTGTGGTTTTTAGAAGACCGAGTGTTCTGATAACAATTTCAGTTTGTGCACCATCTAATCTCCCGGAAGGTAATTCAATATTTTCAGTATTTATTGCATTTGCAACATCCAGCGGGGTAAGTTTAAAGGCTGCCAATTTAGTAGGATCAAGCCATAACTTCATCGAAAAACGTTTCTCACCCCAAATCTGTATTTGACTAACACCCGGAATAGTTTGTAATCTTTCTTTAAATACTTTATTTGCCAAATCACTTAAGTCCAATAAACTTCGCACATCGCTTTTAATACTTAAGAATACAATCGGACTTGCATCAGCATCAGCTTTAGCAACTACAGGCGGATCAGCATCGGGTGGAAGATTGTTAACTGCTCTTGCAACTCTATCACGTACATCATTTGCGGCAGCTTCAAGATCAATACTTAAATCAAATTCTACTGTAATATTTGATCTACCATCGCGGCTTGTGGAAGTTAGTGATTTTATTCCTGCAATTCCATTAATAGATTCTTCAAGTGGTTCAGTTAACTGTGTTTCAATAATATCTGCGTTAGCACCAACGTAAGAAACACTCACTGTTATTATCGGCGGATCAACATTCGGGTATTCGCGAACACCAAGAAATGTTGCACCGATAATTCCAAAAATTACTATCAATAGTGACATCACTATTGCAAGAACGGGTCTTTGTATACTTATTGATGAAAGACTCATATAACTACTCCGTTATTCAGTTTTCGAAATTGTTACCGGAGCATTGGGACGCATATTTACTATACCAGAAACAATAACGGTATCTCCTTCTTTAGCACCTGATAATATCTGAACATTGGTTTCATCTCTTGCACCAATATCAATTGTTGCAGGAAATACTCTTCCGCTTTTATAAAGAAATATTTTGTGTCCGGTTATATCAGGAATAACGGCAATACTTGGAACCAACAATGCGTTTGGACTATTATTAAATTCAAGTTCAATTTTTACAAATGCGCCGGTGGGGATTTCTCTACGCGGATTGTTAATTACTCCTCTAAGTTGTAAAGTTCGAGTCTCAACATCAACTTTTGGTTGAACCGCATAGATTTTAGCTTGATATTTTTTTTCACTTCCTTGTAAAGAAAAAGTTATTGAACTACCTGATTTCACACTTCCATAATATCTTTCGGGGATAGAGAAATCAATTTTAATCTGATCTAATCTTTGAAACAGAGCAATCTTTGTTGATGAATTTATAAATGCCCCTACACTTACATATCTTAATCCAACAATACCATCGAACGGTGCACGGATTTCTGTTTTATCGATTTGAGCTTTGAGTAATTCTATATCAGCATCAACTCCATTCAACTCATTCAGTGCAGCATCATAAATTTCCTGACTTGTGGCATTTTTACTTAATAACATTCTTTGACGATATTCTTTATCAACGATAATCTGCTTACGTAATTCAGCTTTTTTAAGTTGAGCTTGTAATTCAGCATCATTAACTTTGAGTAGAAGTTTTCCTTCATGAATAAAATCACCTTCAGAAAAGAAAATACTTGTAATTTTACCGGATGTTTCAACCCTTAATTCAACCTCTTCGTATGCTTGAAGTGTTCCGGTTGTATTTATTTTATCCTTAAAAAGCTGAGGCTTCAATATCAAACCACGCACCTCCATTGGTTTACCCCTTCCACCGGACTTTTCAATTTTACTTTCTGTTTCGGTTTCCTTCAATAATTTGGGAAGAATGAAAACTGCAATAAGTACAACAATAAGAAGTACGATTCCGGTTCCGGTTAATTTCTTGATCATCAGAAGATCCTTATCTAATAAATATATTATAACATTGAATTTAAGAAAAACATCCAAAATAATTATACCAAAATTCCTTACATTTCGTGGAATAAAAAATTCTTATCATTTCAACGTCGGTAAATATCCGCATTTTTAAGGAGGATGTAGTGAATACATTAAAGATTGAAAAAATTCAATCAATTATAAGAAGAATGAATATTGATGGTTGGCTACTTTTCGATTTCAGAAATTCAAATGATTTAGCATTAAGTATTTTGGAAATCGGAGAATCAGCTCATTTAACCAGAAGGTTTTTCTATTTTATCCCTGCAAATGGTACACCTGTAAAAATTGTAAATGCAATAGAAGTTCATAATTTGGCACACTTACCGGGAACAGAATTAAAGTACGCAAGCCATAAATCATTATTTGAACATCTCACTTCAATTTTAAAAGATGTGAAGAGTATTGCTATGGAGTATTCCCCTCTTAATGCAATTCCTTATGTATCAAAGGTTGATGCAGGAACGATAGAGTTTGTTAAATCTTTCGGTGTTGAGATTGTGAGCAGTGCCGATATGATCACTCTTCTTGATGCAGTTTGGACAGATGAACAATATAATGAAAATGTAGAAGTAGCAACTGCATTAACCGATATTGTAAAATCAGCGTACAATTTAATTAAAGACAAAATTATTGCTAATGAAACTATAACTGAATATGATGTGCAGAAATTTATTCTAAATGAATTTGATAAAAGAAAGTATTTTACTGATCATCCTCCAATTGTGGGAGTTAATGAGAACTCGGCAAATCCGCACTATTCTCCAACTGAAACAGTGTTTAAGGAAATTAATAAAGGTGATTTTGTCCTTATCGATCTCTGGGCTAAACAGAACAAACCTTCCGGTGTTTGGGCGGATATTACCTGGAACGGATTTGTCAGTGATACTATTTCGGAAAAATATGTTAATGTTTTCAACATTGTGAAAGATGCCCGGGATGCAGCTTTCAACCTTGTTGTTGAAAGATTTAAAAACAATTTGGAAATTCGTGGTTACGAAGTGGATGATGCAAGCCGTAATGTTATAGAAAAGGCTGGTTATGGAGAATATTTTATTCACAGAACAGGCCATTCAATTACTACCTCCCTTCACGGAAGCGGTCCCCACATGGATAATTTTGAAACGCGTGATGAAAGACTTCTATTACCGGGTACTTCATTTTCAATTGAACCAGGGATTTATATAAATGGAGATTTTGGTGTTAGAAGTGAGATTGATGTTTTTATTCATTCTGACGGTCGTGTTGAACAAACAGGCGGTGAGCGTCAAAAAGAATTAATTGCAATCTTAGCATAGCGAAAGATGAACTATAAGGTTTTAGAGGTTGTCAAATTTGACAGCCTCTATTTTTTTTACATCTACTCATTCATTATGCTTTTTTTTATTTCATAATATTCATCAAGCGAGTGAGGATTAGCCATTGCTTCCTTATTATCTATTTTGCCGCCATTAAATATTTTTGCTACAATTGACTCAACTTTTTTTCCACTGATTGTGTGTGGAATTTCTTTTACCTGAATTATTTTGTAAGGTACATGTCTTGGGGATGCTTCAGTTTTAATTATTAAATTTATTTTTTGATTGGCTTCAGCATCCAAAGTGTATTCATCTTTAAGAACTACAAATAGAATTACTCTAACATCATTTTCATAATTTGCCCCTATTACAAGGCTATCTTTAACAAAATCAAAACTCTCAACTAATCTATAAATTTCAGAAGTACCTATTCTTACACCTCCCGGATTTAATGTAGCATCGGATCTTCCATAAACAATTATTCCTTTATGCTCAGTTAACTCAATATAATCACCATGCCTCCATATCCCGGGATAATTTTCAAAGTAGGCAGATAAATATTTTTTATTATCAGGATCATCCCAAAAGAAAACCGGCATTGAAGGGAACGGGGCTGTACAAACGAGTTCCCCTTTCTCTCCTTCGATACTTTTTCCATCTTCATTAAAAACTTCGACCCTCATCCCCAATCCACGACATTGAATTTCTCCTTTGTAAACCGGTTGCATCGGGTTGCCAAGCATAAAACATGAAATAATATCTGTACCCCCGGAAATTGATGCAAGAAGAATATCTTTCTTTAAATTATTATAAACCCATTCATAGTTTCTTTCAGATAAAGGTGACCCGGTTGAAAGAAGTGTTTTTAATGAGCTTAAATTATATTTATCTATTGGTAAGAATTCTTCCTTTTCACATATTGATAAATACTTTGGACTTGTACCGAATATCGTAATTCCAATCTCATCTATAAGTTGCCACAATTTTTCTACGGTCGGGTAAACCGGACTTCCATCATATAATATTACATTGGCACCTACAGAAAGTGAACTGATTAACCAATTCCACATCATCCATCCGCAAGTTGTAAAATAAAATATCTTATCATTTATTTTCAAATCAGTGTGAAGGGAAAGTTCTTTGTAATGTTGAAGCAAGGTTCCACCTGCACCATGTACGATACATTTTGGTTTTCCTGTCGTGCCTGATGAGTACATTATATAAATAGGATGCGAAAAATCAGAATGAACATATTCAATTTCGGTGGAATCATTGCAAATAAATCCGTTAAAATAATTTTTGTCTTCTGAAGTAAAAACATTTAGAACTTCAGTTGGATTATTATTAATAGGTATTAGCACTGTTTTCTTTAATCCACAAAGTTTAGAACTTATCCCGGATATTTTTTCTTTATTTGAAATAATTTTACCATTGTAAGAATATTGTTCTGCTGCGAATAATACCTTCGGTTGAATTTGTTCAAATCGATCAAGAACTCCTTGTATTCCAAAATCGGGAGAGCATGAGGTCCAAATAGCACCAAGACTTATTGTTGCAAGCATCGCAATAACTGCTTCAGATGTATTGCTTATATAACCTGCAATACGATCTCCTTTTCCAACGCCTAATTTCTTAAGCGAAGCTGCTGTTTTTGCAGTTAGTAAATAAAGTTCGGAATAGGAAATAAAGATTGTTTTAAAGTTTTCCCTGCAACAAGTTAAAGCAACATCGTTATTTTTTTTACGAAGCAGATTTTCAGCAAAGTTTAGTTTAGAACCCGAAAACCAATCTGCTCCAGGCATATCATATTTTGTGAGAATAGAGTTATATTTTGTGGAGTAATTGATTTCAGAGTAATTCCAAATTTCTTCCCAAAACTCTTCAATATTATTAATCGACCATTCATACAACTCATCATAACTTTGATGATTGTAACTCAACTTAGAGTTTACATGGTTAATAAATAATTTCATGTTAGAATTATTTATTCTATTGGCGGATGGCTTCCATATTGGAGTTTTCAATTATATTCTCTTGTAACTAAACTATGATTGAAGCATTAATAATAACCAGGCAGTATCAATTTGATCGAGTTCAATAGCCAACTTTGCCGATTTAGTAAGACAATTATTTTTTTCTGATGAATCGATGTTCAAAGAAAAATGGATTACTTTTACCAAATCTTTCAATCTCAAATATCTTTGAAATGCCATTTTATCATTTTCATACAACATTGGTTTCTCATCCTTAAACTGTTTAACAAAATTCTCAAGTTGCATTTCATCAGGTACTTTTTGGATTGATGCTAATCTTCCCAATTCATAACCGGTAAGGAATTTTGAGTTGCGAATAGCTTCCGGTAATTGATCTAATCCAATTCCAATTTTTACATTTGGTTGTTCTAATTGAAATATGGCATCACCGGATGCCCGGCAATAGTAATTTGCTGACATACGCGAAACTAAATCAATCAGATTAGGTTCAATTGTTCCGTTTACAATTACATCTTCTGCAACATGAAACCTTACTACTTCGCACAATGCTAAATTACCCGACGCATTTTTATCACCAAGATTAATCATCTGTTTTAAAATACATTCCATTTGAAATGGAGATTCTTTCACCCGCTTCGGTTTTACAATATCAGAATCGATTGGTGTTAATCCGCTCTTTAGAAATTCATCAACATCTGATGGATACTCACCCGAAGCAATACTAACCTGTGATACTATATCAAATGTTACTGACTGGATAACACACTCACCCGTTTCAATTAGATTATTGTACGTATCTTTTAAAGTACCATTACTTCCCCTGCGAGCAGGTGAAAATGCCACCATAGGAGGATTAGCTCCAAATGTGTTAAAAAATGAGTAAGGTGCTAAATTAAATATTCCATCATTTGAAATAGTTGAGACTAATGCGATAGGTCTTGGACCAATTCCTCCAACAAGTAAGCGATGAACTTCCGGAACACTCATTTCAATTGGATTAAAATGTAACATAATTTTTCTTTTTTATTTTTCTTAGGATAAATTATTTTAATTGTCATAATTTAAGAATTCTTTATCATTTATTCACAGCACATATAACGAGAGCCAACTTATTGCAGGATTTATTTTATTTCAGTCAGTCAGGTGTAATTCCTTATAGAATTCATGAAGATAAACTACAAATCTTACTCATCACTTCTATTAAAAAGAAGAGGTGGGTTATACCAAAAGGATTTGTAGAGTTTAGATTAACAGCTTTTGAATCAGCTAAAAAAGAGGCTTATGAAGAAGCAGGTGTTATTGGAACCGGTGAGGATTTAGAAATTGGTTCATACGAAATTCAAAAAGAAACCGGTCGAATTGAAGTGAGGGTATTTCCACTATTAGTCACCAAGTTATTGGAGGTTTACCCTGAAATCGATTTGAGAAAACGGAAATGGTTTGATTACGATGAAGCAGTCGGGAAGGTTGATAATCCTCGAATAGCAAGAATGCTTCACATCTTAAAAGAAAAAGTTTTTTTACTGAATTAAATATTATAGATCCAATTCATCATTTATAATATCAAGACGTTTTACTACCATTTTTGCCGTCTCATATTCATAACCTTTAGTTAAAAGATATGAAATGATTTTCGGCAACGTATTTTTCTTGTCGATACCACGATTCGATAAAGACTTTAATTTCTTTTTTGCAAGAAGCAATGCATTTTCAAAATCTTCAGCTATATCAAGACTACCAATTACTTCACTTATAATCTCCTGATGAATTCCTCTTTTTATCAACTCTCCTTTTAATTTCTGTTTACCAATTTTACGCAATGCTATACGTTCAATTGCATATTGCAATGCAAATTCTTTATCATTGAGAATATTTTTCGAAAGAAATTCAGCAAGCAATTCTTCAATTAACTCTCTTTCATATTTTCGCTGCATCAATTTTATTTTTAACTCGAATGTAGAGTGCGCACGACGGGCTAATAAATCAAGTGCTTTCTTACGTATAAAGTATTTTTGATTTTCTCTGATTAAATAATTAAAAAGGTCTTCATCAAGGTTATCCCCTTTACGAAGACCATTTTTAAGAACAACTTCCACCGAAAGATATAATTTACGTTTATCTTCTAATTCAACAATAATCGTT
>Ga0351879_1178_pt1 | contig 9577 bp, 9 predicted proteins | sample BONcelFGM3001D15_FD_206782 | JGI IMG/M metagenome (GOLD analysis project Ga0351879, IMG submission 206782) | Enriched cells from coal bed in the Powder River Basin, Montana, United States - BONCAT cells FGM rep3 HSBNCT.FGM.300.1.D15 ... | reverse complement strand
TTCGTTGTAGGGGTCCGGAATGTCTGATTCTGAACAAGGATGACGCCTGGCTTTTTTCTGCGTGTGGTCAAACAGTAAGTCAGGTAGATGTTGTTTGTCAATGAAATGTTGACGACGAAACGTTGTCTCGGTTCATCAAGCGGACAGGGTTGGGCGGATATCGAACCAGGGCTGGGCCTTTTCGAGCTGGGCGGCCAGACGAAAAAGCATGTCCTCTTCCCCGAAGCGGCCGATGAACTGAACGCCGCAGGGAAGCCGGTCTTCCGTCCAGTGAAGGGGAACGGACATGGCCGGCTGGCCCGTGAAATTCGCGAGCTGGGTAAAGGGTGTCTTGGCCAGGCTGTCGATCGCCAGCTTGTCCGTCATGCCCGAGACCTGGACCAACTTTCCCAGCCCCAGGGCGTTGATGACCTGCATGGCGAGACGCTCTGCCGGTTTGGGCGCCAGTTCGCCGATCCGTACAGGAGGAAAGGCCACGGTCGGGGTGAGGTACAGGTCGTACTGCCGGTGGAAACGTCCCATAATGCGGGCGGCGATGTTCCATTCCCGCAGGGCCTGAACGAAATAACCGGCCGAGTAGGTGCGTCCCAGGAGTCCCAGGGTCCAGGTCAGGGGTTCCACGTCGTCCCGGGTTGCCTTTCTTCCCAGCACTGCGGTCAATTCCTCGATATCCGCTGCCATCTCTGCAAAGTACATGGCCAGATAGCTGTTCGCAAGGCGTTTGCCGTCCAGGTCCGGGTGTGCCTCCTCCACGCGGTGTCCCAGTGTTTCCAAGAGGCGGACCGTATGCTCGACGGCCCGGATACATTCGGGGTGGACGTCTGTGCCGATGGGGGAGCGGGTATGGAAGGCGATCCGGAGCGATCCCGGGTCCCGTTCCATCTCTTCCAGATAGGGCCGCTCCGGCGGTGGAATGACATACGGGGCCCCCGCGTCGGCGCCGCAGGTTGCATCCAGCATGGCGGCGCTGTCCCGGACGGAACGGCTGATGACGTGCTCGACAACGGCGCCCTGCCAGAGGGCGCCATGAACGGGTCCTGTCGGATTTCTGCCGCGGCTGGGCTTGAGACCGAAAAGGCCGCAATGGGAGGCGGGAATGCGGATGGACCCGCCGCCGTCCCCTCCGGACGCGATGGGCGTCATGCCCCCGGCCACGGCTGCTGCGGACCCGCCGCTGGATCCGCCCGGTGTGTGGTCCGTATGCCACGGATTGCGTGCCGGTCCGAAAAGTTCGGGTTCCGTGACCCCCATGAGCCCGAATTCCGGACAGTTGGTCTTTCCCAGGATGACCAGGCCCGCCTTCTTGAAACGGGAGACGATTTCGCTGTCCGTATCGGGGATATAACGGCGGTACGCCTTGCTTCCCCCGGTGAGAGGAACGCCGGCATAGGCGGCAAGCAGGTCCTTGAGCAGAAAGGGCGTCCCCGAGAAGGGGCCTTCCGGAAGACCTTTTGCAACCGCCTGTCGAGCCAGGTCGTACATGGGCGTTATGACGGCATTCAACCGCGGATTGATTGCCTCGATCCGGCGGACGGCCTCCTCACAGACCTCCGTTGCAGAGATCTGCCCCGTACGAATCAGGGCGGCGAGACCAAGACCGTCATATGCGTCGTATTCCTTGAAATGTCCCATGGGCCTGCCCCTTTCGGATCGTTTGGGTTCGTTACCAGGGATCGATGAAGGAGTGGCTTGCACTCCGCGTCCGCTGTGCCGGAACGGATTTCAGTCCCTGCAGGATCCATCGGCGGGTATCCGCCGGGTCGATGACGGCGTCGATCTCCAGATGGGCGGCCATGTTGATGGCCTTCCCCCGGTCGTACAACTGGGCGACCAATTGGTTGTACAGGGCCTCCCGCTCCTCGGGATTTTCTATGGCCTCCAACTCCCGCTTGAAGCCGGCCTTGACGGCCCCCTCCAGCCCCATGGCGCCGAATTCCGCAGTCGGCCAGGCTGCCGTGAAGAAGGATTCGTGGAATCCTCCCTTGGCCATGGCCATGACGCCGAGGCCGTAGCCCCGACGCAGGATGATCGTGAAATACGGCACCGTCACATGGGCGCCGTTGACGAACATGCGGCAGACGTGGCGCACCTGGGCGCGGTGTTCGATGTCCGGCCCCACCATGAAGCCCGGCGTATCGCAGAACGACAGCATAGGCACACCGTGGGCGTTGCAGATCTGCATGAGACGCGCTGCCTTGTCTGCGCCCTCCGCCTCGATGGCGCCGCCCATGTGCATGGTGTTGTTGGCGATAAACCCGAAGGGGGCGCCCTCGATGCGCAGGAAGCCCGTCAGGATGCAGGGGCCGAACTTGGGCCGCAACTCTAGGTAGGACCCTGTGTCAGCCAGGGTTTTGATCACGGTGCGCACGTCGTAGACGCGCCGGCGGTTTTCCGGGATGAGGCGGCGCAGCAGGCGTTGATCGGCGGCCTCCCACGAAGAGATCGTGCCCTGGAAATAGGACAGGTACTGTTTGGCCAGGGCCACCATGTCCACATCGTCCGTCGCTTCGATATCGACCACGCCGTTTTTGGTCTGGACATCGATGGGGCCGACCTCTTCGGGCTTGAAGACGCCCAGACCGCCCCCTTCGATCATCACCGGACCGCCCATGCCGATGTTGGCGTTGCGGGTGGCGATGATCACGTCACAGCACCCGAGAAGGGCGGCGTTTCCTGCAAAGCAGGGGCCGGAGACGACGCCCACGACGGGCACCCGGCCGCTCAGGCTGGCGATGGAGGCAAAGGTGGACAAATCCAGTCCCGCCACCATGACCCCCGCGGCATCCACGTCGCCGGGCCTGCCTCCTCCGCCTTCGGCGAAGAGAACCAGGGGCAGATGATGTTCGTAGGCCAGCTTGAGCATGCGATCCATTTTTTTGTGGTTGAAGTACCCCTGGGTGCCGGCCAGCACGGTATAGTCATAGGCCATGACCGTACAGCGGGCACGGTCTTCCTGGAAAAGGGCGCCGTTGACCGAGCCGATGCCCGCGATCAACCCGTCCGCCGGGGTTCTTTTGATGAGATCCTCCTCGGACCGGCGTCCCCGCTGGGCCGCGACGGTCAATGCCCCGTATTCTATGAAGCGGCCGGCATCGCAGAGATCTTCCACGTTGGCCCGCGCCGTCCGCTGGTTTTTCTGTTGCCGTTTCGCCACCGCCTCGGGACGCCGCTCGTCGAGGCCGATGGCATGGCGCTCGATCGCTTCGGCGAGCTCGGGGCGTATGGCGTCCAGGTCACCTTTTTTGTCCGCTGTCTTCATGCGCTGATCTTCTCCTGTATGGAATGAATGTGGTGTCGATTCGGATGATGGCTGTCTGTTACGAGGTCGGAGTATAGGGAAAACGATCCGTCAAGTCAATGGAATGTTGACGGGGAAACCATCGGGGACGGGCTCCGGCGGTCCGGGATGCCGTTTCATGCAGGATGAAGGAAGGCCTTCTCCGCAGAGGAATTCACGGCATCATTCGGATTCGATTGACTTGAAAATCTGCTTTTCTTATACTTCCCATCCGGAAATGGTGCTTCGCAAGATATGGATGGGAGGATGGATGCATGTTTGAATACGAAGGCTGGAGCAAGGAGCGGCTGCATACGGTTACGAGGGAGTTGCTTTTCAGTTTCAATTACATGTGGTTTCTCATGGAAGAATGGATCAGACGGAACTGTCCGGAGAAGCTCCAGAGTGAGGATTTTCAAAAAATGTCGGAAGAGTTCGGGGCTTATGAGGCCCATCGCCTGGCCAAGACCGTGGACGAAACGAGCGCCGGCGTGGATCGGCTGGTGCGGTTTCTGAAGCATTCCCATTGGTGCGCCTTTGAGGACATCGAGTTGACGATCCTGTCCGACAGGCGCCTGCGGATGCGCACCCTGGGGTGCACCGCCCAGAAGGCGGCGAAAAAATGGGGAATGGACCATTACGATTGCGGCAGGGGCGCCCTGCGTCTTCGCCAGGGATTCTTCCGGCGCATCGATCCGACGGCGCGGGTATCCCGGGTTTTTACCCCACCGGACGAAAAACCCGCCCTCGCCCCGGCGGAAACCTCCTGCGAGTGGATGATCGAGATCGACGCTTGATCCGTGCGAGGCGACAGGTACGGATTCTCCGTCGTTTATGGCTGCGCCATGCCGGTGTGATTTGCCTTGCCCCAGTGACAGGCAAAGAATTCGCAGCCTTCCCACAAAAGAACGGTGGCCTCGCCCCGGCGGTAGTGGCCGGGAAGGCTGTCGGCAAACAACAGGGACCACTGACTGCGCGACATATGGTAGTCGTTGCGTTCCCCCCGCGGCTGGGTCAGAAAGGAGATCACCTCCGCCATAATAAAATTGTCGACGCATCCCTGGCTGACGGCAATGGGTGCGTCATGGGCAAAGATGGCGTCGATGATCGGTCCGTAGGACTGATAGACCGAGACCGCCAGTTCCGGTGAGTGCAATTCGGGTGTGTCGTTGTCTCCATCCATTTCCATGAGGAGCAGGTGGGCGATCCTGCCTGCCAACTCCCGCAGGTGGACACCCTTCTCGTCCCACGGCATGTGGTGATAGGCAAGGGACAGGAGGGCGATGTCGATGCCGTCGGGCAGGGTTGCGGCATGGTCCTGAATCCGCCCATGGCGTTTGTCGACGGAAAGATCCGGGAATGCCAGGGATAGCTTCTGCGCCGCCAGGTCGAGCATGGCCGCCGAGGAATCCACCAGGATCGCCCGGCCGATCCGATCGATGCGCCCGGCCTCAAGGAGTCGGTTCAACAGCAGGACGAGGAGGCTGCCGTCGCCACATCCTACGTCCAGGATGGTAAGGGCCGTCTCGAATCGCGGCAGAGAGGATGCCGCAAAATCCAGAAACCGCTCCCGCATGCCGACCACCACGGGTACGGTGGTGAAATGTTCGTAAGGGTGGGGATCGGAAAAAATGGGCGCCGGCGGCATCCGCAATGCGCCGCCGTTGCGGTCGAGAAATGCGGCCATCACGGCGTTGAACATTCCCCCTTCCTCGAGGGATCCGGCCCGGAACCAGTTCATGGCCTCCTCCTCTTGCCCACCGGCGCTCGACAGACCACCCATATGGAAATGGAAAGCCGGGCGCAGGGCGCAGCGCAGTTCGTCGAGACGGTCAGCGGGGGTCAGCACCCCCGACAGGGCCTGCGCTTTCAACGCATTCCAAAGACACTGTTCGTCATAGGCCAGGTGATACATGGCAATCTCCTCCATCGTTTGTTCGAAAACGTACGGGGTTGTGCGTAAAAATCCGAATGGGCGGCAAACGGTTTTATCCGACGCCGCAATCTCCGCCCCAGTGGTTTGCTTTGGGAACTCTATAGGTGAAATCATGCGGTTTGTCAATTCAGGGGCGATGGTCCGGATCCTGCTATGCGCACGGAACCGTGAAGTACCTTTCCCAATTTTTTAAAGACAAAAGTTTCATAAGATTAAATAACTGATACCCGTTGTCTAATATTTTAAAACATAAAAATTTTTAAAGCTATAAAGGAAAGAAAAACCACGGGGACGCCCCCTGTTATGTTTCCGAATATGAAACAACAACCGACTGTCATCGAAGCGGAAATCGGGAAGCGCATCCGGTCTTTTCGGAACGGAAAGCGGATTACCCTGGAGAAACTGGCCGAACGGACCGGTTTTACCAAGGGGTATTTGTCCAAGGTGGAAAAATCCGAGAAGGCGCCGCCGGTTTCGACACTGGGAACGATCGCCCGGGCCCTGGGCGTGACCATCTCCAGTTTGCTGGGGGAAGATAGCCCGTCACGTCCCATCTCACTCGTCAAAAAAGGAGAGAGACCGCTCATCACCAGGGACGGGACGCGTTTCGGTTATTCCTATGAGGCCGTGGCGCAGCCGTTCACGAACAAGATGATGGAACCCTTCGTTCTGACCCTGCCGGTAAAGCAGAAACGCACCCTGTATCGGCACGAGGGGCAGGAGATCCTGTTCGTGCTCGAAGGTACCATGCGATTTTTCCACGGTACGGAGGAACTGATCGTCGAAGAGGGGGACTGCGTTTATTTTGATTCCGGCATTCCCCATTTCGGAGAGTCGGCGGGGGACGAGGCCGTCAAGTGTTTCATGGTTATTTACAGTCCCGGCAATCCATAGACTTTTGTCCAAGGCCGCGAGCTGCGCGACAACGGAGCCGCTCTCATGGTCCTCGACAACAACTGTCATAGAAAGGAAGAGACATGAGTGACATCCCCGTCTTTTTTCTCCACGGCCTTGCCTACGCCGGACTTCTTTTTCTCGTTTCAGCCGGGCTGACCCTGGTTTTCGGGATGATGAACGTCCTGAACTTTGCCCATGCCGCCATGTATATGCTGGGGGCCTATTTTTCCTATTCCATTCTTCTGCGATTCACGGATCAGTTCTGGTTGTCCCTGATGCTCTGCCCCATCATTCTCTTCGTCATCGGCGCCCTGATCGAGCGTTTTCTCTTGCGGCGGGTGCACGTCAACGGCCACGTGGCGGAGCTCCTCCTGACCTTCGGTTTGGCCTACATCATTACGGAACTGGTGAAGTGGTCTTGGGGAAATTATCCGCTGGCCGTCAATATCGGCGGTTACCTCGGAAGCACCGTTCAGATTTTCGGTATCACCTACCCCGTGTATCGCATATTTATTTTCCTCTGCGCCATCTTCGTCGGCCTGCTCATGGCCCTGATCCTCTACAAGACCCGCCTCGGGATCATCCTGCGGGCGGCCGTCAATGACAGCGAGATGGCCAACACCCTCGGGGTGAACGTACCCCTGGTCTTCATGGGCGTGTTTGCCTTCGGGGCGGCCCTGTCGGGTTTTGCCGGCGTCATTGCGGGCCCCCTCCTTTCCACCTTTCCGGGCATGGCCCAGGAGATCCTGATCGATGCGTTCGTAGTCATTGTCGTCGGCGGGTTCGGAAGCCTGGGCGGTGCGGTCATCGCCTCCCTGCTGATCGGCGAACTCCAGTCCTTCGGTGTCCTCCTGTTTCCGAAGTTGTCGATGGCCCTTGTGTATCTTCTCATGGCCGTCGTCCTGATCATCAAACCATCCGGGCTATTTGGCGAGGAACAATAATGAAACAGAAAATCCTTCCTGTGGTCGTCATCGTCGTTTTGTTCGTGGTGGGAGCGTTCATGCCTGCCTTGCTGAAGCAATACCATCTGAACATGTTGACGGAGATCATCATCTTTTCCCTGTATGCCGTCAGTTACAATCTGCTTCTCGGTTACGCCGGGCTCCTGTCCTTCGGTCATGCCATGTTCTTCGGCCTCGGGGCCTTCATGGCGGCGGTGGCGATTTCCCATGTCCAGGGATTGTCTCTGGGCAGCGCCGTCCTCATCGGCCTGGTGGCGACCATCATCGCCGGTTTCGTAATCGGCGGTCTGCTCCTGCGGCACAAGGGATCGTACTTTGCCCTGTTGACCCTGGCCTTCAATTCCCTCTTCTACGCCGTCGCCACAAAATGGCACTCCGTGACAGGAGGCGATGACGGCCTCAGCATCACCCGCCCTGAACTCAACCTGGGATTTGCCTCGATCTCGATGGCGAGCGTTACCGATTTTTACTACCTGACCCTTGTCGTTATAGGATTGGCCATCGTTTTCTGCTGGTACTTCACGCAGACCGCCATGGGAAAGACGGTCCTGCTGATGCGCGAGAACGAGGAACGGATGAAGTTCCTCGGCTACAACACGAACGTCAGCCGCCTCATCCTCTTTACCTTCACCGGCGCCGTGGCAGGACTGGCCGGTACCTTCTACGCGCTCCACTTCCAGTTTGTTTCCATCTCGGCCATCAGCGTGGACATGACGACGGCGGTTCTCCTCATGGCGTTCGTCGGGGGGACGGGCACCTTCTGGGGGCCCATCCTGGGCGCCTTCGTCTATATCATCCTCCAGAACTATCTGAGCAACATCACCGATCGTTGGCCTCTCGTCATGGGATTTATCTTTGTCTTCATGGTCCTGTTCATCCCGGGCGGTCTGTCCCAGGTCATTGTGAATATCCGGCAACGGTTCGCCGGTAAAAACGATGATCCCAACGGCGGTAAATCCATAACGGCGGAGGAAGCGACGTCATGAGCGATTATCTGCACATCAGGGACATCCACAAGGATTTCTCGGGACTGAATGTCCTGACAGGGGTTGACTTCAAGGTCCGGGAAAAGGAGCGTCACGCCGTGATCGGCCCGAACGGGGCGGGCAAGACGACCCTGTTCAATATTATCAGCGGCAAGTTCAAGCCCTCTTCCGGCGCCATCCTTCTCAAGGGGCAGGACATCTCCGGAAAGCCGCCCCACATTCTGAATCGCCACGGGCTTGCCCGATCCTTTCAGATTACGAACGTTTTTCAGGAATTGAGCGTCTTTGATAACATCCTGTCCGGTGTGCGTTCCCGCTACGGGCTGCGTTACCATTTCTTCCGAAGGCCCGATCACGATCGCAAGATCCGCGAAAAGACGGAGGCCCTGATCGCAGAGGTCGGGCTTGCAAACGTCAAGGACCAGCCTGCCAGTTCCCTGTCTTACGGTCAGCAGCGTGCCCTGGAGATTGGGATTACCCTTTCCTCCGAGCCGGAATTGATTCTCCTCGATGAACCCACCGCGGGCATGACGCGCGAGGAAACGGAGCAGGCGATCCGGATGATCGACCAGGTGACGGCCGGCCGCACACTGATCATTATCGAACACGATATGGAGGTGGTCTTCTCCCTGGCCGATACCATCTCCGTTCTCCACTATGGGACGATCCTCGTTTCCGATACGCCCGAGACGATCCGGAACGACCAGCGCGTGAAAGATGCCTACCTGGGGGAAGGATAACCATGCTAGAAGTCAAAGATATTCATAGCTACTACGGCAAGAGCCACATTCTGCACGGCGTCTCCCTGGAATTGAAGCAAGGGGAGCTTGTCTGCCTTCTCGGCAGAAACGGCGTCGGCAAGTCCACCACGTTGAAGAGCATCATGGGGGTCGTGCAGCCGAAACAGGGGAGCATTCGTTTTGACAACCAGGAATTGATTGGGAAAGAGCCCTACGAAATTGCACGCCTCGGCCTCGGCTATGTCCCGGAGGACCGGCGGATTTTCCGCAGCCTCACGGTTCATGAAAATCTCCTGATGGGGATCAAGGGAGGAAAATCCGGAAACGCCGCAGAGGGGGGCTGGACCCTCGAACGGGTGTATCAACTCTTCCCCCGGCTGGAGGAAAGGCGGAACAACAAAGGCGGCCACCTGTCCGGCGGGGAACAGCAAATGCTCACCGTGGTGCGGACCCTGATGGGAAACCCGCGGGTCATCCTCATCGATGAACCGACCGAGGGCTTGGCCCCGCTCATTGTGAAGGACGTGCTGGACATGCTGGCCACGGTCCGCAAATCCGGGGTTACCGTGCTCATGGTCGAACAGAATTTCAAGGCGGCCATCAAGGTGGCCGACCGGTTCTATATCATGAGCAAAGGGCAGATGGTTTTTTCGGGCGATACAGAGGCGCTTCTGGCGGCGGAAGAGGTGCGGAAGAATTATCTGGAAGTGTAGGAGCAGGACAAACAACAGAATAACAGGAGGTGGTTTATGAGAAGGCGGTTTTTGAGCGGTTTG
>Ga0351879_1197_pt1 | contig 9586 bp, 9 predicted proteins | sample BONcelFGM3001D15_FD_206782 | JGI IMG/M metagenome (GOLD analysis project Ga0351879, IMG submission 206782) | Enriched cells from coal bed in the Powder River Basin, Montana, United States - BONCAT cells FGM rep3 HSBNCT.FGM.300.1.D15 ... | reverse complement strand
TTGATGAAATCACGAGCTATGATTATGGAAAATTCGTTCATATTATTGACGAAGACGGTCTGACGATTGAACTTTGGGAACCTAACGACGAAGTTTTTGAAACCTATATCAGTGGCTTAACCCGTTGATTTCATCAAATCTGCATCTTAAAAAAACTATTTTTGTGTTTTAAAATTTACATCAAATGAAATTATACCCCATAGAAACCGGAAATCTGAAACTTGACGGTGGTGCCATGTTTGGCGTTGTACCTAAAGTATTGTGGCAAAAAGTGTATCCCTGCGATGAAAACAACCTATGCAACTGGGCAATGCGTTGTTTACTTGTTGTTGATGGCGACCGTAAAATATTAATCGACAACGGAATAGGTAATAAACAAGATGAAAAATGGCTGAGTCATTATTACTTAAATGGTTCAGCAACTCTTGAAAGCTCATTGGCAGCATATGGCTTTGCACCTGAAGATATAACCGATATGATCATCACACACATGCATTTTGATCATTGTGGTGGCAGCGTAAAATGGAACGCCGACCGATCAGGATTTGAACTTGCTTTTCCAAATGCTACCTACTGGACAAGCCGCCAGCAATATGAGTGGGCTACTCAGCCAAACCGACGTGAAGAAGCTTCCTATCTGAAAGAAAATATTCTACCAATTCAGGAAAGTGGTCAGCTGAAACTCATTGAAAATGAGGGAGAATATATTCCTAACATCGTTTTCAAACTTTACAACGGACACACCGAAGGACAATTGATTCCACACATCAATTATGAAGGCCGTACAGTGGTTTTTATGGCCGATCTTATGCCTTCAGCATCGCATGTTCCCATGCCATGGATTATGGCCTATGATACGCGACCACTTGAAACTTTAAAAGACAAAGAAAGATTTTACAAAGAAGCCCTTGAAGGTGATTATATCTTATTTTTAGAACATGACCTCTACAATGAAGCATGTATTTTAAATGATACTCCAAAAGGTGTCAGAGTTCTTCGTTCGGGCAAGTTAAGTGAACTGGTTGGTTAAACGTGAAGATGAACTACTGAATTGTCACACCAATGTGTTTCAGAGTTTAATTTAATCCTAACTTTTGTTTCAGTTTTACCTGATTGTCAGTTAAGTCAGTCAGTCAATCTGTCTTTTTGTCACATGTTATCCCACATTCAATCAATTACGAAAAGAAATATAACTAATTGTTTTTAAACTTATTATATTAAATATCAAAGCTTTGTGATTCGAACTAAGATTCTATTATTAGGGTAATCTGATTCGTTTCAACCGCTGGCACAATCCTTGAAGGTTAGTGATCCAAATAAAAGTTGAAAATCATTAAATCTAATTCAGGAGGAAAATATAATGGGAAAAATAATCGGAATTGACCTGGGAACAACCAACTCATGCGTTTCAGTAATGGAAGGTAACGAGCCTGTTGTAATCCCCAATAGCGAAGGTCGTCGTACAACACCCTCAATCGTTGCATTTGCCGACAACGGCGAACGTAAAGTTGGAGACCCTGCTAAACGTCAGGCTATCACCAACCCAACAAAAACTATCTTTTCGATCAAACGTTTCATGGGAGAAACCTTTGACAGAGTAACAGCTGAAAAAGACAGAGTTCCCTATAAAGTAGTGAAAGGCGATAACAATACACCTCGCGTTCAGATCGAAGATAGGTTATACACACCACAAGAAATTTCTGCTATCGTTCTTCAGAAAATGAAGAAAACAGCTGAAGACTACCTTGGACAAACAGTTACTGAAGCAGTCATCACTGTTCCGGCTTATTTTAGCGACTCACAACGTCAGGCTACAAAAGAAGCAGGCGAAATTGCAGGTCTGAAAGTTAAACGTATTATTAATGAGCCCACTGCTGCTGCACTGGCTTATGGTCTTGACAAAAAGAAAAACGACATCAAAGTTGCTGTTTATGACCTTGGTGGTGGCACTTTCGATATCTCCATACTCGAAATGGGTGATGGCGTTTTTGAAGTAAAATCAACCAATGGTAATACACACTTAGGTGGTGACGACTTTGATCAGAATATCATTGAGTGGCTTGCTGAAGAATTCAAAAAAGACGAAGGCGTTGATTTGAAAAGAGATCCGATGGCTTTGCAGCGTTTGAAAGAAGCTGCTGAAAAAGCTAAGATTGAACTTTCAAGTTCAACCGAAACGGAAATCAATCTACCTTATATCATGCCCGTTGACGGTGTGCCTAAACACTTGGTTCGTAAATTGACCCGTTCAAAATTTGAACAAATCAACGACTATCTTATTCGTGCTACCATCGAGCCTTGCCGTAAAGCATTGCAGGATGCAGGCCTCACAGCTGCCGATATCGACGATGTAATTCTTGTTGGAGGATCAACACGTATCCCTGCTATTCAGCAAATTGTGAAAGATTTCTTTGGAAAAGAACCTTCAAAAGGTGTAAATCCTGACGAAGTTGTTGCTATCGGAGCTGCAATTCAAGGAGGCGTTTTAACAGGCGAAGTGAAAGACGTTCTTCTGTTGGATGTTACTCCTTTATCATTAGGTATCGAAACTCTTGGTGGTGTCATGACCAAATTGATTGAATCGAACACAACGATTCCAACAAAAAAATCAGAAACCTTCTCAACAGCTTCTGATAATCAGCCTTCAGTGGAAATTCACATCATTCAAGGTGAACGACCAATGGCAAATCAAAATAAGAGCATCGGACGTTTCCACCTCGACGGCATTCCACCGGCATCACGTGGGGTCCCACAAATTGAAGTCACTTTCGACATCGACTCCAATGGTATTTTGCATGTTTCTGCAAAAGACAAAGCCACGGGAAAATCGCAAAGTATCCGTATTGAAGCTTCTTCAGGACTCAGCGACGCCGACATTCAGCGAATGAAAGACGAGGCCTCAGCCAACGCCGAATCCGACAAAAAAGAACGCGAGAAGGTTGACAAACTCAACGCTGCCGACGGATTGATTTTCCAAACTGAAAAACAGTTGAAAGAATATGGCGATAAATTGCCAGCCGAAAAGAAAGCTGAAATCGAAGGCGCTCTGGAACAACTGAAAAACGCTCATAAAAATCAGGATGTCAATGCAGTAGATTCTGCAATGAATAAACTGAACGGCATCTGGCAATCAGCTAGTGAGCAAATGTATAATAGCACGCAATCACAAGCTGGTGACCAACAAGCTCCCGGTGACCCATCAGCTAATGCCGGAGCCAAAGGTGGCGACGACGAAGTAACTGATGTTGACTTCGAGGAAGTAAAGTAATTGCCATAAACAAGCAATTGCCAACAATAACGAAACCGCTGTATGTGAATAACATACAGCGGTTTTTCTTTTAAATATTTATTGAATTCTATACTTGTAATTGGGTTTTTTATGGTATATTTGTACCATATCTGTATCGGGCGTTAATTAGCGTCAATGTGGATCTTATTATATCTTAAATAATCTTGTCAAATCTTAATCGGCGACAAAATGGGGTATAGTCAGTTAAAAATTCCCAGAATCTGTGAGTATTGCAGCAAACCCTTTGAGGCTAAAACAGTATCCACACGCTTTTGTAGCAAAGAATGTGGCAACAAATCCGGCAAAGAAATAAAGAAGCAAGCCAAAGAGGACGAACGTAAGCAGCAAATACTCAAAGAAAGTGCCGCCTCTATTGCTAAGATACAAACTCGCCCTTACATTTCAATTGCCGAGGCAGTTATTTTATACGGCATATCCAAAAATACAATCCACCGACTGATTAAATCAGGTAGAATCCCCGCTATTAATCTTGGAGAACGACTTACCCGAATCAGCCGAGTACATATCGAAGCCATGTTCCCGGCAATCGAATTGCCTGAAATATCAAAAGCGCAATCCCCAAAAATGATCTACGAGCCAAATGAGTGCTATACTATAGCCGAAGTTTCAGCGAAATTTGGCGTTTCACTCTCTACTGTCAGCAAAACCATTCGCCGCTTTGGTATTCCCAGACGGCAGGTAGGAAAATTTGTATATGTTCCCAAAGAACAAATCGACAAGATTTTTGCAAGCAAACAATAACACCCTATGAAAGAGTTAGCCAATACCAAAGCAACCGTTCGTCTCCGGAAAGTGGAAGACCGCAAAGAGTGGTATCTTTATATTGAAAGTTATCCGGTTTTCGCAAAAGGTAAAAGCACACCCCAGAGGGTGCGCGAATACATCAACCGCACTGTAACAACTGTTGAATGGGATAAAAAACGTACAGCCAGAACAGAAGCCGATGGCTCTAAAACCTATAAACCTAAAAGAGACGAAAACGGCTTGATTGTTTGCAGAAGCGACAAGGATCGTGAAAGCGTAATTTATGCTGACGGCGTTCGCAAGCTTCGCCAGAAAGAATTTGATAATGCAGACCTTTATACCGATGACGAAGTAAAAAAAGTTGAAGCCAAACTAAAAGCCGAAACCAATTTCATAGAATACTTTTCCAATGTTGCCAACCAGCGAAATAAGAATCGTTCCGAAAGCATCCGCCTTTCCTGGCTTGTAGTTCTTGACTACTTGAAACAATTTGCAGGAGAAACTTTTTATTTTGCCAGTATTACAGAAGGTTGGTGCGAAGATTTCAAAAACTTCCTTTTAACCGTACCAAGCCGAAAATCAGATAAATCAAAACTCGCTCAAAATTCCGCTGCCAGTTATTTCAGCATATTCAAAGCGGCTCTGCACAAATCCTTTATTGATGGCTTTCTGAATATTGATATTAGTGCAAGAATTAAGGGTATAAAAGAACAGGAAACCCGCCGCGAATTTCTTACCGTGGAAGAACTCAACACGCTTGCCACAACCCCATGCGACAGAGCCGAACTCAAACGCGCAGCCTTGTTTTCAGCCCTTACCGGATTACGCCATTGCGATATTCAGAAACTGCAATGGAAAGAAATTGTCATTAACGGCGACCAGTCACGCCTCAACTTCACACAGCAAAAAACCAAAGGAGTGGAATATATGCCCATATCTCAACAGGCACTACAACTTTGCGGCACCCAAGGCAAACCCAACGATCTGGTGTTCGATGGATTGCCAGATCCTGCATGGATTTCAAACCCACTAAAACGCTGGATCACTGCCGCCGGGATTACAAAGAAGATCACCTTCCATTGCTTCAGGCACACTTACGCCACATTACAACTGACAGGTGGCACCGACATTTACACGGTCAGTAAAATGTTGGGCCATACTGATGTAAAAACCACCCAAATTTATGCAAAGGTGGTGGATGAAAAGAAACAGAAAGCAGCTAGCGCAATCAATCTTAATTTTGAAAATCTATGAAAAACATACACGAAATAATGTTTGGCAAGCTTCGCCCCTGGTCCGAAGACAACATTAAGGTAGATGAATATTACAAGCCACTTACACGCTCTTTAACTTCTGTTCAACCAGCATTTAATTCTCACATTGAATTAAAATTCATTCGTGAGATTTCAAGCAAAACCCAATATTTTAAAAAGCTGATTGATAATGACATTACGCAATACTGCAATACACTTATCAATGAAACGGAAAACGCAAGTACTAACCGTATCGCGTTCAGGGTAAACAAGGCAAATAGAGAGTTACACGCTGTAATAATAAAAATATCGGAGATCATTAAAACGCAAAATCTCGATTTATCACAAATTAATTCTCCTTATGCTGATTTCTCGACAGACAAACCTTTCAAAGAATCTGTCTACATTATTTTCTATCTCCTTTCGGCGCTTATCAGATGTTGTTTAGAAGTGCAACAGCATTTCCTTTCGGCAATTCACGAAGACGACAGGATGGAGGTTGCCGATTTTTACACACGGTTGCTCCAACAGCAAGCCCCGGCAATTTCTTTTATCAGTGAAATCGAAACCATTCAGATTGAGGAAACGCCCGCAAGGTTGCAGAATACTGAGAATGATTTTGCAACTCAAGTTCTGACAACCAAATATCAAAGTTTTGTAAATACCGTTTCACTGTATCAATTTATGGCTTTGCCCAAATTGGTAGCTTTAAACGCACAAGGTCAAAATGAACTCATATATCTTATTATCAACAAAGATGTTCCTTATTCTGTCGCGATGTTGGTTCATTTGGGCTTTTTGGTTAAACTCAAACAAGATTATTCTTTAAACAATGAGAAGATATATACGCACCTATCAAAAGCATTAAATTCCAATACGAGGACAATAAAAGGAAATTGTTTGGTACTGCTAAATCCAGATACGAACGAAGACAAATACAAGTATCCCGCAGAAAACCATAAAAAAGAAACGCAAAATGACTACAGCATAATTTTGGCTAAATTCCGCAAATGACGGGCATTCCCCCAAAAACTGGGAGAACGATTCCCATTTTTTAGGTGTATATGCCGCAAAAATACCCCAATCTATTCGCACCATGATTTCAATTGAAGTCATGGTTTTCTTTTTATTGGCACGGAAGAAAGCCGAATCGCCGAAAACAGATATACAATGTTTTCAAATGAAATTTCTTTCAACGATATGCCACAAGCGATGGCATATCTCATTAACAAGGTAGAGAAATTAGAATCCTTGTTAAACGCAAAACAACCGGAGGCGCAAGAATCCGACCGTTGGTTCAACCTTGAAGAACTCCGGAATTATCACCCCGATCACCCGGCCGCACCTACCGTTTATGCGTGGGTTGGTCAACGCCAGATCCCGAACCACAAACACGGCAAAAAGCTGATGTTCCTGAAAAGTGAAATCGATGCCTGGCTAAAGACCGGCAAGCGCAAAACTTCCGCCGAAATTGAAGCTGAAGCGCAGCAGTTTGTAACCAATAATGGAAGGGCAAAACGATGAAAACACAAAAAAGACTTGGAGAGATCATGGTAGAGCTCCGAAAAGACCCGAACTCTTTTGTGTCAATCATTGAACGCAATGCAAGAACTTGCCCGTTTCATCAGCCTGTTGGGCAGACTCCTTTGGAAGATTGGCGGGACAATCAGGATGTTATGCAACTGTTGCATATCAGCGCACGAACCTTGCAAACATTGCGTTCAAACGGAACTTTGCCGTTCTCACGCATTGGCAATAAACTATACTACCGCAAAGAAGACATTCAGCGGATTCTAAAGGATAATTACACCATGTTTAAACTGCGCGGCGATGGACACAATGGATAAAGAAACCATTTTGAAAAAAACACATTATGGTATGAATATCTACGCTCACATTTTGCGTTGCTATTATCCGGAACAAATAGTCCTCTCCCTTTCGGGGAGGACTTGCGCCCCCGCCCGAAATCCGTTCAACGGCAATAAAGAGACCCTGAACATCAGCAATCAAGACTGGATTTTTTATTTCGAAGATGCTGAATTGCCCGATTTCAAGGGTGACCCATTTGATTTTGCAGCTCTTCATTTCCATTTATCCGGTCAAGAATTACTGCAAAAGATCAACGAGGACATGAACTTGCAGATTGGAGAACTAAAAGGGTTCTACACCAACAAAAAAAGCAAAGTTCAGATACCTGAAGTTGTCGCCGATCTTCCAAAATTCAGTTATTTCCACTGTCCGGTGATCAACACCCAGCCCAATGCTGAAATGACTATTCCCGATGTTTATGCAGCCATAAAAAGCAACAAATACAAACGTCAGACGGAAGAATTGAGAAGCATCAGCGAGCCGGAATCTGCCCGAAAATACAAGGCCAAAAACTTTGATTATTGCACATTCTCCGGAATATTTTCCAAGAGGAATGATTCAGCGTTAATCCAACATTCTGGCCTGTTAACGCTCGATTTCGATCACGTTTCAAACCTTCAGGAATTGCGTGAAACCTTACTTCAGGACAGATACTTTGAAACGGAATTGATGTTTGTTTCGCCTTCCGGCGACGGCCTGAAATGGATTATTCCCATCGACTTAAAAGAATGTAGTCATCAGGATTGGTTTCGGGCCATCGCTGCCTATATCAAAGCCACTTACCAGTTAGAGGTTGACAAATCAGGGAAAGACATTTCCCGCGCTTGTTTCCTTCCACACGACCCGAAGGTTTACATCAACCCCATTTATTTACAATGTCCTTTTTCTCAAACAATAAAATCAAAAAATCATGCAACCACATAAATTCAGTTCACTTTTGCTAAATGTGCTAATCAAACTGGCATCATCCAACTGGCCACTTTGGTGGACCGTCCTCCCGTTCCTCTTTTTCTATGCAGATGTCCTGTTGAAATTCACACTGTTATGTACGATTATCTTTTAATTTCAGAGAAAATGAAAGACAAATTCATTCCACAGAATTGGCTGCAATCCAATACACAGCAATCTTCTCCCGACAACTCTACTCCCTTAAAGTCCCCTTCAGGGGATTTAGGGGTGTCCTCTGAAATAAACCTCATTGTCTCCCGCATCGAAGCCTCCGCAATTGATATTGCCCCAAATTACGCTGATTGGCGTGATCTTGGTTTTGCCCTCGCTGACGCTTTGGGCGAAAGTGGTCGTTCATATTATCACCGTTTAAGCCGTTTCTATTCTGGTTATACCGAAACAGAAACCAACAAGCAATTCGACAACTGCCTAAAAGCAAAAGGACACGGAGTAACAATCAAAACCCTATACCATCTTGCAAAATCCGCAGGAATAAATATTGCCACATCAAAAGCGATCCAAACGCCAAATACTGAAACGAAGCTTTCCCCCTCTCCAATTGGAGAGGGGTCAGGGGTGAGGTCGGAAACGGTAGATATGGAGGAAACTCAAATTGCTCCTCCAACTTTCCCGGATGAAGTTTATACCGATCTGCCGGATCTGCTCCAACTTGTAACCGAAAAGTCTATTTCAGCAGAAGACAAAGACCTGCTTTTGCTTGGTTCGCTGGTGGTAATATCATCCAGCTTGCCAAACATTTACGGCATATATGCAGAGAGAACGGTTTTCCCAAACCTGTTTTTATTTCTTACTGCCCAGGCTTCAGCGGGAAAAGGGAGACTTACACTTTGCCGTAAATTGGTTGAACCAATTCACCGCAAATTACGGGAACAAGCCAAAGCAGCGTATGATGAATACCAATGTAAACTAACTGAATATGCGGCCGCTAAAAACAAATCAGATGTGGAACGCCCGGTAGAGCCTCCCATGCGAATGCTCATTATTCCGGCGAACAACAGTTCAACCGGCTTGTTTCAACTCCTCAACGATAACTTGGGCATTGGATTGATTTTTGAAACTGAAGGTGACACGTTGGCATTGACATTTAAGTCTGAACATGGTAATTATTCCGATGGGTTCCGTAAGGCATTTCATCACGAAACCATTTCATACAACCGGCGCAAAGACCGGGAGTTTGTCGAATTGGAAACGCCCCGCCTTTCGGCGTTGCTTTCCGGAACTCCAAAGCAAGTTTCTACGCTGATCCCCAATGCCGAAAATGGACTTTTCAGTCGCTTTATTTTCTATTTTTTGAATGTCCGCCCGATTTGGAACGATGTTTTTGCAGGTAATTCCGATCAAACACTCGATAGCTATTTTAACCATCTGGGCAACCAGTTCCACGACTTATACAAATTCCTGCAAAGTTCATCGGAACCCATGCGTTTTTGCCTCACTTCAG
>Ga0351879_1192_pt1 | contig 9894 bp, 6 predicted proteins | sample BONcelFGM3001D15_FD_206782 | JGI IMG/M metagenome (GOLD analysis project Ga0351879, IMG submission 206782) | Enriched cells from coal bed in the Powder River Basin, Montana, United States - BONCAT cells FGM rep3 HSBNCT.FGM.300.1.D15 ... | reverse complement strand
ATTCATCACAAAAATCAGGTGGGGGAAACGGTAGATCTCCATATAGATCCCCCCCAGAACCTGTCCCAGCCAGACCCCGCCGGCGCATCCGGGAACGAGGCCCACCAGAACGATCAGAACGACCAGTTTGCTGTAATGGACACCGACTGCCTGGTTGCTGTAGCCGAAGGCCTTGAGCGCTGCGATCTGCTCCCGCTGGGTATGGATGATCCGGCTGATGACCACATTCAGGAGAAAGGCGGCCACGCAGATGAATATGGTGGGAAATATCTCCGCACTCCGCTCGAGCTGGCGGAATTCCTCGTTCAGCAGGCGATGGGAGATCTGGTCCTTCCGGCCGTAAGCGCCGATGCCTCCGTACCGTTCCAGAATGCCGTCCAGCTCCGTCAGCACGTCCACGGGCTTGACATGGGGATGGAGGGTCACGACGGCATCATTGAAGGCCCCGTCCATATTGTAGGATTTCCCCAGGGCCTTTCGTCCCATCCAGAGGATGCCGTACCGCTTGAAATCGGGGCTGACCGCTTCGGGTCTCATGATGAGGACAAATTCCGGCGACAGGGCGATGCCCGTGACCGTCAGGCTCCGCCACCTGCCGTTGATGACCGCGGCAAACCCGTCCCCCGGTTCCAGGCCATGGGATTGGGCAAAGTTCTCGTTGACGACGACCTCATCGTCCCGTGCCGGATCAGCCAGCCTTCCCTTGCGGATAAAGATCCGGTTCAGAACGGGCTGTCCGTCATCGGGCAGGGAGAGAATCCTGCCCGTTACCGGTTCGGAAAACCCCGGAATATCCAGCTTCACATTGGCGGAGATACGGGTTTCCACCTGGTTGACGCCCGGGATTCCCTGGATCCTTTCCCTGATGGTTTCCGGCGCCCGTTTGAGGGACGCGAAGATATCGCCGAAACCATAGTCCCGGTAAAAGGAGTGGCGCGTCTCATGCAGGGAGTCCATGGTGGTGATGAACATGATGAAGGTCGCCACGCCGCAGGAAATGACGAGCATGATGGCCATGGCCTGCCCTCTCATGCGCCACAGGTCCCGCCAGAGCTTCCTGTCCAGGGCTTTCATGGTTCGGTCCCGTATCCCCTTGTCACCACTGAGAGTTTTGAATTTCTCATGAAATCAGCCAAATCGCACTCATTCCGGCGAAAGCCGGGGTCCAGTATTTTCAAAGGCTTCTGGACCCCGGTTTTCGCCGGGGCCACAGAACATGTAGATTTTCAACGGTCTCACCACTGGAGTTCTCCGGGTAATTTTTTGACCGGATTGACGATGACCTCCGTGATCCTGCCGTTGCTCAGGTGAACGACCCGGTCCGCCATCCCGGCGATATCTACGTTGTGGGTAATGATGGCCGTCGTTGTCCCCAGTGCGCGGTTCACCCGTTCCAGGGCCTCCAGCACGACGATCCCTGTTTTGGAATCCAGCGCCCCCGTGGGTTCGTCGCAGAGGAGGACCGCGGGATTCTTCGAGATGGCCCGGGCAATGGCGACTCGCTGCTGCTCCCCTCCGGAAAGCTGGGCCGGAAAGTGTTCGAGTCTTTCGGAAAGGCCGACAATCGCCAGGGCATCCTCGGGCGCCATGGGATTTTTCGCAATCTCGGTGACGATCTCCACGTTTTCCCGGGCCGTCAGACTCGGGATGAGGTTGTAGAACTGGAAGACAAAGCCGACGTGAAATCGACGGTATTCCGTTAGTTCGGCCTCCGTCGCCAAGGTAAGTTCCCGTCCCCGATAGGCGACATGGCCGCTCGATGCCGTATCCAATCCACCGAGAATATCGAGCAGCGTCGATTTACCGCTGCCGGAGGGTCCCAGGAGCACGACCAGTTCGCCGGCAAACAATTCCAGATCGGCGCCCCGGAGGGCATGGACCGCCACCTCTCCCATGTGATAGGTTTTGGTAAGGTTTCGAACCGTGAAGACGACCTCTTCCGATGGGGATGCCTGGCTCCGTTCCTCCATGAACTGTCCTTGTCAGGGCCTTTTAAAACGACAATACCACGTTTCCCTTTTTCGAATCCATTCTTTCCGGAACAGGTCGCTCCATCCCCGGACGGCCCGGAGCAGGCCGCCGCCGAAAACGCATCGGCGTCCAACCTGGAAAACATCCTCTCTCCTTTTTCGCGCACCCTTGCCGCAACGTTCAGAAGCCTCACATCCAAGGAGATCGAGGTGGCAAACTACATCAAGGCCGGCAAAAGCAGCAAGGAAATTGCCCTCCTCCTGAACGTGTCCCGGGTCTGTGTCGATGTCCATCGCTATCACATCCGCAGCAAACTGGGGATCAATAACAAAAAGGCCAACCTTCGGGCCTATCTGGGCAGCCTCCCCTGATTCATAATTTGTCCTTATGAATAAATGATGAATAAATACGTATTGCGGCCCTGCCGCATCGCCTCTATAGTCCTGCCCAAACAGCCTAAGGAGGGCTTATCCATGGAAAAGATGCAACCCGGTCCCCTGTCCGATATACGGGTGTTGGACTTCACCTGGGTCCTTGCGGGACCGTATGCAACCAGAAATTTGGCAGACATGGGCGCCCATGTCATGAAGATCGAAAAATTCAAGGCCGGCACCAACGAGCGGCATCAGGCCTACCAGGTGGAAAAGGACGGGATCACCCAGTGCTCCTACCACATCAATCTCAACCGGGGGAAGAAAAGCCTCTGCATCAATCTCAAACATCCCAAGGGGATCGAACTGGTCCATGCGCTGATCAAAGAAAGCGACATCATCGTCGAAAACTTCGCCCCCGGCGTCATGGAGCGGCTGGGGCTGGACTACGAGTCAGCGAAAAAGATCAAACCCGACATCATCTACTGTTCCATATCGGCCTGGGGACACTGGGGACCCAACTGCCACAAGCCGGGGTATGACGCCATCGCCCAGGCCGCAAGCGGCTGGGTTGGCCTGACGGCGAAGCACGTAGGGGCGCCGGTGGCCATCGGCGATACGACGGCGGCGATGCACGCCTGCACGGCCATGCTGGCGGCCCTTCATCACCGGACCCGTACAGGGAAGGGTCAGAACATCGACATCGCACTGGTCGATTGCCTCTTCGCCATCCACGAGACGTCATTCCCCTCCTACTGGATCAGTGAGGCCGTGGGCAAACCGTTCGTGATGCCCGGAACGGACCAGAAGAGCCCCACCTCTTCACCGTACGGCGTCTACAAGGGGCAAAACGGGTCCATCTCCATTGCCATGCTGTCGGACAACCGATGGAAAGAATTGGTGGATCTCATGGGCCCAGGCTACGAATGGCTTGAGACCGACCCCCGGACGGTGGATCTGGCGGCACGGTGCAAGTCGGAAAACGTTTTTCTGGTCCATGACGCCCTGGAGGCGTGGGTTCTGTCTCAGCCTTCAGTGGAAGAGGCGGAAAGACAACTGGAGATCGCCGGAATCCCCTGTTGCCGCGTGAAATCCATCCCGGAACTGGCCACCACCGATCCCCACCTGGGGGCGAGGGAGATGCGTCAGAAGAAGGTCCAACCTTTTCTGGGGTCCATTACGATGGCGGGCAGTCCTCTCAAACTCTCCGAAACACCGGCGGGCATTCGCGGCTACGCCCCTTTTCTGGGGGAACACAACCGGGAGGTGATGGCGGACATGCTGGGGTATTCCGCGGGGCAGATCGACGAACTCTACAGGGAAGACGTCCTGTACGAGGCCCCGGAGGTGAAAAAACTGCCGGAGGAACTGAGGAAGTGCGCCGGCGAATAGGGTGACGACCTTTACGTCAAACAGGAAAGGAAGGAGTTCAGAATGAAGCGTTACGGCAACATTGTTTTTGTACTGGCGTGTGTCTTTTGTTTCACCATGGTGTATGCCTTCAGCCCATCGGTATCGATGGCGGCCAAGGAGGCGAAAAAGGCGAAGGCAGCCACCAAATTGGACCCCGAATACAGTTGGGCGGGAAAGATCAACGACGCCTTCGATATCAACAAGATGTCCGACATGTCGGACTTCGATCCCGCCACCTGGGCATCTCCCAAGGGAGACACCATCAAGGTCGCGTACATCAATGCCTTTTCCGGCCCGGCGGCCATCAATGGCCACATCCACTTTGTACCGATCATGTTCGCCGCTCATGACATCAACAAGCGGGGGGGTATCCTGGTGGACGGCAAGAAAAAACTGATCGAACTGATCCCGGGGGACCATATGTCCAAGCCGGATACCTGCAAGAAGGTCTGCGAACGAATGGTTCTCCAGGAGAAGGTCCATGTCCTCATGGGGACCTCGGGGAGCAACCTCATGAAGATCATCAATGAAGTCGGTAACAAATACAAGGTCATCTCCGTCGATGAGGGGGCCCCCTCCGATGAAATGCAGAATGCGGAAAATTTTGGCCGCTACTCCTTCATGACCTCCGCCTCCACCGAGCAGATCGGCCGGGGCATGGCCTACTATTACGGCCAGATCCGCAAGAAGGAGAAGAAATTCTATGTCCTCTGCCAGGACTATTCTTTCGGCCGGGGCATGGCGGACGGGTTTAAAAAGGGTCTGAAAGAGTACTATCCGGAAGCGCAGCTTGTCGGCGAAGACTACCACAAGCTGTTCCTCACCGATTTTGCTCCCTACCTGACCAAGATCAAGGCCTCCGGCGCAGAGGTGATCTGGACGGGCGACTGGACCCCCGATTCGGGGAACCTCCTGAAACAGGCCCGGCAGATGGGGATCACCCTTCCTTTCGCCAACCTGTACATGACATCTCCCAGTGAACTGAATGAAGTCGGCGTGGAAGGGACCAACGGTCTCATCAACATCGACTACCACGACGTTTTTCCCTATTTCAAGCACCCGGGATATGTGAAGTTTTACAAGGCCTGGAACAACCAGTGGAAGAAGTGGAAGAAAGATCCCTTCAACAGCAAGCTCTTCGAACACGGCAATGAAGCCATCGGCGCCTTTACGCTGGCCCCGTACTGGCTGTTCAGCGTCATCGAAAGGGCAAAGAGTACCGATCCGGAAAAGATCATCAAGGTCTGGGAGGGCGATACCTATCAATACGCCAACGGACGGGTGATCAAGATGCGGGTTTGCGATCACAAGGCCATCCAGAATCTGACGATCCGGGAGTTCGTACCACCGGAACAGCAGAAGCTGTCGTTCAACATCCCGCCCTATTACTGGTCCAAGGAACGCTCCGCGCCCGGACAGGGACACGTCATACCAGCCCCCAAGGTCCTGCCGTTTATGGATCAGAAGCTGGATCGCTGCAAGGGCAAGAACGATTGGGGTGAATAGCATCGGAGGCCATGGACGTCCCATCGTCGCGACAGGGAACGGACCGGCATCGGGTGTGCAGCCGCCATGTCTGACGGATGTACGGGGCATCCCCCTCCATCCCCGTTGAGATGATCGGGACCATGGGTTGTCCACAACCGGTCGGTCGGCCGCCTGTATGCGGCAAGGCGACCGGCCGGTTGTGGATTGGTTTCACCAGTTCCGTAGCTGACGATTCCTTCAGCCTAGATGATCTTCTCCGCCTTCAGCCTTTCCAGTTCGTCCCCGGAAATGCCCAGCCATTCGCCGTACACCTCCGCGTTGTGCTGTCCCAGAAGCGGGGCGGGGCGGTATTCGTAATCGTTTTGGGACAGCCGGATCGGGCAGCCGGCCATCCGGTATTTTCCCCGCTGGGGATGATCGATCTCGACGATCATGCCCCGCGCGTTGTAGTGGGGGTTCTCCAGGACCTCTTTCGTATCCAGGATCGGGGCCACCGGGATGCCCAGATCGGCCAGGGTCGTAAAGACCTCCATTTTGTCCTTGGTTTGAGTCCAGCCCTCCAGGGCCGCCTTGATGTCGCTGTATCGTTCGATACGCATGCGGATGCTGTACTTGAGTTCATCCGTGATCATGTCCGGACGTCCCACGGCGGTCATGGCCATTTCGTACTGCTTCGGGGTCAGGAGATTGATGTAGGCGTAGTCGTTGGGGCCGCCCCCCTTGCACTGCATCGCCTCCGCAAAATCCCGCCGCGGCGCGGGCTCGCCATCCCCCAGGGGGTGGATTGCCGTGGGAACCCGGTTCAGGTTGATGATGGCATCCGTCATGGACTGCTCGACGATCTGACCTTTGCCGGTTTTCTGGGCATGGATGTAGGCCGCCAGAATGCCGACAGCCAGATGCATCCCCGATCCGGTGTCGCCGATGGTGGGTCCCGGGTTCAGGGGGGGCGTGCTGGACATGCCGGTATTGCTGAAGGCGCCGCCGGCGGCCTTGGCGCAGGCGTCCATAACGAGGTAGTTGCTGTAGGGGCCGCCCTTGCCGAACCCCGTATTTTCCGCATAGACGATCCGGGGGTTGATCGCGGCCAGGACATCGTAGCCGATGCCCAGCTTCTCCATCACCCCGGGCCCGAAATTGCTGACCACGACATCCGCCTTCTTCACCATCTCTTTGAGCATCGCCACACCGCGCGGCGACTTGAGATTCAGGGTGATGTCCCGTTTGTTGGCATTGAGGGACAGAAAATACCAGCCATCGAGGCCCTGTGCGGCGTCTTCCTCGCTGATAAAAAAGGTCCTGCCGACCTCCCCGCCGCCGGGCGGTTCGATCTTGATCACATCCGCCCCGAGAAATGCCAGTTGCAGCGTACACGACGGTCCTGCCTCCCACTGGGACAGGTCGAGGACCTTTATCCCCTCCAGCGCCTTTGCCATGTCGTTTTGTTCCTCCTTGTTTTTCGGAAAATGTACCGGTCGGGATTGTATCCGCAACGGGCCGGCATAATCAAGAAGATCCTGGGGTGCGGAAAAACGCCGGCCATACCCCAGGATCTGTTTCAAGAGACGGGCGTTCTGCCCTCTATTCGCCCCAGCCGTCTTTCCCCTTGCAGCGATCCAGTTTCGGGTCCATCCAGGGAAGGACCTCGGCAGCCGGCAGACGGTGCATCTGGCCCATGTACGAGGTATCCTTGAACCAGTAGAAGGGCGGAATCGTGAAGGTCGCCTTCTGCTGGTCCGGCGGCAGATAGACCTCGGCCGTCAGGTCCTGGATGACCTTGTGGTCGCAGGCCCGCATCTTCATGACCTTGCCGTTGGCCTGGCGGTAGGTGTCGCCCTCCCAGAGCTGGATGATCTTCTCGGGGTCGGTCGTCTTGGCCCGCTCCATCAGGTTGAACAGCCAGTAGGTCTGCATCAGCCAGGACCCGCCGACGCAGGCCACGCTGTGTTCGTAGGAGATGCTGTTGTACGGCGCCTTCCATGTCTTCCACAGTTCGTTCCAGGCCTTGTACAGCTTGGTGAAGCCGGGCGTGAAGGGTACCGGGGAGTGGTACGGACCGACATGCACCCAGTTCTTCGCTCCCTCGACGCCCACATCGCGGAGCATGTTGGCCTCCGTCATCCAGATATGGGCAAAGGGAATGGTGATCCCCATCTGCCGGGACTGTTTGGCCAGGTTGGCCGCATCGGGAACCCAGTCGCCCGTGAAGATGACCTCGGCCCCGGAGGCCTTGATCTTTGCCAGATAGGGGGCGAAATCGGTCAGGAACAGCTTGTGGTAGTCCTCGCCCACAATCTGTGCCTCCGGATAGAACATCTTCAGCCCGTTCTTGAACCCGTCGGCAAAGGTATGGCCGAACCCGTAGTCCTGGCAGAGGATATAGAATCTCTTCTCCTGCTTCCGGATCTTCCCGTAGTAGTAGGCAAGGCCCCGGGCGACCTGATCGGAGGAGAATCCGCCCTGGAAGGCATAGCGTCCAAAATTCTCGGCGTTCTGGATGTCGTCGGAGGTGTTGCTGGCGTTCAGGGCAATGACCTTGTACTTGTTGGCCACTTCGTTGATGACCTTCATGATGTGGCTGCCGTCGCATCCCCACAAGGCATGGACCTTCTCCTGGAGGATCATCCGTTCGGTGATCTTCTTGGTCTGGTCCACCTTGCCCATCGTATCGGCCTTGATCACCTCGATGAGCTTCTTTTTGCCGTCCACCAGGATGCCGCCCCGCTTGTTCAGGTCATGGGCAACCCAGGAAACGGTGGCCCAGTAGAACTGGCCGTTGACGGCGGATGGACCGGAAAAGGATGCCACGATGGCGATCTTGATGGTATCGCCCGTGGGGCTGACCCAACTGCTCGGATCGAAGCCGGACATGTCGCTCAGCTTGCTGACGTCAAAGGCCGCATTCGCCTTGGCCAGCTTGTCCGTCGGATCGACGTCGGCCGCCTTGGCTGCCTTGGGCGCCTTCGCCGCCGTAGCAGACGGCAGATACACCGCCAGAGACAGGGCCAGAAGGACAAACAGGATTGCCGTGAAACACTTGCCAACTCTCATCATTGAACCTCTCCTCCATTTGTGATTTTTTTTCCGAGATCCCGGGACGCGCCGTTTCCGGTGAAACGACGGCGGAGGCGGGTGTTCGCCCGGCCTCCGGGTCCCGGAGATCCCGTGCCGCGCTAGGCGTTACGTCCCGCCAGGGCCTCGATAAATGCCCCGATCTGGGCCTTCCACTGGGCCTCCGAGTAATCCCGGAGATCCACCATGTCCGACACGAGCTGCATCATGGGAATGTCCGTGTACTGGCCAAGGAGGTTCTTGCTGTGCACCTGCCCCACCGTCATGGCCCGGCAGGACCGGCAGGCATGAAACACCACCCCGTCGATCTTGTAGTCCCGTATCATATCCAAGAGCCGCTCCGTCGAGGGATTCCCGCTGTTGGCCTTGGCCTTTTCATGGCGCTGCGTAAAACGCAGGAAGCTCCGCCAGGCCAGGAATTCGACCGGGTCCTTCACCGACGCGGGAACCTCCACCGGATCATACCCGCGGTAGACGTTCTCGATCACAAACACCGCCCCGAAGCTCTCGAAATAGTTGAAGATCCACAGCGTATGCCACGGCGGAAGGCCGCCGCCGTACAGGATACGGTACTTCTCGTCGGGCACCACGCCGATCTTGTTCTCCACCTTGTGCTTCACCTCGTCATACAACCCCTGGTAGAAATCCACCGCCACCGGCGTCCCGGAGAAGTAATAGGCCGCCACCATGGTGCTGAAGTGGTCCTGGGCCGGCATGGGACACGGAACCGCCACCCGCATGCGATCGATCTCGTACCAGAGATCCCAGGCCTTGTCGCTCAAACGGATCGTCTCCCAGAGACGCTCCATGTCCATCTTCTTGCCTGTCTGTTTCTCCAAAAACGCGATCAGGCCCCGGAACTGCTCCGCCTGGTACCGGATATAGTAGTCCCGGACATCGTTCAGATCGTCCTGGACCGGCGGGCCGACCACGTCGATGCTGTATGTCGGCACCTCCAGGTACCGCCGCGTCGCCTGGTACCACTTGAACCGGGGATCGCACACGGCGCTGCTGCCCAGCATCATGTCCGGCATGGGCATGCCGCCGTCGGGCGAGTTCTCCGGAATCCCTCCCAGCTCCTTCCGCAGGCTGTCGAACCCCAGGCCGATCCGGGTATAGCTGCACAACACCTGGGAGTAGCCGTCCTCCTCCGCCTTCAGGAGAAACCTGTCCATCTCCCGCTTCGCCGCACACAGGCCGGCGTAGTTCTCCGTCGGCAGGGGTACGATGTCCATGGCCCGGATGATCTCGTCGTACTGCGACGTCACCATCATGTAGGCCACCTTCTGCCCCGTCACCTTCGCCTCGTGGGCCGACTGGTAGATGTTCTTCACCAGGCCCCGAACCTTCCGGGCCATGTCGGTCCCCTTCACCGCCGTCGTCTTTGTCTGTTCCTGTTCTCCCATGGTCTCCCCCTATCCGATCATTTCCAGAAACGCCTGGACCCGCGTCCGCAACTGGCCGATCGTCGAGGTCGAATAATCGTCCTCGATCATCAGCACCGGGATCTTCAACCCATTCAGGTACTCCCGCAAATCCGGACCCTCCAGCTCGCATGTGTCGCAATACCGGACAATGT
>Ga0351879_1190_pt1 | contig 9946 bp, 6 predicted proteins | sample BONcelFGM3001D15_FD_206782 | JGI IMG/M metagenome (GOLD analysis project Ga0351879, IMG submission 206782) | Enriched cells from coal bed in the Powder River Basin, Montana, United States - BONCAT cells FGM rep3 HSBNCT.FGM.300.1.D15 ... | reverse complement strand
ATTACTCTAAACTCTGAAGGGGCAATTGCGAACTTTTCCTCGTCAAAACTAATCTCTCTCTAATCATGCTAACCGTTGAGACGCTTTTCGAAGCGTCTCTTCTTTTTTAGAAATGTCTGTTACTTAGTTTTAACTTCGATTAGTACAGATTGAATAAAACGGTACTAATTATCTCTCCGTTTAGTTAAAAATAAATCCATGTTTTTCTAGAAGCTCTTTCGCCAGGGTAACTGCTGATTCCGATTCAAACGACAATCTAAATGTCCCTTGTGCCCCTTCTCTTATTTTGAGTAATTCCATATCCTTAATGTTAATACTATTTTCAAACATCAATGTTGTCAGTTTACTAAGTACACCCGGTTCATCTTTAACTGAAACATATAAATCAAAAACGGGATTAATAAACCCTTTATTCTGCTTTGGTATAGCATCTCTCATATATCTTGCTGATTCAAAAGACTCAGCGAGTTGTTTGGAATTATCATTTGCTATCAATGATTTATATTCATTTAACTTTTCGATTATTGCTTCAATCGAATCGATAATATTGGATTTATTATTTTGAAGTATCGGCTCCCAAATGTGAAATGGGCTTGAAGCGATACGGGTCATATCACGAAAACCTCCTGCGGAAAACTCGATTGCTTCACTATTATTATTGCTTCCTGTTATAGCGTTTACTAATGCAACAGCAACTATTTGAGGAAGGTGACTAACTTTCGCAGTAATTCTATCGTGAATTTCTGCACTTAGAAACTTAACTTTTGCTCCGATTGAATATAGGAGTTTCAAAAATTCTTTTGATGCAGATGAATCTTCCAATTCTCCGCATAAAATGTAAACCGCATTTTCGAATAGTAGAGAATCGGAATTTTGGAATCCGGTTTTTTCTTTCCCTGTCATGGGATGACCACCAACAAATTTTCCTTTTGATGAAGCTGTTTCCCAGGTTGTTTCAAAAATTTCTTTTACACTACAAACATCTGAAATAATTGCCCCCTCTTTAACTATTGGGGCAATCAATTTTAGCACTTCAAGTGATTCGGAAATGGGGAGTGCAATAAAAATAATATCAGAATCGTTTACTTCATTGAATGAGGTGATACCTAAATCAATACAATTTTGAGAAATCGCCAGTTCTAAAATTTCTGGTTTATCATATCCTTTAATAAATAAATTAGTGTTAACCGATTTAAGCGCTTTAGCAAGTGAACCGCCAATTAGTCCGAGTCCGATTATCGTAATATTCATTTTTACAGTTTATATTTTTGTGAATTCAATTTGCAAAATATAATGGAATTCGGGATAAAGAATTTATAATAGTGATATTTCAATCAACATATTTTTATAATCTTTATGTTATATTTCCAAAAGTCATTCACAATTTTAATGCTTTGAAACGTTTCATTATAAAGTATCTTAAACCATTCTTTTATAACAGCCTTCTGATAGGACTGTTATTGCTGATATTTTTCCATTCGGAATTTCACTTAATTATGTTTAAAGGTCTTGAAGTTAAGTATAAGCGTGAAATAAAGAAGATGATAAAAAGCGGAATTCCTGAAGAAAATCTAATCACATTTACATTCAGTAAAAATATTTTAGAAGAAGAAATCAAAGATTTCAAATGGATAAAGGATTGGGAATTCCGTTACAAAGGGGAGATGTATGATATTATCAAAACAGAGTATATAGGTGATTCTATTGTTTATCATGTCTTTCATGATTTGAAAGAATCAGCACTTTTCAGCAATCTGCAAAAACATTTTTTTGATTACTTTGCTTCGAATCAAGATAAAGGGAAAGAACTGCTTAGCATAACTCAAAATTATTGTAAATATTATCTATCTCCATTTAATGAAAATTTTCTGATTGCAAAACCAAACGAGCAACAATATATTTCTCAAAAAACTCAAAGAACTATTTTTTTCGCACCCATAATTTTTGACCCTCCTCCGGAAGTATAATTCAACAAAAAATTGACCATACACAACGGAAATTATTTCCGGTTAAATTATTTTAAATTTTTAGGATATATAAGAATGATCAAAATATGTTTTTTGATACTATTCATTTCGAGTAACTTCTTTGCTCAAAATGTTATTGTGAAAGATGCCAAAACAGCAAAACCTTTAGAACTCGTTTCAGTTTATAGCGGTGATTTAAACCGTTCATTGATTACTGATTCCAAAGGACGTGTTGATATTTCTTTCTTCAAGAACAACAAAGAACTTGTATTTCGTTTACTCGGATATGAAAAATTGAAATTAAGTTTGGAAGAAATTGCAAAACTTAATTATGTAGTATTGCTCAAAGAGCAGCCTGTCTCGCTCGAAAATGTAGTAGTTTCTTCAAATAGATGGGAAGAAGACAGAAGAGAGGTAGTACAAACGATTGAATTGATCACACCAAAAGATGTTGAGTTTATGAATCCTCAGACTGCTGCAGATATGTTAACAATGACAGGAAATGTATTCGTACAGAAAAGTCAACTCGGCGGCGGCAGCCCGATGATAAGGGGATTTGCAACAAATCGGCTTCTTATGGTAGTAGATAATGTAAGAATAAACACAGCTATATTCCGTAGCGGTAACATTCAAAATGTTATTTCACTTGATGCTAATTCACTTGCAAATGCACAGGTAATATTTGGTCCCGGTTCAGTTATTTTTGGAAGTGATGCAATCGGTGGAGTAATGGAATTTAACACTCTCGTCCCGCAATATTCTTATAGTTCAGAACCGTTATTCAAATCCAATTTTATGTCAAGATATTCTTCTGTAAATAATGAAAGAACAGGAAATCTAAATTTTAGTGTAGGGCTGCAGAATTGGGGTTTCCTCACTTCTGTTACTTATTCAAAATTTGATGATTTAAAGATGGGTTCAGATGCGCCGGCAGAGTATTTAAGAAATGAATATCAGGCAAGAATTAATGGAAAAGATACTGCAATCGTTAACTCTGATCCACTTGTGCAGAAATCATCAGGCTATTCTCAAATAAACTTAATGCAAAAAGTCAGATTCAAACCGAATGATGAGTGGGAGTTTAATTATGGATTTCATTATTCTGCTACTACTGATGTACCGAGGTACGATAGACTTATAGAATACAGAAACGGAAAATTGCGTTCAGCAGAATGGTATTACGGACCACAAAAATGGATGATGAATACCATCACTGCTACAAATTTTTCGAATAGTCCTTTTTATGATTTATCGAAAATTATTTTCGCACATCAATGGTTTGAAGAAAGCAGGCATGATAGAAACTTCAACAATAACAACAAAAATAATCGTGTTGATGTGGTAAATGCTCTTTCTTTAAATATTGATTTATTAAAAACATTAACAGAAACCTCACAACTCAATTATGGTGCAGAGGTTGTAATTAATAAAGTTGGTTCTTTTGGGGAAGGAGAAAATATTACTACCGGAATTAAGAAACCGATAAACACCCGTTATCCTGATGGTTCGACATGGAATTCTTACAGTTTGTATGCAAGTTATAAAAACAAGTTGAGTGAAAAATACGTTTTACAAACGGCACTTCGCTATACATTAGTCCATACTCAATCGGAATATGACACAACATTTTTCAAATTTCCTTTTACAACTTCTGAATTGACAACCGGAGCATTAACCGGAAGTGTTGGATTTATATGGAATCCCGAAAAAGATTTACAAGTGAATTTAAGTCTGTCAACCGGATTTCGAGCTCCCAACATAGATGATATCGGAAAAGTATTTGATTCGGCTCCCGGGAGTGTTGTAGTGCCAAATGCCAATTTAAAACCGGAATATATCACAAGTGTTGAACTCGGTTTAATCAAACTTTTTTCTGATAATTTGAAATTTGAATTAACCGGATATTACTCATACTTAGATAATGCTCTCGTAAGCCGCGATTTTCAGTTAAATGGTTTGGACAGTATCGTATATGATGGAACAAATAGTCGTGTGCAAGCAATACAGAATGCTGCTTTTGCTTCAATCTGGGGAATTCAAACCGGAATCGAATTTAAGTTCTTCAATTATTTTGGATTCAGCACAAAGTTGAGTTATCAATGCGGAAAAGAAGAGGATGATGCCGGAGCTGAAGTTCCACTTCGTCATGCTCCTCCATATTACGGAACTGTAAGGTTACACTTCGAAAAGTCAGGACTTAATTTGATGATCTATGCTGATTATAATGGTGAAGTCAGTTATGATAATCTTGCCCCGACTGAGAGGGATAAACCGGCAATTTATGCTAAGGATGCAAATGGAAAACCATATTCACCCGGTTGGTTTACTCTTAATCTCAAAGGGGGTTATCAAATCAATGATTATCTCCAACTTAATGCCGGAATTGAAAATATATTAGATAAAGGATACAGAACTTATTCATCAGGAATCGTTGCCCCGGGAAGAAATTTTATTGGTTCTCTACGAGTTATGTTATAATAATTTTTCTGAGACTGTTTTCAGAGTTTTGAGACAGCCTTGTTTTATAAAGTAATAAAACAAAACCAAAAAAAAATCATTTTGAGTTTGCTATTAAATAAAAAAAATAACTACTTTTCGGTGAGATTTTTATAAATCTAACTAATACATATCAATCATTACTTCTTTAAGGAGGCTCAATATGAAAAAATCGCTTCATATTCTTTTACTTCTTGGTGTTCTGGTTCTGTTTAATTCGCAAGTATCGGCGCAGGATTCAAGAAATCTTGATTTCGATCCAAATCCCGTTACTGTAGTTGCTGATACCACACCTGCAGCAAGTTTCCCTTATCCAACCATTTTTAACTTTCACTATTCAACAACTTACGTCCCATTGATTAATGCTGGAACAGTAGGTGCAATGTATTTTAATGATAAGTATTATCTAAATGCATGGAATTCAGCTAGCCTCTACCGTTATAATGGTGAAATGGGAGGACCTACAACCGTAGCTGACTCAATGACTTATTATGGCCAAATCAGAGATCTTACAAGTGACGGTACTTATCTATATGGTGGACGAGCAGCAGCAGCTATTTATCAAATGGATGCTAATGGTGCTTTAGTATCAACTATCACTCTTCCAACGGGTAACGTTGCAAGAACAATCGCCTACACACCGGAAGAAGACGGATTTTTTATCTCTAACTTTTCAGATGATATTAGATTAGTTAGCAGAGCAGGTGCAGTGGTAAGAACTTTAACTGGTACTGCCGCTATAGCAGCTAAATATGGATTAGCTTATTCAAATGTTACGGGAGATGTTCCTGCATTATGGGCTTGGGGACAAGGTACATTAGCGTCCCCTTATAATGTTTTAACAAAGATTAATCCTCAAACAGGTGCTGTATTAGGAACATGGCAATTTGGTCCATTACCTATTCCATCCGGGGCAACATCACCTTCCGGAATTGCAGGAGGTGCTGAAGTTTGTATGATTAATGGTAATTATGTTCTATTATTAAATTATCAGAATTACGCTCTAGCAGGTTATTTACTTGGTACAGGAAGTGATCCAAATGTTATCTTCTCTGATGGATTTGAAACCTATACTGCTGGACAATTATTAGCATGCCAGGCTCCAACATTATGGACTACCTGGAGCAATGCTGCTTGCGGTTCTGAAGATGCTGAAGTTTCTGCTGATTTTGCTTATGCTGGAACAAGATCAGTAAAAGTTATTACTGATGATGATCTTATTAAGAAATTTGGTACAAGTGCTTATACTTCAGGTAAATACAAAATCAGTTTTTATGTTTATATCCCATCAGGTAAAGCTGGTTATTGGAATACCCTTGCTTCATTTGCTGGCAGTTCAAGTAACTGGGCACTTGAAGTCTATTTCGATGCAACCGGTGGTGGTCGTATAAATCCTGGTGGTGCAGTTCCTGGTACATTTCAATGGACTCCAAACGTATGGCACAAAGTTGAACATTTTGTTGACTTAGATAATAACATTGGTATGTTTGCTTTTAATAACAATGTTGTACACCAACAACAATATACTTTAGGTGCATATACATCAGCAGTTCCAAAAACTCTTGATGCTGTTGATTTTTATGGTGCTACTGCAAATGATGTAATGTATTTTGATAATTTCCAAATTGAAACTATTAATGTTGTTCCTGTTGAATTAACCTCTTTTGCTGCAACTCAACAGGGAAGCAAAATTACATTAAATTGGACTACTGCAACTGAAGTTAACAATCATGGTTTCGAAGTTGAAAGAAAAATTGCTGAATCTACTGATTGGACTGTAATTGGATTCAAACAAGGTTTCGGTACAACAACTGAAGCTAGATCATATTCGTTTATCGATGACATTAGTTTGATTAGTTCAGATGCAGTTTCATATCGACTAAAACAAATTGATTTTGATGGTAGATATGAATACAGTAATGAAATCCTGGTTGATAATATTGTCCCTACACAATTTAGTGTTGCTCAAAATTATCCTAATCCATTCAATCCGGTTACAAGTATTAAATATCAATTACCTGCTGAAAAATTCGTTACCTTAAAAGTTTATAACTCTTTAGGTGAAGAAGTAAGGACATTGGTAAATAATATGGTAAATGCCGGATCACATGAAATTAGTTTTAGTGCCGATGGATTATCCAGCGGTGTTTATTTCTATATTTTAAGAGCCGGACAAGATGAATTTGTTCAAACAATGAAAATGATTTTAATGAAGTAAAACTTCTTAGCTTCAATTTTAAGCCCGAAGGAATTTCTTTCGGGCTTTTTTGTTTTAAATTTTACGCGTCGCCTTATTCATCTATTTTTCAAATGAATAGTATTTTTAACTATTTTTACAATAATCGAAAAGTTTTTTAATATATGAGCTCATACATGCTTAATCCTAAAACCATTTCATTTGTAATTCTTATAATCTTCGGACTAATGAATTTTTCATATCCCCGGAACACCATGTCCCAAAACCACACTAACATTGACTTGACTAAAATTATGAACAAAAAGAAAATCACAATTATTGTAACCGATTCAGGTTTAGGCGGAATGTCTGTCTGTGCCGGTATCGAAGAAAAATTGAATGTAATAAAATCTTTTGAAAAAGTTAACCTGGTCTACTTTAATTCACATGCTGAAAAAGGTTCAGGTTATAACTCAATGCCTAATATGGAACGAAAGGCAGAAGTCTTTAATGATGCTCTCAACGCCATGGAAGAAAAATATTCACCCGATTTGATTCTGATTGCATGTAATACATTATCGGTCGTTTATCCATTTACGGAATTTAAGATTAAGTCTCAAACTCCAGTGCTTGGTATAGTTGACTTTGGAGTTGAAATGATTTTATCTGAGTTGGATAAAAACAGAAATAGTGAAGTTATTCTGCTTGGCACACAAACAACAATTAACTCGGAAACGCATAAAAATAAATTGATAGAAAAAGGAGTAAGTAAAAGTAATATTGTTTCACAAGCCTGTCCCGGTTTGGAATCATCTATCCAAGACGGACCGACAACCGAAAAGACTATTGAATTTATAAATAAATATGTTGATGAATCGGTTAAACAATTACAAAAATCAAACGAACCGGTTTTAGCAGCGTTCTGCTGCACTCATTACGGGTTTTCTTCTGATTTGATTTTGGCATCATTCAATAAAGCAGTTAGTAGAGAAGTTAAAATATTAAATCCGAATAACGCAATGATTGAAGCAATCATTCCAAAAGAAAATATCGGAATGTATCCTGAGATGAAGGTATCGGTTAAAGTTGTATCACGAGCATTAATCACCGATACAGAAAAAAAAGCAATAAGCGAAATTGTAAAACCATTTGCACCACTTTCAGCAAAAGCTCTAATGAATTACGAACATAATTTGGATTTATTTAAGTTTGTGAAGCAATGATAGATCGAATAATAGATTTTAGAAAAAACGATATTGTAAAGGAAAAACATTTCAAAAAATATTTAAGTTAAGACCATGATTCAGTGATAGGTTCTTATGCAGGCAATGGTTATTTCTATAAAAACGCTTTGATTTTTTTTTACAATCAATAAAAGATTTTTAGTAAATTTCTATATCCATAAAAGATGAATATAAAATGTCATTAACCAATTTTACTTACGTTGACATCTTCGCGGGGGCATCAGGATTAGCAGAAGGTTTCTATCAAGCCGGTTTTTATCCTGTTGCTCATGTAGAGAGAGATCCGTACGCGTCCCTTACAATTAAAACAAGAGCTGCATATCATTATTGTTGTGAAAATGACTTAAATGATTTCTATTTAGATTATTATAAAGGTTCCATTGATAGAAATGAGTTTTACAATGCTATTCCATTTGATAGGCTGGGTGAAGTTATTAATGATGAAATAAATGAAAGAAACTTCCCCAAAATTATTTCGAAAATTGAAACAGCAAAAAAAAGACTGGGTGTTAAAAAAATTGATATATTACTCGGTGGACCACCCTGTCAGGCATATTCGGTAAGAGGACGAAAGGCAAACGAATCAAAGAAAAAGTATGACGATAGAGTTTATTATTACAAGCTTTATGCAAAATTTTTGCGAAGGCTAAAACCAAAGATTTTTGTTTTTGAAAATGTACCGGGCTTACTTTCTTTTGAGGGTGGATATATATTCGATGATCTTAAAACAGCTCTTAAAAAAGAGGGCTACGAGATTGAATATAAAATTCTTAACGCTTATGATTTTGGTGTATTACAGGATAGAAAAAGAATAGTAATTATTGGCTGGCAAAAGGATCGTGATTTTGCATATCCGGAATTTTCTACGCTCCATACTAAAGCAGTAGTAAATGATTTGTTTAATGACCTTCCCGCGAGAAGGCCGGGGGATATTGAAAAGTTCTCAAATTATGCAAAAGCATCATCGGAATATTTGTTAGCAAGTGGCATTCGAAATGGTTTATCAGGTGTTGCACAACATATTACAAGACCGCACAACAAGACTGATCTTGAAATTTACAGACGTGTAATAGTTTTGTGGAATAGAAAGCATGAAAGATTGAAGTACAGTACGCTACCAGCAAGTTTAAGAACACATAGGAATATTGAAGGTTATCTCGACCGTTTCAAAGTAGTTGCCGGAAAAGCGAGTTATTCGCATACTGTAATTGCGCACATTGCGAAAGATGGACATTACTATATACATCCCGATATAAATCAATGCCGATCAATTTCAGTTAGGGAAGCAGCGCGCATTCAATCATTTCCGGATAATTTTATTTTTGAGGGATCGAGAACAGCAGCTTTTACACAGATTGGGAATGCAGTGCCGCCATTGATGGCATTAACAATTGCAAACAGAATTCGTAGAATTATAAATGAATAAAGTAAAGTTCAGACCTAAAGCTCGAATCATTCATACACTTGGTTCAGAGATTATCAAAGATTCTTTTGCCGCAATAATTGAATTAGTTAAGAATTCGTATGATGCAGATGCTAAATATGTTATTATCAAGTTCAATAAGATTAATGATAATAAGGAAAGGGAAATAATAATTTCGGATGATGGTCATGGTATGACCTATGAAAAAGTTGTCGATGTATGGATGACACCGGGGACTAATGATAAGTTGCAGAGAACTACTAGCCCTGATGGGAGAGTTTTGTTAGGTGCAAAGGGGATTGGAAGGTTAGCTGCCTCAAGAATCGGAAAAAAACTGAGACTTGAAACTACTGACACAGCTAATCTGACTACGGTTCTAAATATTGATTGGGCAAAATTTTATAAAGACGAATACTTAGATAATTGTGAAGTTGAAATTGAAATCCAGAAGCTAAAAAAAGAACCCGGTACAGAATTAATAATAACTGACCTGGAACAAGAATGGTTTTCTGATTTTTCTGTCTATACGGCTCTTATAAAAGAGTTAAGGAAACTATTATCACCGGTGAAAACAAAGAAAGAATCTTTCGGGATATTCATTGATATGGAAGATGTTGGTGTTGAAGAACTTGAACACTTT
>Ga0351879_1187_pt1 | contig 10156 bp, 9 predicted proteins | sample BONcelFGM3001D15_FD_206782 | JGI IMG/M metagenome (GOLD analysis project Ga0351879, IMG submission 206782) | Enriched cells from coal bed in the Powder River Basin, Montana, United States - BONCAT cells FGM rep3 HSBNCT.FGM.300.1.D15 ... | reverse complement strand
GGAAGGTAATCACCTGTTTTATGAAAATTAGTTTTCCAAAATTATCGACCTGAAAAGTATCCTGTGGTTCGGAAATTAATGTTCCGTCTCTATCAATAAATAAGACTTTTTTCATTTGTTGTAGTCATTTAAGTGTTTCATTAGTAGTTTGTTATCTTTATTAGTCCCAATGGTTATCCGCAAGCAATTATCAAGACCAGTGCAAGAAGATCTGTTTCTAACAATGATGCCTTTGCCGGAGAGGTAATTATAAATTCGTTCAGCATCTGTTACTTTCACAAGAAGAAAATTTGCTTCAGACGGAAATACCTTCACCACAAAAGGCAGTTTTTCCAGATTGAGAAATAACTTTTCACGTTCGTTGATTGTTTTATGAATTTGTAAATCAACTTTACTTCTCTTGCTGATTTGTTTCATCAATGCATTAGCAGAAAGGTTGTTGATGTTATAAGGCAGCTTCACTTTATTGAGGATTGAAACCAGCTCAGACGAAGTAAGAGCAATACCAATTCTGGCAGAAGCCATAGACCATGCCTTTGAAAACGTTTGCATTATGACAAGGCGTGGAAAAGTGCTTAACAAACCCTTAAAGCCCTCACTTTCGGAATAATCACTATAGGCCTCATCGATAACCACCACACCATCAAATGTTTCCAACAACGAAAGCACGCGAGTGGCATCCATTTTATTGCCTGTAGGATTGTTTGGAGAACAAAGAAAAATCAACTTTACATCCTTCCAATGTGCAGCTATGCCTGCAAGATGCGGTTGAAACTCATCATCCAGCTGAACCTCTTTCACTCGAATATTGTGGGCACGTGCCGAAACGGCATACATGCCATAAGTTGGAGGAAGCACCATGATAGAATCCTTCCCAGGTTCACAAAAAACGCGAATGAGCAAATCAATTATTTCATCACTGCCATTTCCAATAAAGACCTGGTTTTCATCCATTTGCTTAAGCTCTGCTATCGCTTTTCTCAGTTCCTTTTGGAGTGGATCAGGGTATCGGTTATAAGGCCACTTGTAAGGATTTTCATTGGCATCAAGAAAAACACCGTGAACTGCCTTACTCTCGTCTCTTGCTGTAGAATAGGGTACAATATCATGTAAATGGGGTCGGATTAAATTTCTCATGATCCTTTTGTCAAAATTTTATCTAAATATTTCACTCTCAATGCGACTGCATTTTTATGTCCATCCAACTGTTCTGTTTTAGCCATTTCTTCAATAGTTGGCGCAAGTAAAAGCAAGCCTTCTGCTGTAAGCTCCTGAAATGTAATCGTTTTCATAAAACTCTCAGTAGTTATACCACTTGACGAACGTGCAAAACCACCGGTAGGCAGCGTGTGGTTGGTCCCCGACGCATAATCACCGGCACTCTCCGGGCTGTAATTCCCAATAAAAACGGAGCCTGCATTCATTACTTTAAGCGCCCATTCTTTGGCATTCTCAACAGCAAGAATCAGATGTTCGGGGCTGTAGTTATTTGAAAATTCCAATGCAGTTTCAATATCTTTTAAAATGATGATTCTGCTATTTGTCAGAGCTTTGCTTGCAATTTCTGCTCTTGGAAGTTCCATGAGCTGTTTTATAACCTCTTTTTTAACAGAATCAGCCATGGTGATGGAATCAGTGAGAAATAAAACCTGACTATCAGAGCCATGTTCTGCTTGTGAAAGCAAATCAGAGGCTACAAAAGCAGGAATAGCCGTCTCATCAGCAATAACCAACAATTCAGAAGGCCCTGCAACCATATCAATTGAACAATAATGTTGCGAAGCCATGACTTTTGCGGCTGTGACAAACTGATTTCCAGGACCAAAAATTTTATCTACTGCCTGAATCGTTTCTGTACCAATTGCCATGGCAGCAATAGCTTGGGCTCCTCCTATCATAAAAACCTGACTGATTCCACAAGTTCTTGCGGCATATTTAATCACCTCAGGCAGCGAGCCATCAGCTGAAGGCGGACTGCATATGATGATCTCCTTACATCCGGCCAACTTTGCCGGAATGGCGAGCATAAGAACGGTTGAAAACAAAGGGGCTGAACCACCGGGAATATATAGTCCGACCCGATTTATCGGAACTCTCTTCCTCTGACATCTAACACCAGGCATAGTTTCAATCACCTCATCTTCAAATATTTTCAATGTATGAAAACGAGTTATTGTAGCTATTGCTATATCAATAGCTTCCTTAAGCGACGTACTCAACCCGTCTCCAGATTTTAGCATCTCATCTTCTGAAACAATAAACTGAGCCGGAACATGTCCGTCAAATCGCTGTGAGTAGGTGCGTAAAGCTTCATCACCATTTGCTTCAACTTCACTGAAAATCTCTTTCATCAACGCATCCAGGTAGCCGTAATCCAAATGCGGCCTGCTGACTAATTTTTGCCAATCCTCTCTCTCCGGATAAAAAACACTTGTTAACATGATATCGCTGTTATTTCTTATTAAACTAATTAATGTCTGTTCATAATGTCTGGTGCTTGAGCTTTAAAGTTTGAGGGCGAGGCATGTATGGAATGAATGTCAGGAGTTTACTAATGTAAATGGCTGACATGAATGACGTACATAACGAAGCCATCAGACTTTAAAGACAAGCATTAATTAATAAACCATTTTCTCGATAGGAACTATTAGAATACCTTCAGCTCCTTCAGCTTTCAATGCATCAATTACATTCCAAAAATCGTTTTCCTGAATCACAGAATGAAGAGAAACCCAGTTTTTATCTACCAAGGGAATAATTGAAGGGCTTTTCATTCCAGGCAGTATGGCATTCATTTTATCTATTTTACTTACGGGGCAATTAAGTAAAACGTATTTAAAGTTACGTGCATTTAAAACAGATTGAATGCGAAATTGCAATTGCTGAACCAGTTGTTTTACCTGAAGATCATTAATTTCTCCCTGAATTAAAACTGCTTCTGACCGCATTAATACAGCAACTTCCTTTAATCCATTTGAGAAAAGTGTATTTCCGGAACTCACTAAATCGCAAACTGCATCAGCTAAACCCAGTGCTGGTGAAATCTCAACAGATCCACTTATCAAATGTAATGATGCTGTCAAATTGTTTTCAATAAGAAAAGCCTCTGTTGCTTTGGGGTATGATGTTGCTATTTGCTTGCCATTGAGCCAATTAATATCATTATAATCAACTTCTTTGGGCACTGCTAAAGCCAATCGGCAACGTGAAAAACCCAATTTTTCAAGAATTCTGACCTTTGACTCGGATTCGACCAAAACATTTTCACCAACTATACCTAGGTGCACAACACCATCCTCAACATAATGAGGGATATCAGAATTTCTTAGAAATATTACTTCAAGATCAAAACCATTCGCTCTTGCTTTAAGTTTATCACCTCCGTTTTCCACAGAAATACCGCAGTCTTTGAGTAGTTTCAGCGACCCCTCATTGAGTCGGCCTGATTTTTGAATTGCGATTTTTAAAAGTGTCATAATTATTGAGTTAAAAAAAAATCCCGCCTGATAAAAAATCAGGCGGGATTTTGAGTGTTATTGTATTTATCTTCAAATAGACCAACACACAAGCATATCACCTGAAAGGCAAATTAGATGATGATGCACATGATGTTGTCTAAAATTCATTTGTTCGTATTTGAACTGCAAAAGTAGATTAATAATTGTAATGTTTAATTAAAGAAAAGTTAAAAAAAATGGCCTGATAAATTCAGGCCATTTTTATTATGTGAGACAATCTATTTAAGATTGAGTTTGGTCTTAACAAGTTTGGTTACATCATCGGCACCAGCACCAACGTGCAATAAAACACCAGTTGCAGAATCAATAATGTAGGTGTAGCCATTTTCCTTGCCTACATCTTCAATAGCTTTTTTTACTTTGTCGATAACAGGAGTTAATAATTCAACGCGTTTTTGGCCAAATTCAGCATCAGCATTTTGTTGAAAATCTTGAATACGGGTCTGAAGATCAGTAATTTCCTTTTCTTTTGATTGCTTAATCAGGTTTGACATGGTTGCCAGGTTGTTTTGATAATCAGTAATTTTTGTCTGATATTCAGTCATCATGGCACGTAATTCTGTTTCGAGCTGAGCTTCAAAATCTTTCAATTGATTTTCTACAACAAGTTTCTCTGGCATAATGCTCATGATTTCATTTGAATCAATATGACCAATTTTTAGTGATTGAGCCTGCGTAGAACCAAGGAAAGCTACAAAAGCAAATAGCAAAAAGGCGCGGGTTAAAGTTTTCATTTTCTGATAAATAAGTTTATTTATAAATTGAACGCAAAAGTAATATTTTTTTTATTTCGGTCGTAAAAAATAAACCTCAAGGCGTGAGGCTTAACAAGCTTTAACCTTATGGTTATTTCCGATCTTCTTTTCTAACGGTTTGCATAACAGTTCCAACCTGATCAAGCACTTCGTCACTGATATCTAACCGGGGATTTGCATAAAGCATCGTAGCTCCTGCTGCCTTATCAAAAATAAAGGAGTAATTTTTGGTTTCAGCAATTTCTTGCATTGCATTGTAGATTTTCTCCTGAATTGGCTGAACGAGTTCGTTTCTCTTCTTAAAAAGCTCACCTTCAGAACCAAAATATTTGATCTGCAAATCTTTAGCTTCTTTTTCTTTTTTAAGGATATCGTCTTCGCGTTTTTTCTTCAAATCTTGCGGAAGCAGAACAGCTTCAGCTTGATATGCTTTGTACATCTCCTCAACTTTATCATAAATTGCTTTTACTTCTTTTTCCCATTTCTGAGACAAAGCATTCATTTCTTCCTGAGCATCATTGTATTCAGGGATATTCTTTAGGATATATTCAGTATCTACATAAGCAAATTTCTGATTTTGAAGCTGGGAATATCCGCTAATCGAGATCAACGTAAGCAGAAGTACCAAAACAAAAGTGGTTTTCATTGTTTTCATCGTGAATAATATTTTAAGATTCATGAAGTGTTTCCTTTCAAAAAGTCTGCCAAACTTTTTTAGTCAATAGATTGGTTAATAGAGAAGTGGAACTGACTACCGTTTGCACTTGGAATACCCGGTATTTCATCAAATCCATAACCCCAATCCAACCCAAGAATACCAAACATTGGGAGAAAAACGCGTACCCCAAATCCGGCTGAGCGCTTAACATCAAACGGATTAAAGGAATCGAAACCTAGCCAAGAGTTTCCTGCTTCAAGAAATCCAAGTCCGTAAATTGTGGCGCTGGGATTAAGTGAGAACGGATATCTGAGCTCAAGTGTATATTTTGCGAAAATATTTCCTCCAATATTTTTATCTTCATAATAATAAGGAGTAATCGTCTCATTTCCATATCCTCTCATGCCAATGATTTCTCTACCATCGAGATTATTGTAGCCTGAAAGTCCATCACCTCCTAAATAGAAACGTTGAAATGGAGTGATACCAATGTCGCTGTTATAGTATCCAAGGAATCCAAACTTTAACCTGGTTGCAAGTACTAATTTATTTACTGTTTCAACATACCAGGAAGTATTTAGCTTCCATTTATAAAACTCCACCATTTTATATTTTGCATTTTCATCCAAAGTTGTGTAATCTTTGGAACTAAACAATGAATATGGCGGGGTTAACTCAGCTGATAACGAGAAATCAGAACCTGAACGTGGGAAGATAGGTTGACTGATAGAATTTCTTCCAAAAACAATATTGTAACTAAATACGTTGAAAGATCCTGTTCCCGTTCCAACTTTGAAAATTGAAGAGTAATTTTTGAGATCGTACCTCATTAGATTAAGACCTTGGTATAGAGTGAAATAGTCATCAGGCCATGTCAATCGTTGTCCTATCCCAACTGTTAAACCATTTATTACAAAAGATGCTCTGTTGGTATCAGAACGAGCTAATCCGTTAGAATAAAGTGAATGGTAGAGCGATACAGTTAAAGAAGTAGGTTTTTTACCACCTAACCAAGGTTCTGTAAAGCTGGCACTGTAGTTCATATAACCTTTCCCATAAGTTTGGAAACGCACAGAAAGTTTTTGACCATCTCCAGAAGGCACTGGTCTCCAGGCACTTTTATTAAATACATTACGTAGTGAGAAGTTATTGAACGACAATCCTAAAGTTCCAATTACACGTCCGTAACCCCACCCCCCTGATAGTTCTATTTGATCTGCTGAAGTTTCTTCAACGCTATAATCCACATCTACTGTTCCATCTGCCATATTTGGCTGAATGTCAGGTGCAATTGTTTCTGCATTGAAATAGCGCAAGTTGGCCAACTCACGGGTTGTTCTGATAACAAGCTCCCTGCTAAACATCTGTCCTGGCCTAGTTCGCAACTCACGTATTACAACATGATCGTTGGTTTTTGTGTTGCCTTTTACCCCAACATTACTAATTCTAGCTTGTTTTCCTTCTCTGATACGAATTTCGAGGTCGATAGAGTCGTTTTCAACTAAAACCTCAACGGGTTCAGCACTGAAAAACAGATAGCCATCATCCATATACAATGAACTTACATCAAAACCATTCGGATTGTACGACAAATTGGTTTCAAGCAACTCTTTATTATAAACATCTCCAGGTTGAACACCAAGCACAGAACTCAATGTTTTGTCTTCATATTTTGTGTTGCCAACCCAGTTTATCTTCCGATAATAGTACTTCTCACCTTCAAAAACTCTCAATTTGATCCCAATGTTACTTCCATCAATTTTATACATGGAATCAGAAACGATTTGGGCATCACGATATCCTTTTTGATTGTATTTTTTTACGATATTAACCAAATCTTCTTCCACATTTGATTCGAGATATTTTGAAGATTTGAATATCCTTAACCTGTAATTATCCGTAAAATACTCTTCAATCCGCTTTATTGCACTATAAGGTTTGAGAGTAAAAACATCCTTTGAAACATTGACAACCAAAGGCCCCAAAGGATCGAGAGGATTAAACACACCACGTTCTTTTGTTTCCTTCATTGCTGATTTTAACTGATCAACACTAAGTGATTCATTACCTTCAATAATGATCTCTCTGATTTTAACCTTTTCGTTTTTCTTGACTGTTATATTAAGATCAACGTAATTTTCTCTGCTTCCGTCTGGAACTTGCTGAATATCAACTTCTGTATTTAAATAACCTTTTTCTGCAAAATGCTTTTGAATGATGGTTCGGGTTTTTACAAAAAGATGGTCATTGGCAATATCCCCTCGAGCAAGATTGATTTTTGTACGAATGTCATCAGCTTCAGTTTTTCTTAAGCCATCAAATGAAAATTTTGATACTCTTGGTCGTTCTTTTAAATCAATAGTTAAAAATATCAAGCCTCCCTGAATGTTACTAGCTGAAATTCCTACATCTTCGAACAGTCCTTGGTCCCATAATTTACGGATGGCTTCAGTTATTTTATCGCCTGGTACTTTTATTTTGTCGCCCACGCTAAGTCCTGAAAGCATGATAATTACGTTTTCGTCAAGATATTTTATACCATTAACTTTTACTCCACCAATTTCGTAATCCTTTGGTCGGGAATAGTCAAAAGGTGACAAGTCAGAGCCAATAGCAATTTGCCCAAACATATCTTTACTGGAAGCAACAATCCCTACAAGAATCAAAGCCACATACAACAACTTCCTGATATTCATCCTATTCATTTGAATCATTTCTGATCTTTTACAATATTTATCTGTTCACTTGTTTTGCCAAATCTCCGCTCTCTGTGCTGGTAATCAACAATAGCAGCATATAAATCCTCTTTTCTAAAATCGGGCCAGAGGGTATTCGTGAAATATAATTCGGCATAGGCAATCTGCCAAAGCATAAAATTACTTATTCTAAATTCACCACTAGTCCGGATGAGCAATTCAGGGTCAGGCATCCCTTGGGTACTTAAAAACCCTTCAATACATTGTGCATCAACCATTTCAGGCGAACACTCACCTTTAGCTATTTTGTCAGCCAGCTTTTTAACGGCTTGAACGATCTCCCAACGACTCGAATAACTCAAAGCAAGTGTGAGTGTCATTCGGTCGTTATGCTTTGTTTCTTCGATTGCTTTCATCAGATGCTTTCTATTTATGGCTGGCAGACTATCCAAATCGCCAATAGCATTGAGCCTGATGTTATTTTTATTTAGAGTTGAAATTTCATTGTTTATAGTTTGCAACAACAATTGCATCAACGCATTAACTTCAATCTTGGGCCTATTCCAGTTCTCAGTTGAAAAAGCATAAAGAGTTAGATATGAAACACCAAGTTCGGCAGCAGCTTCAGCAGATTCCCTTACGGCAGTAACTCCATTTTTGTGGCCGAACACACGGTGTTGACCATGCTGTTTGGCCCAGCGTCCATTTCCATCCATGATGATGGCGATGTGTTTTGGGAGTTGCTCGGTATTTATTTGATCTTTCAAACTCATCTTCTTGATGCTCAATAATTTTGGTTGTTATTCGAACTTGGTATTATTAAAAGAATTACATGCTTGTCGTTTTTCAAGATTGAATTTATAGGTTAACATAATTCCTGTATAACCATACCAATCATTTGTATTTGGGTCAGACGATCCTGTTTCAAAAATTACATTTTGTTCCAAATTATCAGCCAGAGCTTTATGCATATTCCATTCGGCTGATAAGCCAAGACGCTTGCCAATACTATATTTAAACCCAAAGCCAAAAGGAATGCTAAAACGATTAAATCCAATCGATTGTCCAAAATCAACTCCTGTTCCAAAATACGAAACTCCACCAAAAATATAAGGAGTCATATAATCTTTTTGGCTACCTGTAAAATAATCAAAAAAGTTAAACTCAACCAACACACTAATATCAGATATGGAAGAAGAGAATGATGCATCGGCCATTGTATTAACCCGAGCATATTTTCCATCAGAAGATAATTTTCCTGTAGTAAAAGCTGCTCTGTAGGCCCAACGTGTTCCTTTGCTATACCTGCCAATCAAACCAAATGTTGGCTCAGGCGTGTTGAATGGCATTCCCGGATTTAGGTCTCCATTATAATAACTTACTCCTCCGAAAGCGCCAACTTCGAGATTTTGAGCCTCAGCACCAACAAAAACGAACGTTAAGACGAAAAACACGACAATTTTTTTAATCATATGTACAAAATCAACGCTTGCTGAAAGTGATCAATTTTTATAACCTATTCATTATCAGATTATAATAAAAATACACTTATCAGGTTGCAAATTTAACCTTTTTTTTCACCTGCTACCAGATCAATTTCGTATGTCGAGACCCCACAACAACTTTTCACGAATTGTTCCATAAAAATCCTTGCCTTCCATCTGAACGAGTCGAAGCAAAAATGGTGCTTTTTGAATCATTACATCCAATGACTGATCAACGATGGCAATTCGGGAATCCATGCTTAATGTGTACTGCGTATGACGTCCGACAACTTTTAGTCTGATAAAACTTCTGTCGGGGATAACGATAGGTCGTACACTTAAATTGTGTGTAGCAATAGGTGTTATTACAAAGTCGTTTGCAGATGGAGCTAAAATGGGCCCTCCAGCACTCAAAGAGTAGGCTGTTGAGCCTGTAGGTGTAGCAACAATAAGACCATCAGCCCAATAAGAGTTAACGAAAACATCGTCAACAAAAACCTGAATAACGATAAGTGAAGTTGCTTCTTTTCTGAAAATTGTAACTTCATTCAATGCGTAATGAATATCTGGAAACAAATTTACCGGTTCCGAAAGCATAAGTAAACTTCTGTTATCCAATGTATAACGTCCCGAAATTAACGCATCCATTGCCGCTTCGATTTCATTTTTTGAAACACTGGAAAGAAACCCCAAGCGTCCCATATTGATCCCAAGAACCGGAATATTTGAGTCACGCACAATCGGTAGAGTATCAAGCAAAGTTCCATCTCCACCTATCGAAAAGAAAACATCAATATCTTTAGGTAAATCCTCGTACCCTTGAAAAAACCTAATGGATGGATGAAACTCAAAATAAGGTTTAACCTGCTGAAAATATGGCTCATAAATAAATATTGTTACCCCTGCATTATAGAGTTTTTCAAACATTAATTTGAAAAATGGTACGCGTTCACCAGAAAAACTTTTACCAAATAAGGCAACATTCATAGAGCTTAGCATTGCTTTGATGTGCAAGATTACAAATTAAGTAGCCTCATTGTGAGCT
>Ga0351879_1137_pt3 | contig 10378 bp, 10 predicted proteins | sample BONcelFGM3001D15_FD_206782 | JGI IMG/M metagenome (GOLD analysis project Ga0351879, IMG submission 206782) | Enriched cells from coal bed in the Powder River Basin, Montana, United States - BONCAT cells FGM rep3 HSBNCT.FGM.300.1.D15 ... | reverse complement strand
GGCATGGACAGTTCCGAGGCCATGATTGCGCTGGCCAAAACGCATTGCGCGGCATGCGCCGCCCTGCATGTGGCCGATGCGGCGCGCATGCCTTTTGCAGACGCCTCTTTTGATATCGCAACCTTCATCACATCATTGGAATTTGTGGCAGATGCGCAATGCGCACTCAAAGAAGCAGCGCGTGTAGCGCGTGGCCAGGTGGTTATTCTGCTCCTCAACCCCGGGCACCCAATGAATGCCGAACGCAAGCGCAAATCCGCGGCTGCAAACAAACAGGAATCCGGGACGGAATCATCCGTGTCCTGGCGTAGATCGGGGTTTTCCTGGTCCGGCATTTTTTTGTTCTGTCTCCGTTCAGAAATAAGGACGGGTCAGTATCTGAGGAACGGGCGGCATTCGGGCGGCTCGCGCCAATGTCTCTGCTAAGTAACGAGCCTTAAATAAATTATGTTACAAACCAATTAAAAAAAACATGTGATTGATGTCACGCGGGACGATTCCGGGATGGAGAAACGGATTGGCAACGATTGGGGGCAAATGGGTCAGACGCCGATGAAGAGGCTGATTTCGATGCCTTCGCCGGTGCCGATGAGTGCGTGGTACACGCCGCGGCCGGGCAGTGTGAAGGGCACATTGCCGCGCGCGTCGCAGATGTGGGAGTCCAGGAGCCGGCCGTTGTGGTACAGGGTCACGCGCGCGACCAGCATGGAGGCGCAGGAATCCAGGTCGTGAAGCATGAGGTGCAGCAGGATTTTATTGCTGCCGGCCGCGGGCGCGCCCAAAGCGGCGAAAATCTGCAAACCGGGAAAAGCCTGCGAAAGAACACAGTGGAGCTGTGCGGTTCCGGAAACGAATTTTTCGGGCAGTGCGCCGGGCCAGCGGATTTCCGCGCCCGTGGTGTTGAGGATTTCGAGCCCCTTTTTGCCGGGCCGGGCTACAATGCGGAACACGGGGCCGCGCTTGGGGGCCATGCGGCGGAACATGGAGTTGCCCTGCTCCAGGGCTTCCCGGGGCAGTTCCACGGGTTCGGCGGACATAAAACGCCGCAAAGCTTCGCCGACCTCGCGGTCATGCGCCGCACGCCTGCGCTTGAGTTCATCTTTCATGCGTTCGCTCACGATTATCACTTCTCCGGGACAGAGGATTTACAATGCTCCTGCGTACGGGTCCTTTGTCGCCTGCTGTGAGCATCCCTCCCCCGGGCCAAATTTGACTTGTTTTACCACTTGCGGGCGTTTTGGCCCATTCCTGAATTATAAACGCATGCGCGGTCCGAAAAATTACACGTCGTCCAAAAAACCCAATTCATGGGCGCATCGCGTGAGTTTGCCGCGCAGGCGCGTGATTTTTACGCCCACGGTGTTCACGGAAATCTTTCGCCCGAACAGGCGGCCCACGATAACACTGATCTCTTTATAAGATCGATCCTCAAAGAAAAACAGGCGGAATATCATCTTTTCTTCTTCACTGATGCACCGGTACAGGGCCTTGACCACCTGGTCCACAAGCAGTGCGTTTTCCGCGCTCACGGCCGCGTCCGCGGTTGCGCCCTGGTGTTCGCCGCAGGAATTTTCGCAGCGGTCATTATATGTAATTTCACATTTGCGGCGCCGCAGTTCGTCTATGATGCAACTGCGCACAACCGTGAGCAGGTAGCTGTGAAAATCGGTTTCGGGATTGGCCAGGAAGCGGCGGATGCAGCGGCAGTCGCCGGCCAGCAGTTTGACAACCACATTCTGGTAATCTTCCTGGGCGTCTTCGGGGAAGCGGTGAAAGTGATGGATGGCGATGCCGTAGATCCAGTTGGCGTAGCGCCTCTGGAAGGCGAGCCACGCATCTTCGTCGGATTCCAGGATGCCGTTAAGGATTTCCAGGGTGTCGCGCCGGGTCCACTCAGCCATGAGAATGCAACGCTCCATGCTCCAGAGATTCAAAGCCCCTGCCGCTGTCCCAAAGGGATGCAGCGGCGGCCCTTTGTCCTACGCGCACGGCAGGCCGGCCCTGTGCGCCATCCCCGGAGCAACAAATCCGCTTGTTGCTATTCAGCATAATAACTATAGCGTATTTTGCAGGAGGTGTGTTGCGTCAAGCCAAATTTCCCGGTTCCGCGCCCCCCGCCGGGCGGGCGCAGCCTGTCTCACGGGTCCTTTTTCTCTGTGATCCTCGCCCTGCCTGCTATGTCCCCGGTGCACTGTGTGCGGATTATCGCTCCTTTGGGTTATACCCGCTATTCAGCATGTTAATCAAAAAAATGTGATGCGCATCACAACCCGCCTGCGAACCGGGGTTTTGCGCCCGCGCCCGGCTCGGCTATAATGGAGCCCATGAGGCGTTTGGGAATTCCACACATTCTGGCTTGCCTGCTGATCTTTCTGGCCGCGCCCGCGCGCGCGTCCCTGCCCGCGGATTTCAATGTGGATGCTTTTCTGGCCGCTCCGTTCGCCGCGCCCATGCAGCGCGTGGAAAAATGGTCGCGCACGGACCGCTCCCATGATGACAATCAGCGGCTCGCAACGGATCTCGCCCTGGAGTTCGCACGCACGAACGATGCGCGCTACGCCGGCGCGGCGCTGAAAATTTTCACAGCCTACGCGGATCAATACTCCGCCCTGGAAACTGCGTTTCACGGGGACCGCAACAGCGGCGCCCTGCACGCGCAGCTCCTGGACGAGGCCCGGTGGCTGGTGGCCATGGCCGAGGCTTACGAAATTCTGCTGGCCGCGGACTCTGTTCCCGAAGACACGCACCGCGCCATTGTGACCGGCCTGTTCGAGCCGGCCGTGGCCGTGGAGCTGGGCGGCAACATGCCCAACAATCACCAGTGGTGGTTCAACGCGGCCATGGGCGTCACCGGCTATGTGCTGGGCCGCCGGGACTGGATTGACACGGCCGTGCGCGGCGAGCGCGGCTTTCTCCGCCACCTGGCCGCGCAGATCAATGACGACGGGCTCCTGTTCGAGTTGTCCATGGCGTATCAGCATTTCGCGTTTATCGCCTACGCGCACCTGGCCGGGGCCGCGGAACGCCACGGGGAGGATCTGTGGCATGCTGAGGCGGACGACGCCACGGCGAGCGACGGGCTCAACGGCCGCAAATCCCTCAAGCTCATGCTGGACGCGGCCGCGCACTTTCCTTTCCCCGATTCCACGATGCCGGCCATCAAGGATTCAGGCCCCCAGGGCCTGTCATTCGTGCAGCCGTTTTACACGGATTTCGCGGATTTCTACGAACAGCACTACTGCGGCGACGCGCAACACATGCAGGCGCTGCGGGCATTGGCCGCGGCCGCGAACGCGCGCGCCGGCGGGCAGGCCCCGGCCGCGGCCACAGCCCCGCCCGAGGGCGCCTTCGCCCTCAATGGAATTACGCGCAACGGCAGCTCCCTGTTCCCAAGCTCGGGCTACGCCGTGCTGCGCAGCGATGCGCACAGCCTGGACGCCCCGGCCGCCACATTCGTGTTCGGCCCCTACGGCGGCGGGCACGGACACCCGGACAAGCTTTCGCTCACCCTGTACGCATTCGCAGAACTCGTGCTGCCCGACACGGGCCGCTACGCATACGGCGACCCCCTGCACCAGTCCTGGGCCAACCAGACCCTGGCGCACAATACGATCGTGGCGGACCGCACATCCCAGAAACCCATGAACATACCGGGCATGACGGTGTGGGCCGAGGCCCCGCCCGGGGACACCGGGGTGCTGCGTGAATTCATCGCCGAAAAGGATTTCCAGCTCGCACGCGCCACGTGCGATACGGCCGTGGACGGCGTGACCCTGGACCGCACCGTGGTGCTGTTCGGAGGCGCGCTCATCGACGTCTTCAGCGCCGCCGCGGACCGTGCGCGCGTGTTTGATTACGCCCTGCATATAAACGGCTCATACACCAGCGGCAATCTGGGCCTCGCGGAATACCCCAAAGACCTGGGCCGCGATTTCGGATACCAGCACCTGGAGGATGTGCGCGCGGCGCCGCGCGAAACCGGGGCGCCCTGGAACACGGACTGGCGCACGCCCGGGGGCCGCGGCCTGCACATCGCCGCGTTCGGCGCCGGGCGCCTGGCCGCCGTGGCCCGCGCGCCCGGCAACCCGGCCGACACATCCCTGCCCGTGTTCCTGCTGCGCGACAAGGGCGAGCGCGCGCGCTTCATCACCGTGGCCGCGCCCTATGAAAACGCGGACACGCCCGGCGCCGTGATCGTGTCGTCCAACCTGGCGGCGCCGTATCTCGAAGACACGGCCGAGCCCGCGCCCGTGGGCATTCTGTTGCGGAACGCGGACAGCAGCCACGCCCTGGCCCTGGCGCCCGGGGGCGTGCTGTACGATTTGAACGGGTGGATGAACACGGATGCGCGCGCCGCGGCGCTCGTGCTGGCAAGCCCGGACCCCGGCGCGCAGCACCTGTTCCTGGGCGTGTCGCGCATCAACCACGGCGGTCCCGGCCTCTCCGCGGCCAAACCCCTGCGCTCCCTGGCCCTGTCCCACGAGCCCGGCGCCTTCACCAGACTCGACATCTATACGGAATCTGAAAATACGCTTACAATGGGCGATGAAATGGTCTTCAGCATCACGGCGGACTGCGCCCGCCCGGGCCTGCGCATAAACGGCGCGCCCCGCGACCTGCCCCAAACACTGGTTTTGGACCTGGATCCCGGCCAGACTACTGTGGAGTTTTTCTGTAACTGATGGCTTATCTCCTGATGTTTTTCTTCGGCATCACCAGCACCACCATCATGCTGCCCCCATCCGAGATAGCCCTGCTCGTGCTGGCCAACATGCACCAGACCGGACCCATCGTCATGTTCGGCGTGACATTCGACGCGGCCCACTACGGCGCACGATTCCCCTGGCTCCTGCCCATCGTGGCCGCAATCGCAACAAACATCGGAAACACCATGTGGTATTACATCGGCGCGGGAATGCTCAACATCCGCGTCCCTTTTATTAAAAAGCAGTTGGACAAAATCCGCGCCATCGACATTAACAAAGTGGGCCGCACCAAGGAGGCCGTGCTGTGGACCGCCTGCCTGTTCAGCGCGCCTCCGGTCACGGCCGTGGCCGTGGCTTCGGGCGCCGTGAACTACGGCATCGTCCGCTACCACCTGGTGACCATCATCCCCAAAATCATGCGCTACTACCTGGTCATGATTTTTGGCGAAGTCTTTATCAACATAGGCAAAGTCTCCATTCACTGGCTCATCGGCCTCTTTACATAATTCCTGATTCAACCGGATTTACCGCTTGGCGCGGCCAGAGAACCTTTAACAAAGCGCGCGCCGCGGCTATACTTTGACCGGATCCGCGCAACACGCGATCACAACCAGGCAAACCAGGAATCCCGCGTCCATGAAAATCCTCGTCATCAATAACGGCAGTTCCACTATCAAATACCAGCTCTTTGACATGCAGGCGGACACCGTGCTCGCGGCCGGGCTGCTCGAGCGCATCGGCGAACCGCAAAGCCGCCTCGAACATACCGCGGGCAGCGGCGAACCCCTTGTGGACACCGCGCCCGTCGCCGACCACCGCGCGGGCCTGCTGCGCATCGCCGCCCTGCTCACGGACCCGGACCGCGGGGTCATCGCCGACACCGCGCACATCGGCGCCGTGGGCCACCGCGTGGTGCACGGCGGCGAAACATTCCGCGAAGCCGTCATCATCGACGACGCCGTGATTCAAATCATCGAGGACTTCGCACCCCTGGCCCCGCTGCACAACCCGCCCAACCTCATGGGCATCCAGGTGGCGCGCGAAATCTTTTCCCACTCGCCCCACATCGCGGTTTTCGACACCGCATTCCACGGCACCATCCCGCCCCACGCCTTTCACTACGCCCTGCCCTACGCGCTGTACGAAAAGCACCGCATCCGCCGCTACGGCTTCCATGGCACCTCGCACCGGTACCTGGCCCACGCCGCCGCCGACTGCATGGGCCGGCCCCTGGAAATGCTGAACCTCATCACCATCCACCTGGGCAGCGGCGCCAGCATGGCCGCCATTCAGAACGGGCGCAGCATCGACACCTCCATGGGCATGACCCCGCTCCAGGGCCTCATCATGGGCACCCGCTGCGGGGACATCGACCCGGCCGTGCCCTTTTTCCTGGCGCGCCACGAGGGCATGGACCTTGAACAAATCGAAGAACTCATGAACAAGCAAAGCGGGCTCAAGGGCCTGTGCGGCTTGAACGACATGCGCGACATCCTGGCCCGCCGCGCCGACGGCGACCCGCGCGCCACCCTGGCCGTGGACATGTACACATACAGCGTGAAAAAACACATCGGCGCGTACATGGCCGTGCTCGGCCGGGTGGACGCCCTGGTCTTTTCCGCTGGCGTGGGCGAAAATGCGGCCCTGATCCGCGCCCTGGCCTGCGACGGACTCGACACCCTGGGCGTGCGCCTGGACCCCGAACAAAATGCGCGCGTGGGCGACTGGCCCCGCGAAGTCCAGGCCCAGGGCGCGCCCCTGCGCATCCTCGTGATCCACACGGACGAGGAACGCGAAATCGCGCGCCAAGCCCTGTGCCTCATCAAAGCCTCGGGGCGCTGACGCGTGCGTCTGTAACTATTCAGCGATGTTTTTTGAGTTTGTAAATATAAGCATAAACCCGGCGCGGGTCACCGCCCGGACAGGTGCGCGACCACAGCCAGCACCACGACCAGAACCAATGGAACGGCCACGGCCACAACAACCTCAATATAACCGTCCGTGCGCAGGGCCGCGGCCCCGCCCGCCATCCATATGGTGAACCCCAGCGCCCCGAAAACACACAGGGCCGTAAGCATTTTCATAACCCGCATCATGCGCCGGTAATGATCATATTGTTTTTTCATTCTGGAATGAATAAGAATCGGACTTGCGAAATCGGACTGGTGCATGGCGTCCACCCCCGTGATGGAAACCTTGGGCGGGGCTGCTGCTGGCTGATTCCTTTGATTAATGGGCTTGCCATAAGCCTTGTGTGATCATAATATTCCCGCGCGCCGCACGCTTGAAACCAATTTTAACCTTGTTAAAATGAGGGGGCGCGCTGCGCCAGACCCTGTGCAACACCCTGTGAGCCATGAACGTTGAACACCTTGAAACCGGCATGATGAGGAACAACACGTATGTGGCCTGGTGCGCGCGCACGCGCCGCGCCGCGGCCGTGGATCCCGCGGGGCGCGGCGCGCACAGGCCCTGGACTTCATCCGCAACAACGGCCTCACCCTGGACTGGATCATTTACACGCACGCACACCCGGACCATGTGGGCGGCGCCGCCCTTCTGAAAAAAGCCACGGGCGCGCGCGTGGCCGCGCACAGCCTGGCCCTCAGGCTCATGCGCGGCCCCCTCATCCTGCTCGCCAGCGGCCTGGGCCTGTTCTTCCGCGCCACGCCCCCGGACACCCTGGTCGAACACGATGATGAACTGCCAATCGGCGCCCACGCCCTGCGTGTGCTGCACACTCCGGGGCACACGCCCGACGGCATCTGCCTCCTGGGCCCGGGGTGCGTGTTCACGGGCGACACCCTTATCCGGGAATCCGTGGGCCGCTCGGATCTGCCGGGCGGGTCCGAATCCAAACTCATGCACAGCATCCTCCATAATCTGATGCCCCTGGAGGACACCGCCATTGTTTATCCGGGCCACGGACCCGCCACAACAATCGGCCATGAAAGAACCTGCAACCCTTTTATTGTAAATTCCCAATAACTGTTTATTTTTCAGACAACCTATGCTAAAATTTGCATTCGAATCGCTGATAACAAAGGTGTGGAGCAAAATCTTAATATTATGTCATTATTAATTATCGGAACCGTAGCATTTGACACTGTGGAAACACCGTACGGCAAAGTGGAAAGAGCCCTGGGCGGGTCAGGCACTTTCGCGTCCCTGGCAGCGGCCTATTACACCAGGCCGCGCCTTGTGGGCGTTGTGGGTGAGGATTTCCCTCAGGAATACATTGATTTACTGGCCAGCCGCGGCGTGGATATCCGCGGCATCGAACACGCCGCCGGAAAGTCCTTTTTCTGGCATGGCCGCTATGAACAAGATATCAATATTCGTGAAACTCTGGTCACGGAACTTAATGTGCTGGAAACATTCGACCCCAAGCTGCCCGCGGATTACCTGGACAGCCGCTATATATTCCTGGCCAACATCGATCCCAATCTGCAACTCAAGGTACTGGACCAGACACCCGCGGCCGTGCTCACCATGGCGGACACCATGAACCTGTGGATCGACATTACGCGCGACGCCCTGGAACAAGTGCTGCGCCGCGTGGACATCATTCTCCTGAACGATTCCGAGGCCCGGCAATTGTGCGGCACGCCCAACCTGATCAAGGCGGCGCGCGATATCCTGGCCAAAGGCCCCAAAGCAGTCATTCTCAAAAAAGGCGAGCACGGCGTCATGATGTTCACGGATCAGGCCGTGTTCTCGCTGCCGGCGTTTCCGCTCCAGGGGGTCAAGGATCCCACGGGAGCGGGCGATGCCTTCGCCGGGGGTTTTATCGGATACCTGGCCGGATTGGACGTCCGCGACGACGCGCACATGAGGCGCGCACTGGCCGTGGGCACGGCCACGGCGTCCCTGTGCTGCGAGGATTTCAGCATCGAACGGTTCAAAACAGCAGACCGCCAGGCCGTAAGCGGGCGCATCGCACAGATCGCCGCGGCAACAGCCGTGGATTACGCGCCGCTGTTCGGCGCATGACACGCGCCGCGTTCCGGCGCACATTGCGTTTTCCCGCCTTTCTGGCAAAGTTTTATGCCGGAAAAGGATGATATAGATAAGTATTTGACTGACAAACGGGCCCGCGGGAACAGTGAAACCCGATTTTTACGCGGGCCAGCCTATATGCATATTGCAGGATTGCAGTCCGGGCGATAACATGCGCGGCTGCGGCCCGGGCTACGGCGCCTAATTCAAACCATTCGGAAATGACCGGAGGCTTGTCTTGGAAATCAGGGAATATATCAATATCATCTGGAAACGCAAGTTTCTTATTGTGATTTTCATGATCCTGCTCGGATTCGTTGGCATTGTCATCAATTATGTGGTGATGAAAGCCACGTATGAATCCACGGCGAAATTGCTGGTTGAGCCCAAGGCCAAACTGGTCGTGTTTACCGGCGAACGAAACGCAGGCAACATGCCCCCGTCGCTTGACATTGAAACCTATGTGAAAATGCTCAAAAGCCACCGCGTGGGAGAAGCCGCCGCGCACATTCTGCACGAAAAAGACAAGAAGCAACCGTCTGCGGAGGCGATCCAGAAAGAAGGCGTTGACCTGGTCGACCTGGTCATCGTGGAAACCGAAGAAGACACCGGCATCATCAAAGTCAGTGTCCAGAGCAAGAATGCTGAGCAATGCACGGACATCGCCAACGCTTATGTCAAGGCCTTTGTGGTCATCAGCGAGGAAATGACGAAAAGCTCTCTGGACGAACTCGAATCTTTTGTGCAAAAACAACTCGTGCAGGCCCAGGCCCAGCTTCAGGATCGCTCCCAGAAGATTAAGGAATTCCAGGACAAAATCCTCGAAGATCACGACACCACGAATCCTGATCTCCAGGAAACCGAACTCGACCAGCTCATCCGCCAGCTTGAGCGCGAACGCATGGTGGCCAGCATCGACCAGAAAGCCATTGAAGTGCGCTTGCGCGGCTTTCGCCAACTCCTCAATCAATACGATGATGTGCTCACCATGGGCACCATGGACAGCCCGGGGTGGGATAACCTGTCCTTCACCGACTACCGCGATATCGATGAACAACTGCGCGCCCTGGAACTGGAGCGCATCACACTCAAGGAAAAATTCGTGGAAGGGCATCCCAAACTTGAGGAGGTCGACAGCAAAATTGCATTGCTTGAAAACAACAAGCGGCGCATAGTGAGCAATTTCGTGCAGGGCCGCCAGATTAACAGCCAGCGCTACGAACAGGTGCGCGACAGCGTGGATGAAATGGACGTGGAACTCGCCCTGGCCTCGGCCAAGCTTGAGCGCATCAACCAAAGCCTGGAAGAGACCCACGCCAAGATGACCATTGTGCCGGGCATCAAAAAACTCAAGATGGATCTGGAACGGGACCTGGCCGTGGCCGAATCGCTTAAGACCATGCTCGAAGAGCAACTCATCCAGATTCAGCTCCAGCGCGTTGAGCGCCCCTCCAAGGTGCAGGTGCTCGACCCCGCCATCAAGCCGGACGAGCCCATCTCGCCGCAGCGCGAACGCAACGTGGCCATCGCCATTGTCATCGGCCTGCTCCTGGGCGTGGGCGTGGCTTTCCTGCTCGAAGAGATGGAAGAAACCGTGCGCACCAGCGACGACGTGAAAAATTATCTGAACCTGCCCGTGCTGGGCTCCATCCCTTACTCCGCCGAAACCATCA
>Ga0351879_1093_pt1 | contig 10494 bp, 12 predicted proteins | sample BONcelFGM3001D15_FD_206782 | JGI IMG/M metagenome (GOLD analysis project Ga0351879, IMG submission 206782) | Enriched cells from coal bed in the Powder River Basin, Montana, United States - BONCAT cells FGM rep3 HSBNCT.FGM.300.1.D15 ... | reverse complement strand
GTTTCACCATCTTTAGAGCGGATTTGTTCAATTATCATTTTATTTTGATTTTTTTTCTTTAACCGGAGTAGATTTTTCTTTTTCTTCTTCTCCCTTTAATTCAGAATCAGGAGTCTTAATCATACCAATTTTACTTTTTACATCTTTAGTTAAGGTATCAAATAATTCAGTTGATTCAAGAAGTTTCTGTCTGAACTGTTCACGTCCTTGAAACCTTTCTTCACCGTAAGTAAACCAGGCACCAGCTTTTTTAATAATATTTTGATTTACCGCAAGGTCAAGAATATCCCCGCTTCTGCTTATACCTTCATTGTAGAGGATATCAAATTCGACCTCCTTAAATGGAGGAGCAACTTTACTCTTAACAATTTTAACTTTTGTTCGATTTCCGATAACATCCGTCCCATCTTTAATTGCTGCTATTCGACGAATATCAAGACGAACCGAAGCATAAAACTTAAGCGCATTACCACCCGTTGTTGTTTCAGGGTTTCCGAACATAACTCCAATTTTACTTCTTAATTGATTTGTAAAAATCACCATAGTTTTTGATCTGCTGATAGCACCGGTAAGTTTACGCAAAGCTTGTGACATTAATCTTGCTTGAACAGCCATGTGTGCATCTCCCATTTCCCCTTCAATTTCAGCTCTAGGAACTAATGCTGCAACAGAATCAATCACTATTACATCAAGTGCATTGCTTCTTACTAAGGTATCGGCAATCTCAAGAGCTTGTTCACCAAAATCGGGTTGTGAAATAAGAAGATTAGCAGTATCTACTTTTAATCTTTTTGCATATCCAACATCAAGCGCATGTTCTGCATCAATAAAAGCAGCAAGACCTCCCGCTTTTTGTGCTTCTGCAATAACATGAAGACACAAGGTAGTTTTACCACTTGATTCGGGACCAAAAATTTCGATTATTCTTCCACGAGGTAAACCACCGATGCCCAATGCCCAATCCAATGAAATTGAGCCGGTTGGAATTGATTCTACGGGATTAATTACACCGTCCCCCAATTTCATTATACTCCCTTTACCGTATGTTTTTTCAATACCGGCAATAGTATCGTCTAACATTTTAATTTTTGCTTCTTTATCGGTACTCATTTTTTCTCCTTTTATTTTAATTGATATTTCTTAATCTCTTTATAAACCGACCCAGAGGGAAATAATTTACTCTCATATAACACGGCTTCAGAAAAACTAAATTTCATTTTTTCACACTCATAACTCACAAATTTTTTCAGTATGGAAATATCTTCATTCCCCCTAATTCGTAGTATTGTAAGATGAGGTTTAAAAGTTTTTTCTTCTTTCGGAATTCCTATTTCAACAAGGGAATTATTTATTTTTTCTACCAACGAGTAAATTTGTTTTTCGGGGTTGAAACCACACCATAAGATAGCAGGTTTTTTATTTTTAAGAAAGAAACCAAATTTATCAAGAGTAGCTTCTATCTTTTCAGATTCACTCAGCCATTTAATTTTGTCAATAACTTGTGAAAGAGTTGTTCTATCAACATCACCAATGAATTTTAAAGTTGCATGAATCTTATCGAAACTTTCCCATTTGTAATTATTTACTACTCCATCCAGAATCAGATGCCTTCTTCTAACAATTTCTTCCCGAATTACTTTGCTAATTTTTAATGCAATAAAAATTCTATGCATCGAAAGGGATTCCGAGAATATATTTTCTTATCATATCAAGAACTGTTTGGGCAGTTCGTTGTTTATTTAGAATTCTATCATCCCCGAATTGGAATTTCTGTGCGGTACATACTTTCTCATCGCAAAAACCGATAAAAACAGTTCCTACAGACTTTGATGATGTTCCACCTAACGGTCCCATAATTCCGGTAACGGATATACCAATATCTGTCATCGATATCGCACGAACACCATCAGCCATTTGTCTTGCGACTTCTAAACTAACCGAGCCATGTTTTGCAATTAAGTCTTCATCGACTTTCAACATTTCAACTTTAGCTGCAGTACTATAAGAAACTATAGCTCGTTCAAAATACTTACTGCTGCCGCTTACATTTGTTAAAAGATTTGATATATAACCGCCGGTGCAAGATTCTGCAACTGAGATTGTCAATCCTCTTGAAGTTAATAATCTGGCAACTACTTCGTATAATTTTTCATCCCCTCTGCCGTAAATAAATCTCCCAACCAATCCACGAATTCGTTGTTCAATTTCCGAAATTTTATTATTTGCTATTTCTTCATTTGCTTCGGTAAGAGTGATACGTAATTTTACTCCAAACTGACTTGGAAGAAACGCCAACTTAGCATCGCCCAATAGTTCGTTAAGATCACCCAGTTTTTCATATAGCGTTGATTCCGGAATTCCGGTGGTTAATAGTGTGTGCTTTTTTGTGAATGATTTTAATATCGGTTCAACGATTTCTTTCAGATGTTCTATAACATATTCATTCATCATGGCTTTCATTTCAAAAGGGACACCGGGCATAACGACTAAGATTTTACCTTTCTGATCAATCCAATAACCCGGCGCAGTGCCATGATAATTTCTAATTACCCTTCCGATCAAAGGAACCATAGCCTGATCTTCATTTACACTTGTGACTTCTCTTCCGAGACGGGTAAACCTATTTCTTATATCTTCGAGAACAGCATCGCTTTTAATCAATTCTGTTCCAAAATACTTAATAACTGCTTCACGAGTAACATCATCATGAGTAGGACCCAATCCCCCTGTAACAACAATTAGGTCAACTTTATCAAATGCTTCTTTAATTTCAGTCACTATATCTTCTTCATCATCTCCGACAACTGAAATTTTTGCAACCTTAATTTGAATATCTGTTAAAGCATTTCCGATGAATGATGCATTTGAATTTACCGTTTGACCAATAAGCAATTCATCACCTATCGAAATAATATGAGCATTCATAAAAACGAAACCTTTCTAAATCATAAATATCTAATCAAATAAACAATCAGATGAATAACGGCTAAAGCATAGACTGCCGCAACTATATCATCAATCATAATTCCCAAACCGCCGTGAAGTTTTTCAAGTTGTCTTGCAGGGGGTGGTTTAATAATGTCGAAAAATCTCCAGACAAAAAATGCAATTGCAATATTTGCAAAAGTCTTTGGAACGAGAATTAATGAAATCCACATTCCGGCAATTTCATCAATAGTGCATTGTGCAGGGTCTTTACCATACTCTTTTTCAAAGATATTACCCAAATGTATTCCCCATAATGAAACTATTATAATTGCAGGGATTAATATTTCAAGTTTCTGAAAGCCCGGGATCATATATATAATAATTGCCGCGAGGCTGCCAAAAGTTCCCGATGCAAATGGAATGTATCCCGTGAAAAAACCTGAACCAACTGTCTTTGATATAATGTTCATTTTTACTCGAATAGTTTTTTTATGAGAGTAAAATTACCGGCGATATAAACATAACCGGAATGAACTGTGACTATCGTTATTACAAGTGTGGAGTAATAAATCAAATCTTTATTAAGCAACATAAAAAATATATCGCCATAATTATTCATTAAGTAAGGAGTGAATGTAAGTACATGAATTACAAGTATGTAGTATAACAAAAACATCTGCAAAAAAGTTTTCCACTTGGCATATCGGCTTGTAGCAAATGATGTTCCTTTATAATCAGCGTAACCTCGAATTATAGTGACAATAAAGTCTCTTAAAATTATTAATACAATCATCCATAAATCCAACATTCCAAGATAAACAAGACTTAAGAAAGCACCGGCAGTTAATATCTTATCTGCAAGCGGGTCCCAAAATTTTCCCCATGAAGTTATGTAATTAAATTTTCTTGCGAGCCATCCATCATACCAATCAGTTAAAGCAGCAACTATGTAAATAGCTAACGAAATCTGCTTTGAAGTTTCATCTGTTTGTAAAAAGAAATAAATAAAGACAGGGGTCAGAATTATTCTAAGTACTGTTAATTGATTTGGTAAAACCATTTAAATTAATTTAAGGTTTATTAGTTTGCTGATAATCTTTTTAAATATGGGAATTCATAAATGCCGGTATTATGTCCATCTTTCCATGCGATTGAAATTGCATAAGAACCTACTACACTTATATTTTCAACTTTAAGTTGATCCAATGTATATAATGGAATATATGTCGGACTCTCTTTATCTTTTTCTGCCATACAAGTTGCACATGGGCAGAATCGTCTTATCGATTGCAAAGTGATAGTCTGTTCTTCACTATCATCCCATTTTATAAATAGCTTTTCGCCTGATACAATTTTTATTTGAGTCGGTTTCAATCTAAACTTTTTTCCGTTAATATTTTTACTACTTCTTTATACTTCTCACTTGTTTTACGAATAATTTCTTCCGGTAAATCAGGCGGAGGAGGCTGTTTATTAAAATTAATCGAAATTAAATAATCGCGCACGTATTGTTTATCATAACTGAATTGCCCTCTTCCCTTTTCATATTTATCGAGCGGCCAAAATCGAGAAGAATCCGGAGTTAGTAATTCATCAATCAAGATCAATTTTCCATCTTCATCAATACCGAATTCCATTTTTGTATCAGCTATAATAATTCCCTTACTAAGTGCATATTCAGAACATCTTTTGAATATTGATAATGCTGCATATTCCATTTGTTCTATAATCTCTACACCGGCAATTTCTTTAGCCTGCTCAACTGAAATATTTTCATCATGATCACCAATTTCAGCTTTTGTTGATGGAGTAAAAATCGGTTCCGGTAGTTTTTCAGATTCAACCAAACCGGATGGTAATTTGTAGCCGCAAAGAGTTCCCGTCTTTAAATAATCATTCCAACCGGTTCCGGATAAATATCCTCTCACAATAGATTCAATTGGAATTACTTTAGTCTTTCTCACCAACATTGATCTTCCTGAAAGTAAATCCTTATATTGCAAACAACTTTCGGGAAATTCGTTTACATCAGTTGTTACAATATGATTCTTGATGATGTCTTTTGTTTTATCAAACCAAAAACTTGAAATAGTATTCAATACTTTTCCCTTTTCAGGAATACCCTGGTTCATTATTACATCAAATGCCGAGAGTCTGTCCGATGAAACAATTAAGTAATAATCGCCAACCGAATAAACATCACGTACTTTCCCTCTTTTGACCAATTGAAGATTGTCAAAGTTAGATTGCAGTAAAACTTGTTGAATCATATAAACCTGAAATTATGTTTTTATAACCATTAAATATAACAAGGAGTCAGTGCTAATTCAATAAATAGTGAAAAAAGTTATTTCGGAGTGAATTTAAGAATATCTATCAGCTCTCTTTCAAATTCTTTGAATAACTCTTTTTGCAAGTCACAATCCCACAGTTAAATTTAAGATTCTTTTATTAGGAAATAACAACAGAGTTATTCAGAGTTTATGATTTCTGTAATACTCTTTGTTTTACTCTGTGGAACTCTGTGGTTAAGCTTAGGTGGTCTACTTTCCATTGAAAAAGATATTCACAGTTTAATACTTCCGCATATCCCCATTAGCAGCCTTCGATGTAGAATCAGTATAAAATTGGGTTTCGCTAAACTAAGTTTGAGCAGTTACTTAAATAAATTAAAGGAGTGAGTTATGAAAAAGTTATTATTTGCCATGTTGATTGTATCCTTGATGATGTTTTCGAATTTATCGTATGCAAAAGGAAAAGTATCCCCTCCCGTTTCAAAAATTAACAATTTTGAACTTGTAGAATTAAATCTTCTGAATGGATTGGAGAATGAAAATGCCGGTTTAAAATCAAGTTCGGCATTTCTGCTTGGTGAGTTCAAATCTGAAAAATCTGTAATCCCCCTTATGAGAGTTCTGCGAAACAATGAAGACCCTGCTTTAAGAATAATGGCTGCCTTAGCATTATACAAAATTGGTGATGCAAGAGGAATTTGGGCTGTTCAGCAGGCATCAAGATTTGATGATAATGAATGTGTAAGAAAGAAATGCAATCAGTTTTTTACCGTTTACACAATTGAACATCAGACTAATAATTAATATTTAGATCTTCTCCACCAGGTTAAGATCTTTTCTGTGCAAGAGGCTGTCTCCATTTATGAGTCAGCCTTTTTTTTTATTGATATTCCGAAAACCTTTAAAATAAAAAACTGCTGTGTAAGTGGGGCCGAACACAGCAGCTTACCGTAATTAAGAAGTGAGAAAGTTTTCAGTTATTTTACCTTCTCTGCATTTATATAATCAATCACTGTGCCAAAAAAAGTTTTGATTTTATAGATTTTTCTTAGCAAATCTTGGATGCTCTGTCTTATTATTAGAAATCAACCTATTATGTATCATATTGAGTCATCATCTATTGATTGAGTAACTTTTCGCTCTGAAAAAGATAATGATTTGCTAAAGTGAATTATCAAAATGACCACTTTGAGTTTCATCATTCTGACAAATTCACCCGGCGGATAGAATCTACCCGTGTAATTGAATCAATTTCGCATTTGTTTTATTCACTAACATTCAACTTATTGGTACTGAAGATTTTCAAATTCTAACAACTTCACAAATCATCACATTAATTTAAAAAGGATTTAATGGAACGTCTTTTACCAATCAAATCAGTCGAAGATATTCTTCCGGAATATCAAGGAACTCCAATCAGCAGGTTGTTAGAGTATCACAATCTTAATCGTCCTCACGATACTTATGAGAAAGCGCATCTTTTAATCGGGATGTGTATGGATAATCGAAACCATTTGAAAATTCCGGATCATTTCTCATATATTATCAGAGCCGGAGGTGCAAATCTACGTTATAGTGAATTTAAAGTTTCTTATGCAATCGCTGTTGGTGGTGTAAAACATATTGCTTTAATCGGACATAACAACTGTGCGATGGTAAATCTAAGTTCCAGAAAAAAGCAGTTTATTGATGGTCTTGTTGAAAAAGGAGGCTGGGACTCACAATGGGCAGAAGAACATTTTAATCAATTCGCTCCAATGTTTGAGATTGGTAATGAAATTGATTTTACACTCAGTGAAGTAAAGAGATTAAGACAGCGTTATCCAAAGGTAATAGTTGCACCAATGATTTATTCAGTCGAAAATGGAAAACTTTTTTTAATAAAAGAGAATTGATATAAATCATTACCAATCTTTAAATGCAGTTTCATTAACCCGATATGTAAATCCGTATCCGGAGGAAGCACTTAAAAAGTAACCCAAGCAAAACCCTTTAAATAAAACTGAGTAAAAAAAAGAAAGAAAATAACCTCTGTTATCTTCACTGTGTTTATAACATTATTTTTTTAAACTGTCCAATGTTTACCATCACCCGGGCAATTTTTCTATTTTCTCTTTAGTTATCACTCAGCTCTACCTTCTGATACCTCACTTCCCCCTACTACTCAAAATAAAAAACCCCCTTATTTACAGGGGTTTCGGTTAAGTTTTTTAATCAGTATAATTTCAATTTCTTTGTCCCGGTTTCAGATAGCCTTTCGTTGTGAGACTGCTCCTCATTAAAGCATCAACTTTAAAATGAGAGACTAACTCTTGTAACTTGAAAGTTAATTTATTTAGATCCTCTGCAGCGTGGGCAATCTGCTGAATGCCGGACGATGTTTCATGAGTAACATTACTTATTCCCTCAATATTTTTACTTATCTGTTCAGAAGCTGCCGATTGCTCTTCACTTGCAGCAGCAACCTGGTCAATTTCCGCAGAAACAAGTTGAGCACTTTCATTAATCTTAACTAATACTTCCTCAACATTAGCATTTAATTCAATTCCCTTCATCACAACTTTTCCGGCAACTTTCATTGAATCATCTGCATCTTTAGCTTCTCTTTGAATTTCTTTAATTGTTTGAGCAATTTCTTTAGTAGCTCTAGTAGTACGTTCAGCAAGTTTACGAACTTCATCCGCAACTACTGCAAAACCGCGTCCTTGTTCACCGGCTCTTGCAGCTTCGATTGCGGCATTTAATGCAAGAAGATTAGTTTGATCAGCAATGTCATCAATAACTTGAGCAATCTCACCAATTTGATCAGTTTTATTTGCTAAGGAGTTAATAATTTTTCCTGTAGATTGGGCAGAGGAGATAATTTCTTCCATTCCTCTTTTAGCTTCAGAGATTTTCTCAACACCAATCTTCGAATCAGTACTTGCACTCTTAGCATTCACAGAGGCGGTACTTGCATTCTTTGTTGTTTCAAAAATCGTTTTACTCATCTCTTCAACAGCGCCCGCAATCTCGGTAGTTTGAGCCGATTGCTCCTGTGAACCTGCAGCCATCTCTTCTGTACTTGATGAAATTTGACTCGATGCACTTGCAGTCGCTTCAACCGCCTCTGTCACTCCAATTATCATTTCTTTAATATTTGTTACCGCATCATTAAAACCCAAAAACAACTTCCCAATATCATCATTCTCCCGTTCAGGAATTACTCTCACAGTCAAATCTCCTTCGGCAAATTTTCGCATCTCGTCAAGTAATGTGCGCGTATTCTTCGCCAAATATTCTTGTTGACTTTGCACTTCTACTTTTGCTTTATTAGCTTCATGTGCGGCTTTTTCAGCTTCTTCACTTTTAAACTTCACTTCCTCCATGGAATGCCTGATGTTCTCAACCATTTGATTGAAACTTTTTCCGAGATGTCCGAGTTCATCTTCCGAGTTTAAGTCCACAATTACATTTACATCACCGGAGGCTACTTTCTCTGCAGCTTCATTCAAATGCTTAACCGGAATTGATATTTTCCTTGCCATATATAAACCGAGTAACATAGCTGCAAGGGAGGTGAGTAGTAAGATATATATAAACTTTGATTTTATTTCACTTAACTCTGCTTCCACATCATCAGTATATAATCCACTCCCTATAACCCATTCCCATTCTTTCAGACCTTTTATGTAAGAGATTTTAGGAACCGGCTTTTCAAACCCCGGTTTTGGCCATTTATATGAGTGAAATCCCTCACCTCCGTTTTTTACTATTTTAACAAAATTAATAAACAAGAAATCACCGTCTGGATCTTTATAATCTCTTAGGTCTTTCCCATCAAGGGCAGTATTAATAGGATGCATAATCATTCTTGGATAAAAATCATTAATCCAAAAATACTCACTTCCACTGTACCTCAGGTTTTTTATCATTTCAGTTGCACTTGCTTTTGCCTCATCTTCACTTAATTCGCCTGTCTTCCATTTCTTATGGAAATTCTCTACAATGTTATAGGCAACTTCAACTGTATTTTTGACATTTTCCTCTTTATTGTTATAAAAAGCATCACCTATATAAGGCATCAGAAAGACCAAAAATACCGTGAATACTATTGCCAATATTGAAAGCGATAATAGTACAACTTTATAAAAGATCTTCAAATTATTGATTTTAAAAATATCCATATCATCCTCCCTTTACTTTACTTTTCTTCCTAAAAGAACAAATAAAATGCAGTTAAAATTCTAATATTTGCTACTGGTTCATTCAGATCAACTTTCCCCTTAGCATCCGGGGTTCCATAAGAAGCCACAGTATATTCAACCTCTCCTGCTATTCTGAACTTTCCGACGTTGTAAATTACTCTTGGTGATACACGGTAGATATATGCAATATTTAATCCCCGTGTGTAAGGTGTTGCGAAATCTTTTTCGGCACCAAGGTTTTTTGTATAACCTACAAATATTCCGAATTCAGTAACTTTTCCGTATGCTGCATCTGCCCATACCGAAAAGACTTTTAAATTGGTATATTTTTCAATTTTGGTTATCGGGTCTTTTTCATAAACAGCATATCCGCCTAACATTGTTAAATCATTCAAATTCTCTCCGTAAACACCTTGCAGCTTTACTGAAAAATCATTTTCATAATATTTTCCGTAAATCGTACCTGCATAACTCGTAATAGTTTCTGTTGTTGAATAATTAGCTTCAGTAACAAGACGTGGTCGAAGCCTCTTCATATCTCCACTGAAACCAAAAAGTAAATGTGGAAACCCGAAAGCTGCTTGTAAATTTAACCCCGGTATTACTCCGTTTCGCATATATATTGATGATGCTCCCACAGATCCCGGACTTGCAAAATCTCTTTGTGTATATGCTGTGGCTGTTAAACTTGTTGTTCCAAATTTTTGAGTGAATCGGAGTTGTGGATTTCTTGAGAATGGTTGAAAAGGTACTCCGGTGTTAAATGAGACAACATTCGGAAATACTTCTGTTAAAAACATTGGATGCCAGTATTGCCCTGCAATTATACTCGTTTTTTCCCAATCCAATTTTACAAATGCTAACCTCAACCGGAAACCGTTTATGTCCGGATTTGTATGTCCAAAAAATGCCCCTTCCAAAATTCCTGATGTTTTTGCTCCTAAAACATCGGGAGCGGTTATTTTTCCTGTGAGTCGTGTTTGTATAGATAGAATATTAAAATTAGACTCTGACATCAAAAAGTTTGTTTTCCGGATAAAGCAAAAAATGTCCCTCCCTTATGGTAACATTTTGTCGGCTGTCAA
>Ga0351879_1166_pt1 | contig 10575 bp, 9 predicted proteins | sample BONcelFGM3001D15_FD_206782 | JGI IMG/M metagenome (GOLD analysis project Ga0351879, IMG submission 206782) | Enriched cells from coal bed in the Powder River Basin, Montana, United States - BONCAT cells FGM rep3 HSBNCT.FGM.300.1.D15 ... | reverse complement strand
TAAGCCAGGACTATACGATAAACATCCATGTCCCTGTTGTATTCACCGGAATTCCGGCTGAATTTACCGTTAGTGGTCAAAAGGTTAACACATTGCATGCAACGGTAAGTGAGCGAGGATTTGTTTTGTTAAGGCTTCACTATGCCAAAATGATCAAACCGCTCGAAATTTCTTTAACAACAGTTCCGTACCGAAAGATCAACCAAAATGAGTATTTCATAAGCTCGGGCAATCTGAAAGTTTTGTTGGCTGCTGTAATGGGACTCGATGAAAACAACATCGGAATGAAAGAGGATCAGTTGTCATTCAGGCTCGACAATTTGTCCACCGCTGTGGTTGAAATCGTGCCTGATATTCAATTGTCTTATCGGCAACAATATGGTCAGTTTGGTAATATTGAACTGGAGCCCAGAACCATAACAGTTTATGGCCCATCGACAGTGATCGACACGCTGAAACAAGTTTACACCTCGGCCATAACAGGATCTGATATCCATGAATCAGTCACTGCATCAGTTTCTGTTAACCTTCTGAATGGTGTATTGCAAAGCAAAACCAGCAATGTGAATGTGATTATTCCGGTAGAACAGTTCACCGAGTCATCACTTCTGGTCAATATAAGCATACCTGATTATGCGCAGAAGCTAAAAACATTTCCCGACAAGGCTGAGGTTTTCTACCTGGTACCCATGAAAGAGTTCATGAGAATCCAGCCTTCATTGTTCAGTGTTGTCCTCGATACCCTGGGCTTGTCCCAAAGAAAACAACTTTTGAACATCAGGTTAGACAAATTTCCTGAGCAGGTGCATATCAGACAAATACAACCCGCCGCTGTTGAATATATATTGGTTGATAAATGATCAGGGTAGGGATTACCGGCAATATGGGTAGCGGCAAAAGCTTGGTGTGCAGCATTTTCGAAAAGCTTGGTATTTCTGTTTTTCAGGCTGATAAAGTAGCAGCAGCGCTTTACAACAAAGCAGAAGTAAGGATAAAACTTGAAAGACAATTTGGGAACGGATTCTTTGATGAAAAAGGTATGCTGAACAAAGTTAAACTTGCAGAAAAGATATTTTCGGATCAGGAGGCATTAAGATTTGTCGAAGAACTTATACATCCACTTGTCAGACAAAGCTTTTCGGAATGGACAGAAGCGTTAAGCAACAATCCCTATGTGCTGTATGAAGCTGCTATTCTGATTGAAACAGGGCATTACAAATTAATGGACAAGCTTATCTATGTTGCTGCCAATGAAGAACTCAGATTTGAAAGAATCAGAGAACGAGACTCCTTTAGCCCAAACCAAATCAGAAATAGAATGAGTAAACAATGGCCTGATGAGCAAAAAATTCATCTCGCTGATTTTGTAATAAACAACAATCAGGAATTGTTGCTCATTCCACAGGTATTGGATATTCACCAGAATCTGATAAAATCAAATACAGGCTATTAACCATCTAATTCACTCAGAAATGGAACATATAACACCAGGAATTGGTTCACGGGTGATGCATCCCGATTTTGGAAAAGGAGTTATTATTCAGGTGTACTCTGATTCATACGAAATTACGTTTTTTGATTATGGACTTAAAACCATCCTGAAATCATTTAAAGGTCTGGAAGTTACAGACTATGTTGGAAGCGAGACCGATTTGGTTAGTTTCGAGAAAGTAGAAAGAGTGTTTCACAGGTTATTGAACAAAATCACCGACATTCAGGAAGTTGTACCCATTGGAAGCCGTTGGAAGGGTGGTACAATATTGCTGCAACCAGCCGACAAAAGCCTTAAAGCCAAAGAAATACCTATCGAGACCTTTTTTCATAAGATTGTTATGGTACGCGACCGGATACGTGTGATGGAACAAAGGATTAACAGTTCAAAACTGGATGAGGAAGATAAAATTAATCTTCAGCAATACATTACACGTATTTACGGTAGCCTTACCACTTTCAATGTTTTGTTTGCCGACAAGGATGATTATTTCGTCGGGGAGCAAACATGAGGCAGTTGTTCCTATTGTTATTGCTACTGCTGACAGTTTTGTCGCAGGCCATGAAACCTGAAGATGGCAAGACGCCTGGATTCTCCCTGAAACCACACTACGGTTTTATCATCATCCATTCAAAGGATATTGTAGCAGTAAAAGAGTCGTATCCAAAAGGTCTGATGCTCGAGGTTTTCAAGTACAACACCGGCAACGATATTTATTCGCAGTGTGCCTGCTCTGCACGAACAGGTCTCAGTCTGGCTTATTGGGACTATGACAATCCTGATATACTGGGAAGGGGAATTGACCTTTCCGTTTTTCTTGAGCCAGTGTTTCAGATCAACAAGAACACGAGTTTCAGTTTTAAAGGTGCAGCCGGGGTATCTTATCTCAACAAACCCTACGATCCGCTAACCAACCCCAATAACCTGAGCTATTCAACCCGTTTTTCATTTAACCTGGCCACCGGAGTTCATCTCAATATAGCACTCAGCTCACAAATTCAGCTGCAAATGGCTGGTAACTATAACCACATATCAAACGGAGGCATTAAAGAGCCAAACAAGGGGATCAACTACCCAACTGCTTCTTTAGGAGTTTTGTATTTTACACAGAAGCCGGGCACCAGGCAGCAAGTCCGGGCAATCCCCGAAGAAAATATTGAGCGTTCCGACCGTCTAAGTATCCATGTTTCAGGAACCAACAAACAGGTCGAACTGAAGCGGTATTACCCAATTGCCGGAATTGCCCTTCAATATATGAAAACTGTTAGCAGGCTGAACGCAGCAGGCATTGAGTTTGACTGGGTATGGCATGGGGCAAACGATCATATTGCCCGGCGCTCAGGGATAAATGGCAATGCTGTAAGCTTTGGAGTTGGCGCTGGAAATGAGTTTATATTGGGAAAGTTTCTTTTTCAGCAGTATTTTGGGGTGTATCTCAAAAAATCGATTGTTGAAACAAGGGATATATACCAACGGTATGGCTTGTCATACAAGGCCGGAAAACATTTCAGGCCCGGCGTTGGGTTAAGGGCTCATGGTCATGTTGCCGATTTCCTTGATCTCCGGGTAGGATGGAATTTCTAGTTCCTGTTTCTGTGCTACAAGTCAATAGCTTACCGGTTCTTTAAAAATTCAGCTGTTTGGGTAAAATATGACCACAAAAACCTCCGGGAATCTTCATCTAACTCAACCTGGTCCAATGCATTCTTCATGCAGTTTAGCCAATGGTTTTTGGCTTTTTCGGTGATCGGAAATACCATATGTCTCATTCTGAGTCTGGGATGTCCCCTGCGTTCGCTATAGGTAGCCGGGCCACCCAGATACTGAACCATAAAAAGATACAGCCTTCTTTCGGCTGCCTCCAGATCGCCCGGATACATGGGCAACAGAACACTGTCATTCCTTACGCCTTCATAAAACAACTCGATAAGGCGGCGTATGTTCTCGCTACCAATTCTTTCATAATAAGACAATTGCATTTGGAGACAGTATCAGGGTTTGTAACCACGTTTGCGGGCAGCTTCTTCGAGCCGCTTCTGAAAGCCCGACTTTTTCACTGGCTTCTTTTTGTTGATTTCTATCTGTGCTCTGAGTTTATCTTCATTGATGGCTAATCTGAAAATATACATCTGACCGAACGTGATCAGGTTTGCAAGCAGGTAATAATAACTCAGACCTGAAGCATAGTTGTTGAACAGGCCAAGAAACATAATCGGCATCAGATACATCATGGTTTTCATGCCTGGAAGCTGGGTTGCCTGGGCACCCATCATTTGATTGTTCAGATAGGTGTAGAAGATCGTGGAAATAGTCATAAGGAGCGTAAACAAACTGACATGGTCCCCGTAGAAAGGAATATTGAAAGGCAGGTTCACGATGCTGTCAAAACTGCTGAGGTCGTCCGCCCACAGAAAGGGTTGCTGCCTGAGTTCAATACTTGAAGGAAAAAACCTGAACATCGCTATAAGAATAGGCATCTGAAGCAGCATAGGAATGCATCCCGACATCGGATTTGCCCCTGCCCTTTTGTACAACTGCATAACAGCCTGTTGTTTTTTCATGGCGTCCTCCGGCTTCGGGAATTTTGCCGTAATCTCATCAATTTCAGGTTTCAACACCCGCATTTTGGCCGAAGAATGATATGTTTTGTAGGCAATTGGAAACAAAATTATCTTTAGAAGCAATGTAAGCACAAGGATAACAATTCCATAATTCCATCCATAGGATCCCAAAAAATTAAACACAGGGATAACAATGTATATATTTATCCAGGCAAGGAGGAAGAAGCCCCAGCCTAAAGGTATCTGTCGCTCCAGGTCAAGATTGTAGGCTTTCAATTCCTTGAAACTGTTGGGACCAAAATAAAGCGACATTGGAATGGTCTGCTTGGCTTCGAGGCTGAAAGGCAAGTCAATACTGGCTTGAAGTGTTTTGAGATACTTAGGATGTGAAGCATCCGTTTTGGTAAGAGTTTTCAACACTGCATTCTCAAAATAATTACCGGCAATAAGTGTTACCGTAAAAAATCTTTCTTTAAACGAAATCCATCTCAATCTCGTCTTTATGGACTCCTCATCATCCTTGGTTTCCGAAAGGTAATCCACATCATCCATCAGGTGCTTGAAGTATATGGTTGATCCATTAAAACGGTCAATACTCTTTTCATGTTGCAACTGATCAATAACAAAATCAATACTCATGAAGTTAGTATTGAGGGCTACTATCTTGTCCATACCCACAAGATTCAGGTTAAAACCCAACAGGTATTCGCTGTCCCTGATGATATATTCGTATTCAATATATCTGTCAGAATCGGCGAACAGGCGCATCGAAAATACCAGGCTGTCGTTTTCAGCTACCTGAGGAATTATATTGTCGAGTGGTTGTCCGTTTAAATATGGCTTAAAATAAAAACTCCTTGTGTTGATGATGCGGTTCTGGGCGAAGAACGAAAGGTCAAATCCAACTGTTGCCGGATCGAACAGCTGAAGCGCTGAAGAATCATAAGAGCGGTAATTCTTTAATACTGCATTTTCTACAAAACCGCCTTTTGCAGTAAAACTTAGGGTAAATAAATCATTTCCAACTTCATAAATCGTATCATTACCAACTGAGGAGGAAGCGAAAGCCCCGAACTTATCTTTTAACACCTGATATTCAACTGGTGTATTTGCAACAACTTGATCCGTTTCAATTTCGGATACCTGATTCATTTTTTGTGTGGCTTCAGCAGCCATACGAATTGAATCAAGCAGTTTGTGCTGTTGTCGTACCACGTTCACCGAATCAATTTTTCGTTGCCTTTCGGCCATCTCCTCTTTGGAAGGAGTCATCCAAATGGAATAACCAATGAGAATGGCTGCTATAAGTATAAATCCGATAATGGTGTCTCTGTTCATGGAATGCTTAATGAGGGTTCAGAAAATGAAGTGCAAAAATAGAACAATTCGATGTAATCGGGGCTAATAATCAGCTGTCAGTTATCATCTCTTACAGATGAGTGTGCCAGAACTGCTGCCACAAAACCTGAAAAAAGCGGATGGGGATTGGCTACCGTGCTTTTGTACTCTGGGTGAAACTGCACCCCGACAAACCAGGGATGTCCTTCAAGTTCAACAATTTCGACGAGATCTTCTTCAGGATAAATGCCTACAGGTTTCATGCCATTGTCGAGAAATTGCTGACGGTAGTGGTTGTTGAATTCAAAACGATGGCGATGTCTTTCCGAAACATGTTCTGCGCCATACATTGCAAATACTTTGGAATCAGTATTCAGGCGGCAAGGATAAGCCCCAAGCCTCATAGTGCCTCCCAAATCATGTATCTTTTTCTGGCTTTCCATAAGGTCAATCACCGGAGCAGATGTTTTTGGGTTCATTTCCGTTGAATGTGCATCGGTATAGCCCAGCACATTACGGGCGAATTCAATTACAGCACACTGCATGCCGAGGCAAATGCCGAAAAACGGGACTTTTTTTGTGCGGGCATATTCAATGGCTAATATTTTTCCCTCAATGCCTCGCGAACCAAAGCCAGGAGCGACGAGAATACCATCAACGTCGTTGAAATGCATACTCAGGTTGTCCTTATTGATTTGTTCACTGTGCACATGCTTGATCCTTACCGAACATTCGTTAACAACTCCGGCATGGATAAATGATTCATGGATTGATTTGTATGCGTCTTTCAGTTCAACATACTTTCCCACAAGTGCTATATTGACTCCAGCCTTCGGGTTTTTCAACCTCGAAAGGAAGTTTTTCCAATTGGTTATATCAATTTTTTCTGAATAGGTTGTATGGGTTATCCTGAGCACTTCAAGATCGAGTTTCTCCTGAAGCATAAGGACTGGAACATCATAAATTGAGTCAGCATCAATACTTTCGATAACTGCTGAGGGAGTAACATTGCAGAATTGAGCAATTTTGTTTCTGATACCTTCATTCAGGTGGTGTTCGGTGCGACAGACAATGATGTCGGGCTGAACTCCCTGTTCGAGCATTGTTTTAACAGAGTGTTGGGTGGGTTTTGTTTTGAGTTCACCGGCTGCTGACAGGAAGGGAACAAGGGTCAGGTGCACAACGGCACAGTTTTTTCCCATCTCCCAGCGCATTTGCCTTATGGCCTCAATGAATGGGAAAGATTCAATATCTCCAACTGTTCCTCCTATTTCGGTAATAACAAAATCAAATTGTCCGGTTATCCCAAGCAGCCTGATGCGTCTTTTTATTTCGTCGGTAATATGAGGGATCACCTGAACTGTTGTACCAAGAAACTCTCCCCTGCGTTCCATATTAATCACATGCTGGTATATCCTTCCTGTTGTCACATTGTTGGCCTGAGACGTAGGAGAATTTGAAAACCGCTCATAATGACCAAGGTCGAGGTCGGTTTCAGCGCCATCTTCGGTCACATAACACTCACCATGTTCATAAGGGTTCAGGGTACCGGGATCAACATTGATATAGGGATCGAGTTTCTGAATAGTGACAGCAAACCCCCTGCTTTTAAGGAGTTTGGCCAATGAGGCTGAAATGATGCCCTTACCAAGCGATGATGTTACACCTCCGGTAACAAAGATGTATTTTGCTTCTTTCATGGAACACTTGCTGTTTCAGCAGGCAAATGTAAAACTTAAATCGGATTAAAACAGAGGGATATCCGTGTTAAAATATCCCTCTATTTATTAACATCAGGCCGGTATTAATAATACCTGTAACTCTTCACTTTACCAAGATGACGGGCGAGCCTGATTACCTGACTGGTGTAACCAAATTCGTTGTCGTACCAAAGATAAACAATCACCGTTTTGCCATCTGCAGAAACCTGAGTTGCCGGACTATCGTATATACATGCACAAGAGTCGCCTATGCCGTCGGAGGAAACAAATTCAGTGGAATTGCTATACCTGATCTGCTCAATAAGCGTACCCCGCAGCGAAGCATCCAGGAACATCTCATTGATTTCTTCAAGGCTGCTGGGCCTGTTTAACTCAACAGTGAGTATGGCAAGCGAAACGTTTGGAACAGGCACGCGAACTGCATTGGACGTGAGCTTGCCTTTTAATGAAGGTATCGCTTTGGCGGCAGCAGAGCCTGCACCTGTTTCCGTTATAACCATGTTTAACGGAGCTGAACGTCCGCGTCTGGTCTTTTTGTGGTAGTTATCCAACAGATTCTGGTCGTTGGTGTATGCGTGAATGGTTTCAATATGGCCCTTAACAACGCCAATCTTTTTCTCGAGCACCTCGAGCCCTGGCACGATAGCATTGGTTGTGCAGGATGCTGCGGAAAAAATTCTTTCCAGATCAATATCTACACTGTTCTGATTCACTCCGTAAACAATATTAGGTATGTCGCCTTTTCCGGGAGCTGTAAGCAATACTTTTGACACTCCTTTTGATTTCAGGTGGCGCGACAAATTTTCCCTATCCCTAAAAACACCGGTATTATCAATAACCAAAGCATCAAAAATACCTTCAGCTTCATAATCAATATCCTCCGGATTATTTGCCGCAATAAACTTGATGATTTGACCATTTACAACCATAGCTTTGTTTTCGAGGTCTTCGTTGGCGACTCCGTTGAATGTTCCATGAACAGAGTCTTTTCTGAACAGGGAGATTCGTTTTCTGATGTCGTCAGCAGAATTGGAGCGTGTAACAATAGCTCTGAGTCTCAGATGTGATCCGTCACCAGCAAATAAAGCCAGTTCGCGTGCCAGTAGCCTTCCAATTCGGCCAAACCCATACAGCACAACATCCTGTGTTTTGTTGCTTCGTGGTTTTACATTGATGAATGCCTTAAGCTTGTCGGCTACAAATGCATGAACATCGGCATACATATGCTTCTCGTCTGTCCATTCCGAATTAAGGCGGCCGATATCAATGCGTGCCGGGGCCACTTCCTGCGCCAGAATAGCTCTTGCTATCAATAGCGAATCCTGAACACGCACAGGTTTCTTTAAAATTGTTTCCGCCCTGATATGCTTGTTTAAGATTTTTCCGGCACCTCTGTTTACCAGAACAGATCTGAGTAAAATAAGCTCGATGGATTTATCATACCAGAGGCAACCGATAACTCCAATAAGCTCTGTGGCTGCTTTCTCGCTATCAATCCATGATTTAAGTGAAGAATTGAATTGTTCCATACGGGTTTTGATTATTGTGGTGTTAAAAAGTGTACCAAGTAATTTATTCACAGAATGATACAAAAAAACAAGGTGGTTAGCCTGGTTTCCTGCAAATATATAAAAACACCGCAATCGTTTTCGGAAAAAAAACAGGGAGAAAAATCCCCCTGTCTCTTTTAACCAAAACCTAATAAAAAAATCTTACACTTCAGAATAAAATCTATTGGCCCAGATATGCCTTGAGCAGTCTGCTACGCGCAGTATGTTTCAGCCTTCTGAGTGCCTTTTCCTTAATTTGTCTGACTCTTTCTCTGGTAAGGTCGAATCTTGCACCAATCTCCTCCAAAGTAAGGCTATGACTCATTCCAATGCCATAAAACATATTAATAATTTCCCTTTCTTTTTCAGAAAGACTGGACAATGATCGCTGAATTTCTTTACCAAGCGATTCACGCATCAGCGCTTCGTCAGCTTCTTCGATATCGTCAGGGACATAACTGTCAAGGAACATAATGTCGTCGTCTACTTTCAACGGTGCATCCATTGAAATATAGCGGGTGCTGATTTTCAGTGCTGCATCAATCTTGTGGCTGGGCACGTCAAGGTTTTCGGCAAGTTCTTCAGACGAAGGCAAACGTTGAAACTCCTGTTCAAGTCTGGAGGCGGCTTTTTTGATTTTATTCAGCGAACCAACCTGATTCAGCGGGAGCCTGATAATCCTTGACTGCTCGGCAAGTGCCTGCAGAATTGATTGTCTGATCCACCAAACAGCATATGAAATAAACTTAAAACCCCGGGTCTCGTCGAATCTACGGGCAGCTTTGATAAGCCCGAGGTTTCCTTCATTAATAAGATCTGGCAGACTTAAGCCCTGATTTTGATATTGTTTGGCTACAGACACAACAAATCTCAGGTTCGCATTCACCAAACGTTCAAGCGCTTTCTGGTCACCGGCTTTAATTTTTCGGGCCAGCTCAACTTCTTCGTCTGCTGTAATCATCGTTTCTTTCCCGATATCTTGCAGGTATTTGTCGAGAGAAGCTGTCTCGCGATTGGTTATTGATTTTGATATTTTGAGTTGTCGCATGGCTATCGGTTTTATTCTGAAATGATTGTGATTGAACAATAAGGATCAAAATGACTCATTTCAGTTTTTTGTTTGTGTTTCTTCTGTCTGTTAAACAAATGAGAAACGGTTTTTATTTAAAATTATTCTAAATTACCCAACGAACTCAAAACTAATTTTCATTCCGTTCGGATAAACTCCTTGAATTCGTGTTGATTGGCCTTTTTGGCTACCAAGTGCTGACTCCAGATCTTCCCTTGAGTCAATACGTTTTCCATTCACTGTAGTTATAATGAAGCCTTTGCTGATCCCACCCCGTTTCAAAACACCATCATTAATCTCGGAAATTCTTAGACCATGCTGTATACCAAGGCTTTTCTTATCAGATGCTGATACTCTTTCGAGGGTTGCACCCAGATTATCGTTGAAGAACCTCTCTTCACGTTTGACAAGATCGGTTGTGCCCGATTGGTTCTTGAGGATTACATCAAAGTTCACTAATTTATTTTTTCTGAACACTTCTACATTTACTTTATCGCCGGGGCGGTGTTGACCAACTACTTCAAGCAACTGCGACAGACTGTTCACTTCAGAACCGTTCACCCGTCGGATGACGTCACCCGATTTAATCCCTGCAGCTGCAGCACCACCATTGTCAGTTGTCTTTGCGATATAAACTCCCCTGATCACATCCTGCCCCACCTCTTTAGCCAGATCAGTGGTCATTTCGCGTATTTCAACACCAAGAAATGCACGTTGCGGTTCTCCGTAACGAATCAGGTCATCAACAACTTTCCGAACAATATTACCGGGTATCGCAAATGAATATCCTTCATATACGCCTGTATGTGAAGCTATTGCAGCATTGATGCCAATAAGCTCGCCC
>Ga0351879_1177_pt1 | contig 11137 bp, 6 predicted proteins | sample BONcelFGM3001D15_FD_206782 | JGI IMG/M metagenome (GOLD analysis project Ga0351879, IMG submission 206782) | Enriched cells from coal bed in the Powder River Basin, Montana, United States - BONCAT cells FGM rep3 HSBNCT.FGM.300.1.D15 ... | reverse complement strand
ATCATAGGGGCTTCTTCTCCATAAGGGCCACAAATTGGTCGAACAAATAGGCGGAATCGTGGGGGCCCGGCGCCGCCTCGGGGTGGTACTGGACACTGAAGGCCCGCAGGTCGGGGTAAAGAAGCCCCTCCGAGGTGCCGTCGTTGAGGTTGCCGTGGGTGGCCTGCCTCTGCCCGGCCAGGGATTCGGGTACGACGACGAAGCCGTGGTTCTGGGACGTGATCTCGATCCTCCCGGACACGGTGTTCTGGACCGGTTGGTTGATCCCGTGGTGGCCGAATTTCAGCTTTTCCGTCCGGCCTCCCACGGCCTGGCCCAGGATCTGGTGTCCCAGACAGATGCCGAAGATGGGGACCTTGCCCAACAGAAACCGGGCGGTGGCGACGATGTAGGGCAGGGCGGCCGGGTCTCCGGGGCCGTTGGACAAAAGGACGCCGTCCGGCCGGCAGGCCAGGATCTCTTCCCCTGTCGCTGTCGCCGGGAAAACGGTGACGGCGCAGTTCCGTTCCTCAAGCATCCGCAGGATGTTGTACTTGACGCCGCAATCCAGAACAGCCACATGGCGTCCCGCCGATCCATCGCTGTCCGTCTCTGCCCAGGCCGCGGGCCTGCCGTGTCGCCAGCGGTAAGGCGCCCGGCAGGCAACCTCCCGGACCAGATCCCGGCCCACGAGGCCCGGATAGGCCCGGGCCTGCGCCAGAAGTGCGATCCGGTCAAACGTTTCCGTGGAGATGACACCCCGCATGGCCCCGAACAGCCGCAGCCGCCGTGTCAGTGCCCGGGTGTCGATTCCCTCGATGCCGATCTTTCCGTGGGCCTCGAGAAAATCCTTCAGGGATTGGCGGGAACGCCAGTTGCTGGGCCGGGGGGAGTATTCCCGCACGATGAAGGCCTCCAGATGGACCCCGGCGGATTCCATATCCTCCGGATTGACGCCGTAGTTCCCCACCATCGGGTAGGTCATGGCGACGATCTGCCCCTTGTAGGACGGATCGGTGACGACCTCCTGATAACCGGTCATCCCCGTGTTGAAGACGACCTCCCCTATGGCCTCGCCTCCCCCGGCAAAGACATGGCCGGGGAAGGCGCTACCGTCTTCGAGCACCAGGATGGCCGGTTTACGACGCCGCAGCAGCGACATACACGCTCCATTTCTCATCAGTTGATGAACAGCATCTCCCAGAAGGTCGGCAGGGGCCAGAGCTCGTCATCCACCAGGGGTTCGAGTGCATCCACGTAGGTTCGCAGCTCGTTCATCCGGGCCTTGACCTCCCGGCAGAGTGTCTCTGCCTTCTTCTGTTCGTCATGGAGTCCGTCGGCCTTTGCCATCTGGGCCAGGACCTCCTGGTTCGTCCGGTAGATCTTTCCGATCAACTCTACGATCTTTTTCAGGATTTCCTCCTGGACGGACAGATCGGCCGCCTTGCCCAGGACCTCGCGCGTTCTGGCGAGGGCCGTGGCGAGGGTGGCCTGGTAGGCCGTGGCCGCCGGGATCACATGCTCCATGCAGAGGGTGTTCAGGCACTTGGCCTCAATCTCCAGGTCCTTGATGTAACGTTCAAGGTAGATCACGTATCGCGATTTGAGTTCCACCGGGGAGAGAACCCTCGCTTTTTCAAAAAGCTGTATGGCCTTTGCGGTAATCAGGGCCGGCAGGGCCTCGGGCGTTGTCTTGGCATTGGGAAGCCCCCGCTTTTTGGCCTCCTTCTCCCATGCCGCGGTGTAGTTGTCGCCGTTGAAGAGGATGGGCTTGATCTCCCGGATCTCCTTTTTCAGGACATCGAAGACGGCCTGGTTGATGTTTTTTCCGTTGACGGCCTTGATCTTCTCCGCCAGCTCTTCAAGGCTTTCGGCGACGATGGTGTTGATGACCGTAGCCGGAAAGGAGATGGACTGGGAGGAGCCCACGGCCCGGAACTCGAACTTGTTGCCCGTGAAGGCAAAGGGCGAGGTCCGGTTGCGGTCCGTGTTGTCCTTGCTGACGATGGACAGCGACGACAGACCCAGATCGATGATGGCGTTGTCCGTGGCCTTGGTCACGACACCCTTTTCGATATTGTCGAGGACCTTCGCAAGCTGCTCTCCCAGAAAGATCGAGATGATGGCCGGCGGCGCCTCGTTGGCCCCCAGGCGGTGGTCATTCCCATAAGAGGCGACGGAGGCCCGGAGAATATCTGCATGGCGATAGACGGCCCGGACCGTGGCCACGAGCAAGACCAGGAACTGGATATTGTCCTGGGGGGTGTTCCCCGGATTGAGGAGATTGTTCCCCCGGTTGTCCGACAGGGACCAGTTGACGTGCTTGCCCGATCCGTTGATGCCGGCAAAGGGCTTCTCATGGAGCAGGCAGGCGAGGTGATGCTTCCGGGCCACCGATTTCAGGGTGTCCATGACGATCTGGTTATGATCGACGGCGACATTGGCCTCCTCGAAGACCGGGGCGAGTTCGAACTGGCTGGGGGCCACCTCGTTGTGGCGGGTCTTGGCGGGGACGCCCAGTTTGAACAGCTCCTCCTCCACGTCGTGCATGTAGGAAGAGATCCTCTCCTTGATGCTGCCGAAATACTGGTCTTCCAGTTCCTGTCCCTTGGCCGGCGGGGCGCCGATAAGGGCCCGGCCGCCCAGGACGAGATCCTGCCGCTTGTAGAAATAATCCGTGTCGATGAGAAAGTATTCCTGCTCCGGCCCCAGGGTGGAATAGACCCGCTTCACCTCCTTGGATCCAAGGAGATGGAGCAACTTGACGGCGGCCTGGCTGACGGCCCGGTTCGACCGCAGGAGGGGGGTCTTCTTGTCCAGGGCCTCTCCGGTATAGGAGATGAAGGCCGTGGGAATACAAAGGGTGGTCGAGATGCCGTTCCGACGGATAAACGCCGGCGACGACAGGTCCCAGGCCGTATAGCCCCGGGCCTCGAAGGTCGCCCGGATGCCGCCGCTGGGGAAGCTCGATGCGTCCGGTTCGCCCTGGACAAGCTGCTTTCCGGAGAAGCGCTCGATGACCTCGCCAATGCCTACGGGATCCACAAAGGCGTCATGCTTTTCCGCCGTGATCCCGGTCATGGGCTGGAACCAGTGGGCAAAGTGGGTCGCCCCCTTGGCCAGTGCCCATTCCTTCATGGCGTGGGCCACAATATTGGCCGTCTCGATATCGAGGACGCAGTTTTCGTTGATGGCTTCGAGGATCTTCCGGTATGTTTCCTTCGGAAGCTTGACCTTCAGGGCCTTCAGGTTGAAGGTGTCCTCCCCGTAATACTCCGATACGGGAACGAACTTCTCCTTGGCAATATCATAGTTTCTCTCTGCCGCGATAATCATGCCGCTTTTTTTCATAATGCCTCCCTTGATTTCTTTATCTTGATCCTGCATATCCTTCAACAGGTTTTCCATCCAATCTCAAAAAACCCTCTCCGCCCGTTGCCGCTACCCTGTTGCCTATTCCATCGGCCCATTCTCCACCAACTCCCAGATGCCGCAGGGACAAGCGGCGGCACAGAACCCGCAGCCGATGCAAGCGTCACCGTTGACGATGTATTCGTAGGCCTCGCCCTCCAGTGCCCGTCTGGAGATGGCATTCCGGGGGCAGAGGGTCTCGCAGAGCCCGCAGTCCCGGCAGGCGCCGCAGGAGGCGCACTGGCCCGAACAGGCCGCCACATCGCCCTCGGGGTTGATCCGGGGGTCGTAATACTCCAGATGGATCCGCGCCGGCTCCATGGCCGGCAGGTTGTCGTAGGCGTCGATCCGACCCCGGAGGATGTCGTCGATGGCCCGGGCGGCGATCCGGCCGGCGCCGATCGCCTCGGTCAGGAGCCCGAGACGCACCGCATCGCCAACGGCGAAGACTTGGGGATCGGCCGTCTGATATCGGTCGTTGACGACCACAAAACCCCTCTCCAGGGGGATATCCTCCGGGAGGAAGGCCAAATCGGGGGCGTCGCCCAGGGCCAGGATGACCGTGTCCGCAGGAAGGATCTCGCCGTCCGCCAGGACGACCCCTTCTTCCGTGAGGGCCTTTGTGATCCGGGGCCAGAGGAACCTTGCCCCCGCCGCCTCGGCGTGTCTCCGTTCCGCACCAAAGGAGGCCGGTTCCTGGATATCGACGAGGGTAATCTCCCTGGCCCCCAGACGGGAGGCCTCGGCAGCGGCGTCGCAACCCACGTTGCCGGCGCCGATGATGACCACCCGCTTCCCCACCGATATCCGGTCTTCCTTGCTTTGCCGCAGAAAATCCAGGGCCGCCACGGCCCGCTCCTGTCCCGGCACGGGGAGCAGTCGGGGCTTCTGGGCGCCGGCGGCGATGACCACCGCATCGTGTTTTCCCTGGATTCGCTGGAACTCCTTCCTCGTGAGGGCTTTCGTCAGGTGGATCTGGCGGATACGCTCCTGGATCCGCTGCAGCTCGTGATCGACCACCTCGTCGGGGATGCGGTTCCTGGGAATCGTAGCCGTCACCTTGCCTCCCAGGCGTTTCCGAACCTCGTAGATCACCGGATCGTGCCCCTTGAGCCACAACTGCCAGGCGACGGACAGACCGGCGGGTCCACCGCCGATAACGGCAACGGTCTTTCCCGAAGACGGCGCCGGCGTCGGGGCCTGGGCGTTCAGGGACGCCTTGCCCAGGGCGGCGATATCCAGGGACGGCATCTGCATGATTTGCCGGGTGCACGAGGTCATGCACAGATTCGGACAGAGATAGCCGCAGACTGTGGCCGGAAAGGGGGTGTAGGCCAGGGCCATGTCCACGGCCTCGTCCAGCTTGCCCTCCCGGATGAGGCGCCAGCGTTTCTGGACGGGGATGCCTGTCGGGCAGGACGCCTGGCAGGGGGGGAGATGCTTTTCATTCTCCCACCGGGGGACGAAACGGCGCAGTTCGCCCGAGGGGATGACCTCGACGGCGGTCCGCGGGATATCGGTCAGATCGCCGATGAGACCCCCCGGACCCAGTTCTCGATCCCAGACCTCCATGCAGAACCGATGGAGGCTCCGGGCAGGTTTGGCCGCCTTTTCGTAGGGCTTGCGGGCCGTCAGGATCTGCCAGGCCGTGCGGTCGGCGGTCAGGACCGCATACAGGTCCGTGCGGCCGATGGCCTGAAGAAACACCATCATGTTCTTTTTAAGCCATTGCCAGTCGGCTTCGTCCACCTGTGTCAGGCGGGCGTCTTCCTCGCTGAAGCCCTGCTGGGGGCCGCGGAAGAAGATCCGGCCGCTCACCATGCCGACGCACGGCCGATAGCCCATGACATTCTCATGGCGCACGGTGTCGTGTCCGCAGACCACCGCCGTGCCCCCGGCCATGAACTCGGCGAAGGAATCGCCCACACTCCCCAGGACCCAGAGTTCCGGCGGGTCGAAACGGGGGTTGTGTTTCGTCATGGTCATGCCCCGGGCGCCGATATCTCCGGCAATATAGATCTTTCCCTGGGCCATGGCGTTTCCCACACCGTTGGTGGCATGGCCCCGGACGACGATTCGGGCCCCGGCATTGAGCCAGCCCACATCGTCCGAACAGGGGCCAAAGACATCGATCGTCGTATTCGGGAACCCCATGGCGCCGACCCGCTGACCTGCCGACCCGAGGATGCGCAGGAGAATCTCTTCGCCTCCGGCCTGCCAGAGGCGGCCGCCGATCCCGTGCTGACCGTAGGCATGGATCTCGATGCAACGGTGTCCCTGCCGGATCGCCTCCTGAAGGGAGGCCTCCAGTCGCCGGCTATCCACCCGGACACCCTCTTTCAGGCCCGGAACAACAATGGTTGGTTTATACAGCATAACGGCCTCTCCTATAACACATGACGAATCTGGAGCCGCGTTGCAGCATCGGCGTCGGCGATCCCCAGGGCGTCGGACATGCCGATGGGAAGAGACGTCGAACGTCCCAACGGCGCCACGATCTTTTTCAGTTCCGTGTCGAAGCTCAGATAGACATCGACCAGACGCTGGGCCACCTGCTCCGGATCCAGCCGGCGATACAGCCGGGGATCCTGGGAGGTAATGCCCTTGGGACACAGGCCGATGTTGCAGATATTGCAACGGTCGCTCTCGGCGCCGAGGCAGCCGGCGGCGGCCTGCATGGCGTACTTGCCGATCTGGACGCCGCTTGCCCCGAGCATGATCAGGGCCGCCGCGTTGGCCGCGAGGTTGCCGTTCTTGCCGACGCCGCCCCCGGCGAACAGGGGGATTTCGTTCTGTTTGCCGATCTTCACCAGGTTCAGATAGGCGTCGCGGATGTTGCTGGCGATGGGGTGTCCCATGGAGTTCATGGATACATGGTAGGCCGCGCCGGTGCCGCCGTCCTCACCGTCGATGGCGAGTCCCGCGGCATAGGGGTTGCGGGTCAGGTTGTTGAGCACCGCCAGGGCCGTACTCGTGGCGGAGATCTTGGGATACACGGGCACCCGGAATCCCCAGGCCATGGCCATGGACTGGATCATCTTCGCCACCGACTCCTCGATGGAATACTTTGTCTGGTGTGTCGGCGGACTGGGGAGGCTGATTCCCTGGGGAACGCCCCGGATGGCGGCGATGAGCCTGTTCACCTTGTACCACATGAGGAGCCCGCCGTCCCCGGGTTTGGCCCCCTGGCCGTATTTGATCTCGATGGCGCAGGGGTCCTCCTTCATCTGCGGCAGGGCATGGACAATCTCGTCCCAACCGAAGTAGCCGCTGGCGATCTGGAGGATCACGTATTTCAGAAAACGGGACCGGAGCAGCCGGGGCGGGCATCCGCCCTCGCCGGTGCAGACCCGGACCGGCATCCCCTTCTCCTCGTTCAGATACGCCACACCCATCTGAATCCCTTCCCACATGTTGGGCGACAGGGCGCCGAAGGACATGCTCCCAATGACCAGGGGGTAGATTTCCCGGATCGGTGGAATCCAGCCGTTTTCGCTTGCCACCTTGACCAGCTCTTCCGCCGGCAGGATTCTTCCCAGAAGGGTCCGCAATTCAAAATCGTGGCGGCCCGCATCCAGGGCCGGGTCCGTCAGCATGGAGATGCGGATGAACTTGATCTCGTCGAGGACGCTACGGGGATCGTTCCGGCGTCCACCCCGGCGGCGGGGCGCCCCGTCCTGGTTCATATGGAAGCGCAGCTTGTCGATCTCGGGACCCCGGACCGGTGCAATGGCGCCATTGGGGCACACCAGGTCGCACATGCCGCAGCCGATGCATGCATGGGCCGGATCCGTCCGCTGGTCGATGCCGTGATAGACCGTGAAGACATTGCCCGGCTTCTCCTGAAGCCCCAGCGCCGTCTGAACGAGCCGTTTTCGATGGACGCCCAGCTCGATGGCACGGACGGGGCAGACAGCGGTGCAGCGGCCGCAGAGGGTGCATCGTTCCTTGTCCCAGACGATCTGCCAGGGGAGATCGCTTTTGCTCAGGGAGGAGGGGGTTATCTTTCCCATTGATTCCATCGCCGCACCTCCTGTCGATTGGGGGCCACCATGACCGTGTCGTACTTCATGGGCTGAAAGTCCTCGCCTTTGTTCCGTGCCGGAATGGCCGCGTCAAGGCCGCACATCTCGGAGGAGAAGGCAAACATCCCGGCAGCGCCGCCTACCACGCCGGGGCGGAGCTTCTTGCTGTCCTGGACCATAAAGAGGGTCCGGTCGGGCAGGCAGCCGATGACGCAATTGGGTCCGTCGATAATCAGGGGCCGGCAGGCGTGTTTGACGGCCCGCAACCGTTCCCCGTCATGATGGCGGTCGAGCTCGGCATCCTTGAGGGGAGTCAGGAGGTGTTTGTACATTTCCAGCCCCATGCCGAGCCTCTTTTGGGCAAAGTGGAGAATGTGGGTAAACACCTCCGAATCGGACTGATACCCCACATAGCCGGGGTAGCCGCGGGATGCCAGGTATTCGCGGATGGGGACGAAGGCCGTGTTCTCCCCGTTGGTCATGGTGGCATAGCCCTGGATGAAAAAGGGATGGCAGGCATAGATGTCGATGGCGTAGTTCGTATTCTGCCGGCCCTGGGCCAGGATGATCCGGGCCTGGAAGTCCTCATGGTCCAGCCCGAGATAATCCGCCAGGACCAGGGGATCGCCCACTTCCTTGATCATGATTACGTCCGGCCAGAAGCTGAAAACCACCATGGAACCGTCCGCCTCCCCCATCTGGCGGAGCTTGAGGCGGGTCAACAGAAGGCGGTGCTCGAGTTCCTCCTTGGGCAGGGACAGCCAGTCCGGCGGGTAATCATAGACCCGGACGAGATAGTTGTCCCGCTTCGGCGTCCCCGGGGGAGGGGTCTTGGCCGGACGGATGGAGAGCTTGTATTTGACCATGAAATCCAGGTCCATCATGTACCGGTCCAGGGTCCGTATGCCCTCGTTGGAAAAGATCCCCGAGAGGATCGGGGCGCCCTTGAACCGCTCGAAGGGACCCCCCAGGTCGGTGAGAAACAGCCCCACCCCGGAACCGTCATGGCCTTCTTTCATGACGTTCAGGGCATGAATGGCCGTTATGGGGGAGAGGGGCTCCCGGCTGGTGATGGCAAATAAGCGACACATGGAACCTGATCCTTTCTCTCATCCGTCATGTCGCCCGGAGGGCGGACGGATGCGTCGTTTTGCTTCATATTTGCGAAAATGATGCCATAGACGCCCAGATTGATACTTTTTTGTACCTTCCTGATTTTCATAGGGTGTCCATCTTTCTTTCTTCGGGGGACGGCCAAGGCCGGTACGATGTTCGAAACAAAAATGTATTTTTGGTCTCTTCGGCGATACAATAATGTCTTTCTCGAACATCACGCCGGCGTTCGGGGTCGGGGTTGCTTGAAGCGCCGGGGATCGATCCCCATCTTATGGATTTTATACTGCATAATCCGTTTCGTGGTTCCCAGGAGTTTTGCCGCCTGGCTCTGGTTGCCCTGGGTCTCCTTCAGGGCGTCGAGAATGAGGGACCGCTCCTGGGCCTCAATGACCGTGTTGAAGCGTCCCGCCTCCTTCTTGTCGCCGTCCCGGGGCTTGATCTGCAGCGACGGAGGCAGATGGATCATCTCGATGGCGTCTCCTTCGGTCAGCAGAACGGCCCTTTCGATGCAGTTTTCCAATTCCCGGACGTTTCCCGGCCAGGGATGGCCCAGGAAGGCCTCGATGACGGAGGTCGAGATGCGCTTGACAGGTTTCCCCATTTCTTTTGCATACTTGATGACAAAATGGTCCGCCAGGAGGATGATGTCGTTTCCCCGCTCGCGGAGGGGGGGAATATAGATGGGGAAGACGCTCAGGCGGTAATAGAGGTCCTTGCGGAATTGCCCGGCGGAGATGCATTCCTCCAGGGGACGGTTTGTGGCCGCCATGACCCGGGCGTCGGTCTTGACCAGCCGCGGCGATCCCAGCGGCTGGAACTGCTTTTCCTGAAGCACCCGCAATAGTTTGGCCTGGGCGGCGGCGGAGAGCTCGGAGACCTCGTCAAGGAAGATGGAGCCGCCGTGGGCCTCTTCGAACCGCCCCCGGTGCTGCCGTACGGCCCCTGTGAAGGCGCCCTTTTCGTGGCCGAAGAGTTCGCTTTCGATGAGGGTGTCGGGGATGGCGGCACAATTCACCTGTATCAGCGGTCCTTTGCTTCGGGAGCTGTTGATGTGGATGGCGCGGGCGATGAGCTCCTTGCCGGCGCCTGTCTCTCCGTTGATGAGGACCGTCGTATTGGAATCGGCGACATGGCTGATGAGGCCGAACACCTCTTGCATCCCCTTGGAATGACCGATAATATCCATGGATGGGGTCTTGCCCTGGTTGATCAGGCGGCGCAGGCGGCGGTTTTCCTCCTCCAGGGCGAGAATGTGGACCGCCTTGGCGATCAGTTCGGCCACAGAGGACAACAGGGCCAGTTCCCGGTCAAGGCTTGTAACATTTTTGTACCCTTTGTCTGCGGACAGGATGCCCACCACGCGGGCATCGTACAAAATCGGAACACACAGAAAAGAAAGTTCTTCCCGGTTCAGGGAACGCCGGGCGCCGGTGCGATCCAGAAAGAGGGCCTCCTGGCCGAGGTTGGGAATCGCCATGGGGCGTCCGGTCTGGGCCACCTTGCCGGTAATTCCCTCTCCCATTTGGTAAGAAATTTCAATGCCTTCCAAATTGATTCCGTGGGCCACCTCCAGCCAGGCCTCTCCGTTGTCGCGGTTGAGCAGGGCGATCATGCCCCGTTCCATCCCCAGGCGAAGGTCCATTTCGCTTAGGACCTGCTCCAGTTGGTCCCGCAGGTCCCAGGGTTGGGCCAGAATCTTGGCAACCGCATGCAGGGCCGCCAGTTCTTCGTAGTTGTGGCTGCTCATGAATTCATCCATCCAACATAGCGTTTATTGCGTTTTGTTGCACATCCTATACCAAAATGTGCGCATCGTCAAACGATAATATACAAATTTGATCCACCTTTCCTTTTGCTCCGGTCCCGGAACAATTTGGTTTCAAAATACCCCTTGGAGAGGCCGTCGCTTTTCTGGTATGAAACTTGATAGAAGAGGTGCGGATAGAAGAAAAAAATGAGGTGATCAACATGCTAACGTTTACCCCGGTCAGCTCCGGCGTCAAAGGATTGGACCACATCCTGAACAGCCTCCAGACAGGCGATAACGTGGTGATGCAAGTGGACGACATGGCGGATTATCGATTCTTCGTCGTCCCCTACGTCAATGCCGCCCTGAAGGACAACCGGCGGGTGGTCTATATGCGTTTTGCCCGCCATGCCCCCCTGCTGGAGCCCACAGGCCGGATCACCATCTACAAGCTCAACGCCGATACCGGCTTCGAGTCTTTTTCCACCCAGGTCCACAACATCATTCGTCAGGAGGGACGGGACGTCTTCTATGTCTTCGACTGCCTGTCCGACCTGCTGTTGGCCTGGGCCACGGACCTCATGATCGGCAATTTTTTTGTCATCACCTGCCCCTACCTTTTTGAGCTCAACACCGTGGCCTATTTCGCCCTCCTCCGGGGACGGCATTCCTTCAAGACCGTCGCCCGCATCCGGGAGACCACCCAGATCCTCCTGGATATCTACAACTACCAGGAAAAGATCTGTATCCATCCGCTCAAGGCCTGGAACCGCTATTCCCCCACCATGTTTCTGCCCCACCTTCTGGAGGGCGATACCTGTACGCCGATCATGAGCAGTGTCGATGCGACGAACCTCTT
>Ga0351879_1109_pt3 | contig 11168 bp, 6 predicted proteins | sample BONcelFGM3001D15_FD_206782 | JGI IMG/M metagenome (GOLD analysis project Ga0351879, IMG submission 206782) | Enriched cells from coal bed in the Powder River Basin, Montana, United States - BONCAT cells FGM rep3 HSBNCT.FGM.300.1.D15 ... | reverse complement strand
TACGATTCTGGCTGCCCTTTAATAATCGGATAAGTATTTTTCAAATATGCTTTAACTTCTTCGTTAAAAGTAGCACCATAAGGTGGATTTCCAATAACAATATCAAAACCACCTTTTTCAGCAAAGACTTCGGCAAAGTAAACATCCCATAAAAAGAAATCTTTTTGTTTTCTCCCTTCGGAGTAAGAAATTAAATCTTGTTCGGCTTGCTCAACGTCAATGCCTATTTTTTTAAAGAGCTTTTTCTTTTCTGCTTCAATAATTTCTTTTTTGCCGCCGTATTTACTTTCCAATTCATTTATTTGTGGATAATGTTGCCTTAGTTTTTCTTCAAATATTTCGAGGAGCTTGGCGTCTATTTCGTCACGCAGTTCACTTTTTTTGTGTACATCGGGTTCGTTCTGGTATTGGCTTTTCAGTTCTTCAAAATCATCAATCAGCAGTTTGTATTTTTCATCAAAATCAAATAGGTTTTCATCATTTTGAGGTTTTTTGGTAAAATCAATTCCGGCAAAAGAGGAGATAAGTGAGTTGCCCTGCATAAGTTTAAAATCAAGATTTGGCAGCGGTTCTATTTCACCGTTTTCTATTTTTTCATCAACAAGTAGGGAAATAAAAAATCTAAGTTTGGCTATTTCAACAGCAATCTGCTGAATATCAACTCCGTATATACACTTTTCAATTAAATAAAGTTTTCTGCCATAGTTCGGGTTTTTCTCTTTAAACTTTCTTTCGGTCTCTTCAATAAATTTTCTTTGCAGAGATCGGTCTTTGACGCTTTTCTTAATTCCGTCAATCTGGGATTGTTTCCATAGAGCGTTATCGGGGTCCAATTTATGAAGCAGAAAAACCAACCGGTTAAGAATACGCATCGGAAAAGCACCCGAACCGACTGCCGGATCAACAACTCTTAGCGAATCAATTAAATTAACAAGCTTTTTCGTAGTCGCAGAATCAAAAGGATTCGTCTGTTCTTCGTTCGAAAAAAGAGTATCGAGAGCAAGAGCATCCTTGCTCTCGATACTACCCACAAACTGAGTATCATTAACTATCTTGCTCTCGATATATCCCGCAGTTCCGGAAGCACCAACAACTTCCGCATTAGGGTGTCCCGCATCAGGGAACCCCGCATCAGGGATGATGCGGGTACTATAAGTCCAGCTTTGTGCACAATTTGGTAATTTAAGTTTAGCCTTAACCGGGTTATTTCTGATATAATTTTTAATTGCAATGAAAGCCGCTTCATTTCTAACAATATGATCATAGGATTCATGAAGCCACAATTGCCCGGATTTACCAGCAAGCTTATTAATCTCATTTGCAGAGAAGGATTTCCATGAGTGGGTTATTTCCGGCAGTGTATATTCATTAATAGGTTTGACCAGAATATGTACGTGATTAGGCATAATCACCCATTCATAAAGAACATATTTATCGTTGTTGAAGTAAAGGAGAGCATCCGCAACAATTTTTGCAATTTTTTCTTCACGTAAAAGGCAGCTTCCTTTACATTCATCAAGCAAGTTTTCTATTCGCTCCGAAAAAAGTTTGTGATACTCTTTCAGTTCCTCAACTGAGTAGGGTTTTGTTTCTTCTTTTTTATGTCGTTTCAACCAAAGTTCACGTTCAGTCTTAATTTGTTCAACAATTTCTTTGGGCAAGGAATCTGCGAAACGAAATGTTACGAAGTACCAAACATCTTTTTGCTGCCAATGTGGTAGATTCCCTTGGTGTATGTCTATTTCGTCATTAGGATTAAAGAAGTTGTTGCTGCTAACAGAAGGGTTGTCAGTGTGTCCGACAGCAGGGATGCTGTCGGTACTCTCTAAATGCGTTTTGAAATACTGCTTTAAGCTTTCATCAACCATATAATCAACAATAGGGCGCGGGGTATAATAACTACCGGTAGATTTTCTTGCGGTCTTTGCAGTTTCCGGGTTATAGCTTGCCAGAAGGTTTTCAAAAACTTTACCTAAAAGTTCCGGGTCTAATGCAACATCGGCATCGTTAGGATCGCTTTCATCAATAGTAAAATTGTAAAGGGATAATGTTTTTATGAGACCACGGACATTATACTTTTTGTTAACTGTACCGTAATCTTTATTTAATTCAGTTACTATTTTATCATCGTTAAAAAATAAATAGTTGGGTGCAGACGGCTGCTGAGATTTTGTGGATGTGAATCCGTCAATATATTTTCTTTCGTCCCTTGTTTTGGATTTATAATCAAGGCATTCGAACAAACCGCCATTGAGAAATGGAATAGGCATGAAATATTTTTCAATTGCCTCTTCGCTGTTCTTGAATAATTCCTCATAGCGGTAAACATTGTGATTGCCAAAATCGTGGCTGAAACCTTTGTAGCCTTTTTTCTTAGATGTAAATCTACGTTCAGCCTTTTTAGTGTTCAATGTAGCGAAAAAAAGATTCTGGAGAATCGCTTTATAATAGTTGTCGCTGCTAAGCTTATGATCGGTTAGAAGCTCTTCTAAAGTCTGCTCATCAAATAATTCTTCCGGAACGAGTTTGCGGACTTTCATAAACCAGATAAAGATGAGGCGGGTGATCAGACGAATTACAGAAATCTCTCTGCCGTTCTTTTCTGCTTCCCCATCATCGGGGAATTTTATTTTTTTCAATGCCCAAAAATACCAGTTGGCAATTTCTTTATAGAACTCGTTATTAACAACTTCGATAGAAAAGCGTGCTTGAAGGTCTTCAAAATTCTTTACTATTCCTTTTTTTATAAGAAAATTATATGGTGTATGAACTTTTGCATCTGGACCCAAGAAAAAGGAAAAGCGTCTTGGATTTGAATATTCTCTTTTAACTCTGCTGTCTTCAAGGGAGAGATCAACGGTAGCAAGTGAAAGCCGGAAGTTTTTTGAGTTTGGTGAATGGAAGATAGCAAGTCCTCTTTTTGAACCATAGCTTGCCATAAGTCTAAAAAACTCTTTTGAGATGCCGACTCGAGGATTATTTTCAGATTCGTGCTGAATTTCGTAAATCTCAAGTTCAAGAGATTTATCTCTGCCAATTAGGGTTGCTTTCTTGATAAACTCAGATTTGAATTCAAGAGATATTTCTTCTTCGATAATTTTGAAATTATCAGTAAGAAAACTACCCTGTAAAAATTTTGTATAATTGGAACGTGAGTAGGGATTTTGAAAATTCATATTAATTCCTCTGCAAGAATAAGATGTTCCTCAGCTTCGTCAATGCTTTCGGACTTTTTAATAATATCCATTAGATAGTTATGCGGAACATCTTTCATTAATTGTTTTATGTCTTTATCAAGTGTTTTGTTTGAAATACGTCTTATCTGTTTATGATATAACTCGGGTAATGAATCGAGTTCTGAAACAACAAACAACAAATCTTTCAGAAAATCTGAATCACCAATTTTCTTGTCTATTAAGTATCTGATTTTATCAATAGTCTCACGTTTCCCCTTATCGAGCGCAATTTCATTCTTCTTTAAGAATAAATTTGCTTTCACTGTTTGATAAATTTCCTCAAAAGCGGGGCTTACTTGCTCTGCATTCTCATTTGAATCAGCTTTAAATAATTCTATAGCTTCTCTTGTATTTAGAGTCGAAAAGTCAGTTTGGGAATTACCAATTTTGAAAATATAATCAGTTCCTTTTTTGCCAAATACTATGACACCTTTAGTATCATTTTCCTTTGTTCTTTTTATCCTTATTCTTCTTGGAAGATCAAGAGCTTTTTTAATCAAATCAGGGTTATGAGTTTTAAGTTTACCTAATTCGTTAAGATATTTAGCGTCCCAAGATTCCTTTGCTTCCAGCTCTTTCATTTCTTCACGGAATCTTTCGATAAAGAAGGAGCGTAATTCTTCATCTTTGGTTAGTACTTTTGTGTCTTCGCCAATTAATGATTGAATCATTGCAAGCTTAAGAGCTGTTATCTGAGTAACGAAAGTATGTTTCTGACCTTCTGCTGACGGGAAGAAGTTATAAATAAATAACTCGTCAAAAACTTTTTTATTTATTCGATTTATCCGTCCTACTCGCTGAATAACTCTTGTCGGATTGTACGGTATATCATAATTAAAAATAATACCGGCTCTATGAAGGTTATAACCTTCAGAAATTGCATCAGTTGCAACAAGAATATCATAATCATTTAGCTTAAGATTTTCTTTAATCCCCGCATCAAAATTTCTACGAATGGTTTCTTTATTTGTAAGTGAAGAATCACTAGCTGAATACTTAAAAACACGAAAATCATCTTTTAATTGTTCGTATAAATAAGCAGCCGTATCACCAAATTCTGTAAACACCACAATTTTTCGTGAAGGCATCTCTCTCAGTTTTTTCTTTAGAATTGATTTGAAATCTTTCAGTTTAGGATCATCTGGATAGCCATTACCAAACCACTCTTTCTGAATAGATTTAAGTAGTGCAATATCTTTTTCAAGATCACGCAGGAAATTTATACTAAGCTCTTTTTTATCAATGAGGAACAAACCCTTCTCAATAAATTTAGACAACTGTTCATCAAAGTTTATACTCTCAATATCAATTTCGGTTTCTTCGCCTTCGATATCGAACAATTCATCAATCGATGGGAGATTGCCTTTTTTATAAATGGGAACCTTACCTAATCTTTCATACCATTCTTTAACATATTCAGAGGAAAGAATCATTGAATCTAGACTTTTATAAAAAGCATCGACTGAACTTTCAAATCTTCTCACGAGAAGATGTTTCATAAACCCGGCAATGTTACGTTGAGATTGCTTAAATAAATTTACATCCTCAAATTCATCGGAAATTTTTTCTTTATATTTTTCTATGTTTTTGATATAAACCGCCGGCATATACCTTGCACCGAGAAAGCCCTTTCCTTCTTCTTCGGGAGCAATCTTATAAAATGTATCAATGTACAATTCAGTTAGTTCACCAAGTTGATATTGCAATACTTCAGGGTCATTTACTTTTGGGAAAGAGATTTTTTGATGTTTGAGGTCTTCCTTATATTCTTCAATTAATTCCAAATCAATTCTAGAACGCCGTATAATAAGGGGTGCAAGAATATCTCTAATTTTGTCAGCGAGGTTTTCAATTTCCCTTTTTACCTGTTCATCTGATTTCGTCTTTTTCTTTTGTCCTTCTCTTATTTTCTTAAATTCCTTAATTAATTCTCTGAACTGATGGCTCAGGTTATCTACTGTTCTTAATGTCGATTTTGCAGTTATCTGAAATAATCTTATCAGAGAGAAAATGTCCTGGGGGCGATTGTTAAATGGTGTGGCAGAAAGCAGCACAACTTTATTTTTTTGACATAGTTGATGAAGATTGGCATAATCTTCTGTGTCTTCATTTCTGTATTTGTGTGCCTCATCTATAATAATGAGTTTTTGTTCACCATCATCATTATCCTCCAGCGCTTGTATTATTTTACCGCTTGAATAGATTCGAGCATTAAAGACGAAATCCCAAGCGTAATCCTGCCACTGTGGTATTAAATGTGGTGGACAAATAATGATAGTTTTTAATTTCATATTAAATGCTACTGCGGAGGCAATAATACTTTTCCCGAGTCCGACCACATCTGCGATTATAACACCATTATGCTGTTCCAGGATTGAGATTGCTCTTGTAACTGCATCAATCTGGTATTTGAGATCACGGAATTTCTCACCTGTGATATCCGAAGGCAGAATTATGGAATCTCTTTTAGCAACAGTAAAATACTCGAGTAAAACTCGTAAATATAAAAGAAATGGATTTGGGAGTTTATCAATCCAAATTTTCTCGATAACATTTTTATGAAAATCTTGAAAATTATCCTTATCAACTATTAGAACAGCCTCTTTCCAAAGATCTTTAAATAACTCTAAACCTTCTTGAAAATGCTCATCTCTAAAAACAACATTGATTTCGTGCTGACCACGTAAGCCGGAATGACTTAGGTTACTCGAACCGGTTATTAGAGTGCCTGGAAACTCACCCCCTTGCGCAAACTCTTCTTTGTTTTCAAATAGATATAGTTTTGAATGGTTGGAGTGAAGCGTTTTCTTTATTTCTAAAGTTCCGTTCTTAACTTTCTCAATGAAAATCATAAATGCTTCTTGCTTGCGTAATGAATCAAAGAAGTCGGTATCATTAAAAATTGTAACGAGAGAATCGTTAAGCTTTCTACGGACATCACCACGGGAGAGATTAATTCCATCAATGATCTCATACTCACGCACTTTATTGAATAAGTCTTTCTCCACATCAAGACCTACCAATATCTTAATACTCTTGTCAGAAATATTTTTATAGATTTCTTCGAAGCCGGAGAAATAAAAATAGCCGACAAGGAAATAAAGTGATTGTGCAGAAGGGAGTATATTGTTAAAAACTTCAGAAAGAAGCTTATTTTGATTTGTAATAAATTGATGTGACATTATCGCCTATATTTAGTTATCTTTAAAAGAAAAACATTAAATTTGTACACCATTACTGTGCTTGTTAGTAAAATTTACGATTCGATGATCATCTTAAACATCATTAAGTTCAGTGTTACCAAGTAAATCATTTCGGGTAAAGTTTGAACTCCCAATAATTCTAATTGCATTTTTAGCTTCTGATTCAAGTATATAAAATTTTGCGTTAATGAAAGTTTTTTATAGAGTTTTATTTTTATGCGGCCTGTATGAATATACTTCCCAAGATATTTTACAACTTCTTTCAATTCATATTTGAATGGTAAATCGGATAGATCATCTCTCAAATACTTTTCAGGGAATGAAGTATTTAACTGAGAAATTCTAATCTTTGGTTCTTCACCCATCAGAGAACGAATTTCCGAGAAAAGATTATTGGATGAAAAGAGATCTAAAGTTGATTTATATTCCATCATTTCTGTTAAATCCCAATAACCGGTTGCTACCGAAAATTGCGAATAATTTCCTGTTGAAAACTTTTCTGAAAGAAAATTTTTCATTTCAAAGGAAATTGAAGAATTATCCAACTTTCTTGATTGTTTATCCATTTATTAGTTAATGTGATTATTATGCAAATTTCTGTAAGCTAATTTGCTTTTATTAAGAAATAGTACAAAAATTATAAAATATGCAGAAACAATTGAGAGTTCGGATTTCGCACTGATATTTTCTTTTAGGGAGTCACCTAAAGAACTTCTTTTATGATTGTCTTTTATCGAAGGTGAAATTGTAAAATCCATATAAATCCTAAAAAATATTCTCAAATATATCTTAAAATTATGTTTAAGAAAAAATTTTATATTATCATTTTTGTATTTAATCTTATATTTGTACAGAAATTTTGATTATCTATTTGAATTTTAGTTCATTTTTAGCTCTACCGGTTTAGTTCTAAACATATTGATTTCGTTTAATCGTCTGTTTTATAAAATTGTTAATTTAGAGGCTTAAAGAATGGGACATAAAAGATATGGCTATCTTCCAAAGTCAAAAAGATGGCTGATAATCACCGAAGAATTAGATAAATTTGCTTCAAGCGGTAACGGCGATATTAGAAAAATTGCTAATCTAACCTTGCAGCATGTCCGCACACATTTTGACAAGTTAAAAGTTGAACCATCCGTATTAGCCACCTTTGAGTATTTACTTCAACTCTCTAAAGCCTACAAAACTGATTCACCTCTCGAATATTTGCAAATCAACGGTATTCTCGATGAATCTGAATTAAGTTTGATTAAAATTGGTAGAGGACTTCAAAAATATACTGAAAATTCAGTAGCCTCAAAAGAGTTACAGGCTATCTCTGTTCACGCAGGTATCGATGCTCTTAATAAATGGTTCATGGTCAATAATCAATATGGTCTAACTCTTTTCAATGACAAACTAGATTATAATTTAATCTTCGGAAGAATATCTAATGCCGGTAATTTCAGTGATCTTACTCGATTATACTTTTCCGGCTTCACTGAAAAATTCTTAAAATATTTCCTTGAAAGAACCGCTTCTACAACTTTTGTCAACTTAAATGATCGTCATCGGTTTAAAGTTGAACTCGAAAAACATCTTAATGATATTTCAACTCATGCTTTTGAAACTACAAAAATTACCCAATCTCTTATAGCGGCATGGCATAATAAACACCTTAACGATAGTTTTCCCGACCGACAGGATATTAAAGAATTTCTCTCCTTTTCTTTCGACAAAATGAAAGGTGAACTTCTTCGCGAGGAGGTTCACTAATGGAAAGAAAGAAATTTATAGTTGCTTGTAACGGCGTAAAGTTAAACCCCAGTCCCGATAACGCAAAATATGTTGAACTTCTTCATAATCATGATCTTACGAGTACCAATAATGTTAAGATTGAATTGCAGAATTTTGTGACAAACATTTTTACTCTAAGTGACAGAAAAAAAGATTTAATGGAAATCGCCGGATATATCTTTGCGGCTGATAGAAAATGTTCTCGCGGTAATGACAAAGAGATTATTTATGATAACTGGAGCCGTGATATTGAAATCCATATTAAAGTTCGGGATCTCCATTTTTGGCAAGATACTCAAGTCATTAAAGCCCTAAACGAAGCGCTTACTTTTATGACGGGTGACTTTAATTTCAACTTCGTTTTCTATAAGTACGAAGATGATCATAAGTATAATCTTTTTGATAATGATAATTTTGTTGTAGAACCGACAGCAAAAACTAAAGTTGTTTTATTTTCAGGGGGACTCGATTCTTTAGCCGGTATTATCGAATTACTGGAAACTACCGAGGATCAATTATGGTTAGTGAGTCACCATTCGGGGAATCCAAGTGTTGGACAAACTCAAAAAAATCTATTTGATGAGATTAATGCACGCTTCCCAAACCGCTCTTATCATTACACTTATAAATGCGGATTAACAGGTCAGCAGAGAGCAGATGAAAACCAGAGAACAAGGTCATTTTTATTTAATTCAATCGCTTTTGCTCTTTCTACTACTTACGGTCTCAATGAAAATTTTTTATTTGAAAATGGTATTACTTCTTTTAATTTCCCTGAATCCGAAGATATGCAAAATAGTAGGGCAAGCCGTACTACTCACCCAAAAACCTTAGCTCTCCTCATGAATCTTTTTTCTTTAATTGAAGATAAACCATATAAAATTCATAATGGTTTTGTCTTCAAATCTAAAACAGATGTTATGGAAATTATTAAAAATTTTAACAAGCTTGATTTATTAAGTATTGCTGTCTCTTGTAGTGCTACTCGTATAAACATTGGGTCAAGGACACATTGCGGTATTTGCTCGCAATGTATTGATCGTCGTTTCGCAAGTTACGCTGCGGAGGTCGAAAATTTTGATGAAACCGGCTTGTATCATTTCGACTTTGTTACTCAAGTACTTGATAGTGATAATAAAAAGAAGGCGCTCAGCTTTTACATCAATCTTGCAAAAGAATTTTATATAAGTAATCTCGATTCGTTTTATTATAGTTTCAGCTCTCAAATAATTGAGATCGAAAAATATTTATCGGGAAGTATGGAAGCCGAGAGGATTTCTAAGATTTTTACATTATGTCATCGTCATGGTAAGCAAGTTGAAAAAGCAATTGGTAGAATGAGTGAAAAGCATGATAAAGCATTCTCTGATTTTAAAGAAAATTCCCTATTTGACTTAATCCTCGGTATGAGGGGAGCGAGTACTCCTAAATCAAATTCGCAACAGCCTCAAATAGACGAAAACACTACGCGGGAGCTTGGAAATGCCCAGGAGATTATTAAAAGACAAAAATTAAAAATCAAAACTCTTTCTAATCCTCTTACTCATTCGGAACTCTTAGCCCTATCTGAAAAAACCAAAAAGAAAAATGGCTCTATAAACTATTCAGCCATAGCAAAAAATCTTGGCATCTCTAATCACACCGCAAAAGTCTGGTGCAAGTCCTATAAAATAACATAAAAATGGAAGTCTCTTCCAAAATTAAACTTCCAATTTCTTAACAAAATTAGAAATTGGAAGTGGCATCCATTTCCCCTATATGCTTTTTAAAAATTATATAGAGGAAGTAGGAATAAGTGGAAAAAGATTCAAAAGACATATTAGTAACTTCAGCATTCATTGCTCTGCTATTCGGCTGCTGTTCGGCTATTTTCTCCTATGGTTCGGCTATTATCGGCTGTTATCCGGCATCTGCTCGGCATTTGTTTCTATTCTGCCTCCCAGTATCTCCTCAATTTAACAGCAATTTTTCCCCATTTCATCTACAGCTGTTTTCTGCTCTCTTTATTTTTCTCTATGCCGGTCGTCCACCGCCAAATCCTTTATCTCAATTTAGATTTAAGCTCTGAAAAACAAATTTTAAAATAATATGATTAATAATACTTTATTTAATATTTATAAGAAGGAATTAATATTATGGCACATCTCAAAAAAAACATCTTAGGAAACTTCTCAGGAAAAATTGGAAACATCTCCTCGAGAATTCAAAAAGGAAATACAATTTTTTCATCCCTACCTGATAACTTTAGTAAACCGATGGATGAAAACTCTATACTTCGAAGAAACAAATTCAAAACCTCCATTAAAATGAATTCGGCAATATTTTCATCCGACATCCTAAAGACACTTTGGACAGGATTGACACCGGTTTCTATGAATTATAGAAACTACCTAATGAAGCAAAATTACAAGTCACTCGATAATTCAAATATCATTACTGAAGCGACTCAATTAACCCCTTTTGTCGGTACTCGTTTCGATTTTGCTGATTTTGTGTTAAATGATACCAATGTAAAATTCGATCTCGACTTAAATTCTTTTGCTTTCAAGAACGACAGTCTAGTTATTTCATTTATTTTATTTCAGTTTACATCTAAAGTGAATGATAGCTTGGAAGACTTTAGTTTTACATCCTAATGATATTGAGAGTTTTATCAAGGGTGATTGTATTCAAATTTTTGATCAGAAAGCTTGGAATAACACACCTGGGAAAAGATTTATTATCCGATCAAATTTGAATTTCTTAAATTCATTATCGGAAAATACAGTTGAATTGGGCTCAATTGTTGATATTTCACAGGGAATAATAGTTTATAAAACCAGACAAGAAAGTGAGAAGAACCTCTATATTTCTGATTCGAAGAAAAGTGACGCTTGGAAAAAACTATTAGACGGTTCAAGTAAAATTGAACCTTATAAAATTACTTGGGGCGGAAAATTTCTTCATTATG
>Ga0351879_1173_pt1 | contig 11322 bp, 10 predicted proteins | sample BONcelFGM3001D15_FD_206782 | JGI IMG/M metagenome (GOLD analysis project Ga0351879, IMG submission 206782) | Enriched cells from coal bed in the Powder River Basin, Montana, United States - BONCAT cells FGM rep3 HSBNCT.FGM.300.1.D15 ... | reverse complement strand
GAAGCGATGGACCACCTGCCCGCGTTGCGCGGCGATAAGCAAACCCGCAAAACGCTGGCGGAGTATTGGGACATTTGGGAGCGCGATAACCTGCCCAAGCTCTCGCAATCGAAGCAGACCGCCTACCGTATTGCCTACCGCAAGCTGGGTAAGCTGGTGCACCGCGATATCGCCAAGCTCGATATCAGCGATCTACGCAACGCCGTGGCCGAAAGCGCCACCAGCTTCTACACCGCACGCGATATCAAAACCGTGCTCATGCACCTGTATAAGCTCGCCGGTGCGGATCAGGTGGCCAATGGCGCGCTGCCCTCCTACATTGTCCTGCCGGACAAGCAGGAAACCGAGCAAACGCCCTTTTCCAATGATGAGCTTGTGCGGCTCTGGACGGCCTACAGCGACGGCGATACCTTTGTGGGGTACATCCTGCTGATGATCTATTCCGGCATGATGCCTGGCGAACTGCTGGGCGCGCGTAAGGCCATGGTCGATCTGGATGGGCAGCGGATCATCGGCGCGGGTATCAAAACCCACGAGCGCAAGAAGTCAGATATCGTGATTGCGGATTTCATGTTGCCGATTGTTGCCTCGCTGCTGGAGTACAGCAAGGGTGTCAAGCTGCTCAGCATGAACAAGGATAACTTCTACACCGCATACTATGACGCGCTGGAGCGCTGCCAGTGCCGTAAATTGCCGCCGTATTCCTGCCGCCACACCACTGCCACGGCGCTGGCCATCGGCAATAACATCGCCCCGTCCATCATCCGCAAGGTCATGCGCTGGAGCACCACCCGCATGTTGGATCGCTACGCGCACGCCACATCACAGGACGCTTTAGGGGCGGTCAATGTACTTGCACCCGCTATCAACAAAGTATCAACAGACACCGATGAAATGGCTTAAATAAAAGGTTTGTGATGCCCCTGCTAAGGGAGTAGGCTGGGTTAACCGGCGCGAGAGTTCAAATCTCTCCTTCTCCGCCATAAAAGGACGTCAATCTCGATACGAGGTTGGCGACCTTTTTGTTTGGGTGAAAAGCGTTGAATTGCAACGGTTTGCCCGATTCTGTTGGCTGGCGTTATGGCATGGCGAACACTTTTGCCTCTCTTGGAAGCCAGAATTAACTATGCGATTGACATCCTTACACAAATGCTCAGGTGGGTGCATTGTTGGGTGCACGATGAAACGAGTACTCCGTTTATATTACTACAAAACTAAAAAGGCATATCAACCCATTCGGCAAATCCGTAGCAATCGCGTAGTTGGCACTTAATGCACTGTCAAGCAGAGCCACGCCTTGCCTGCCGACTGAAATGCCAGCACCTGCTCAGGGAAAACATCTCAATGGAAACACCCTTGGGATGCAGCCCCGCAGATGTTGGACGTGCCGCGCTCCTCACGCTGAAGATGCTGACCTCGTCTGCGTTCCGGCTCTTGCGTGATATAATCATGATTGTCCATAGTGTTTGACCTGCTCGGGTAGCATGGGTATATTGTGACTCCATTCTATCACGTTGAAAAACACCTATGGATTTTCTGCCCTCCTGTTCCACTTGATCTTACAACAGAACATTTTTATCCAATTGACTTTGATGGTATATGGTTATATACTAAATATTAGCGAGATGTATCAACGATTTGCTAATCAGTTGTGAGGTTAGCATTACGTGGGCCAATAAAAATGACTCTGTTGGATGATCATTTTTAAGGAGATATATCATGGAAACGACAATTTTGAAAATCCTACTGATTGATAACAATACAGATAATTTGACATTTGCGGCAGATGCAATTTTAAAAGCAATTCCAGGAACCGAAATATTTTCTGCTCAAAGTGGGTCAAAAGGTATAAAACTAGCAAAAACGATGGATCCCGATGTAATTTTGCTTGATATCTCCATGGCAGATGATAATGCGTTGAAAATAAGCAGTGTTATGAAGAAAGACAAGGCATTACAATTAATACCAATACTGTTTATCATGGACCTGGCAACTGATCAAAAAGCAAGAATAAAAGCCATGAAAAAAGGTGCAGAGGCTTTTATATTCAAGCCAATTGACGATACTATATTAATAACACAATTAAAGGCTATGGCGAAAATTAAAGAGAGAAATATTCTGATCGAAACCCAAAAAGACAAGCTTGAATCCATGGTCCAACTACGAACCCAGGAAATTAAGCAAGAGAACATAAAATTTATCAAGAGTCAAAAAGAGCTGCAAGAAAGCAACGAGAAGTTTGAAGCATACATTGCAATGTCTCCAGTCGGGATATTCGTTGTCGATCGTTATGGACGATATATTGAAGTTAACCCAAAGGCATGCCAGATGACAGGATATACAGAAGAAGAATTATTAAATATATCCATAAGTGACTATTTATTGCCAGAAGAATCAAGCAGAGGTCTTGCAGACTTTAGGAAGATAATAGAAAAAGGATTTGCCGAAGGGGAATATAGAGTCAGGAAAAAGGATGGTCAAGTGAATTGGATAAGCCTTAACGGCACAAAAATAAATGACAATTGTATTATTGCCTATTGTTCTGATATATCTGAACGTAAAGGGCGTGAACAAAGAATTGAATACATAAGCTTCCACGATTCAATGACCAACGTTTATAATCGAGCTTTTTTTGAAGAGGAAATCAGCCGGCTGGACACACAACAATGTCTCCCTCTATCATACATCATTGCTGATACTAATGGGTTAAAATTGATTAATGATACCATGGGTCATTCCGCAGGGGACACATTTCTGATTGAAACCGCAAAAGTGCTAAGAAGGAATACTAGAAAAGATGATATTCTGGCGCGCGTCGGAGGCGATGAATTTGCCATTTTACTGCCGAATACCGGCAGTAGTGAAGCACAAACCATTATGGAACGCATGCGTTCAGAATGCCAAGAAACAATTGTCGATATAAACCATCAAAAGCTGGAACTGAGCATATCCTTGGGATACGCTACTAAAATGGAAACCGCTGAGTCGTTATCTCATATTATGAAAATTGCAGATGACTTTATGTACAGACGAAAGCTACTTGAGCGTAATAGTTTTCATAGTTCATTACTAAATTTTTTAAAAAAATCGTTGTTTGAGAGAAGTCAAGAAACTGAAGAGCATGCGGAAAGACTAATTAACTTGACAAGATTGCTTGGCGAAGCTATGGGTTTGCAAGCATCCCAGCTTGACGAGCTCCAACTTCTGTCTACGATGCACGATCTAGGGAAAATAAGTATTGATAATTATATCCTAACAAAGCCTAGCAAGCTTACCGAGGACGAATGGCTTGAAATGAAAAAGCACCCAGATATTGGATACAGAATAGCAATGACTTCACCCGATTTAAGATTCATAGCGGAATATATTTTATGCCATCACGAACGATGGGATGGCAAAGGATACCCTCAAGGTTTACTAGAAGAAAGCATCCCATTATTATCTCGAATTCTTGCTGTCGCTGATGCATATGATGCAATGACATCTGACCGACCATACAGAAAGGCGTTAGCAAAAGAAGTTGCTATCTCCGAAATCGCTAAGAATTCCGGTACCCAATTTGATCCAACGATCGTTAAACTGTTTTTAGAAGTAATGTCAGTTTCTGATATTGAGTTTCCAAAGAAATAAGGGCTTATAACCCTCGCTTTCTGCGATGTCAATGAAGAGAACATTGAAACATAACACTTGCATATTCGTCCGTGGGACAGTTATTCCTTGTGGTTACTGCGTTGTCCACCTTGTCCGCCATCTTCAGCGCCGCTTCTTCTTCTTTCTGATCTATTGACAAGAATGGAAATATGTGTTATAAGTGAATGGTAATGAGAGTTACATGAAAGCAAACCATTCGAAAGGGTGGGGCGTAAAGCTAGAGGGCCTAAGGATGCTTGGCATCTATGGCAGCCAGTTGCCAGTAGGCAGATTCGAACGTTAATGAGATTAATATTTGTTTTTTGACAGCTAGCCTTTAGTAAAGGTTGGTTGTTTTTCATGTGACTGGGAAGGACAGAGATCGACAAACAGGCTGGAGAACTCAACTGGGACAGAAAGATTAGGAGTGAATGGATATGTACGGTAAGTCGATTTTAAAAAGGTTTGTCATGCTTGCAGTCGCCATGGTCACGACCATAGCGTTGCTTGCTACCTCGGCTCTGGCCACCGAACCCGAAGGTTCGCAGGTCGCAATCACGGGCGGTAGCCTTTCTGGCGGAGATATCAGCTTTACGAACTTCACCGCTGTTGAGCTGGATGGTACGAAAAAGACTACAACGGCTACCTGGACGATCGGTGACGTCGTAGATGCAAGAGGAACGGGCGCTGGTTGGAATACAACGCTTCAACTCACGCAGTTCAAAGAATGGTTGGTAGATGTCTATGTGACGGACGGGCGCACTCTGGCAACGGGCTCTGTGACCGTTACCACCGCACCTTCGCTCACTGAAGTGGATGAAACGTCATCCCTGGCGTCGGATATTACCGTCATCGCGGTGGAAACGGCATTGGATACGATGGCTCCCGTTAAACTGCTGATCAGCGATAGCGATGAAGGCATGGGCAGTTATACCGTAACGGATATGACCGTTACGCTGAATTTGCCCGCCAGTGTTCATGCAGGCACCTACAAGACCGACGCAACCGTTGCTTTGGTTACGGGGCCGTAATGAACCCCTCGGCTTGAACTCGCTTAAACATTAAGAAGCACGCCTTAATCTTTAAGACGTGCTTCTAAATTAGTGCACAAACGGATGATCATGATGCATGAACCCACCGATTTGACGGGTGATAGCCTGCCCTGCGCAGCAAAACAACAGTACACAGCCATTCCAGATACGGATTATGCATCAAAAGGGAGAATTGATATGAAGAAAGCTTTTGCATTGTTGCTTTCATTGTTGGTTGCTTTAAGTTTTGCCCCGACGCAAGGCTATGCTGCGAGTAGTCAAGGCTACCTTTTTGCCGCCGAAATGATACCAACCGCAAACCAAATTGACGCCGTGGGATATTACCACGTTCCGGGCATACCCGGCGAAACCATTACCTTACAAGCCAAGCTGACCAACCTTTCGGATCAATCAATCGAAATCAAGGCCGTGCCGATGAATGCATACAGCGCCCAAGACGGGATATTCTACCAAAACCCGCAGGAAGTCAACATGCAGCTTTATACTTTGGTTGATGACCAATACGGGATGGCGCAATATATGACGGTAACCAGCCCGATTGCATTATCTGCCTACCAAACGGAATCAGTCACCTTCTCGGTTGCCGTACCCAACCTTGATACAGGCACCATTCTTGGCAGTATTCGTTTTGTTACATTTGCAGGTACGGACGCGTTACAAGGCAAAGGCGAGAAGAACGGGAACGCCATGATGCTGATTGATAAGTACCAAGCGATCGATACCGCCATTCAAATTGACCTGCCGCAACAAGTGAAGGCTTCCTTTACAATGGGGGATCCAATCCTTAGCGGAGACAAAATCACGATCAAGATTTCAAATGTAGCAGCCGTTATTCAGGGAAACCTGTCCGGCACCTACGAAATCCGCGATAGAAAAACCACCGTTCTATACAGCGGTACGATTCTGCCTTTCAAGATGGCGCCCATGTCAGCCTTCCTGTTTCCGCTAGCGTGGAAGCATCAAGAATTGGAGGCAGGCACCTACACCATATCAATTAAGCTGAATGTGGATGACCAAGTAATCGTTTTTTACAGAGCATTTGCGATCTACGGATAGGGCATCGCCGAGGTATAACAGACCCGGGGGTGAAACAGCATGGTTAGTGACTGAAACCACAGGTTTGAAATGGCGGGCAGACAAAATGCTTACCATGAACTGATCACACTAGCCCGATAGCGGTCAATGCTTTCGTGTAAGGCGACAACCGCGCTTGAGCCTTATAATGAGTAAGTGTTGAGCATAAGGCTCCATGCAAAATGACTATGCCAAAGAACCGGATCAGGGCCATCGCCGGATACGAAGAAAACCAAATGGCCGCAAATATATAGATGAACCATCAATCATTGACGGCCGAGCGGGGCCGACGAAGGGGAGGGTAAGAATGAGTATCAAACAGTGGCGAAGGGTGAGCGCGATACTGGCCGCGCTGATTTGCATACAGTTTTTTGTACATATTCCCCTATCGCTGGGAGAAACCCAGCCCCCGGTGCCCATAAAGATATACACAGCATTGCGCCCACTGAGAGGCATGCCGAATGTGCCGGAATTGATGGCCAGGCTAGCCGTTACTGCTGCATCCACAACTATGACGAAGGTTATGCAACCGCCCAGAGGTATGCCGAATGTGCCGCAGCTTGCGGCTACATTGGCCCTTACCGATTGGTCTTCAATTGTGCTGACAATGATGCAGACCCCCATAGACACGCCGATTGTGCCTGAACCTACGGCCATGCCGGAGGCTACCACCGTGACGGACGCACCTGCAACACCTGATGCATCCGAAACGCAACCCTCTGACAGCCTGACAACCGACCCGATATCTCCCCCATTGCTGACCGCATCCGAAACGCCTGCCCCTGTAGCATCGGTAACACCTACCCCTGTAGCATCGGTAACACCGACCCCTGAAGTATCGGTAACACCGACCCCTGAAGTATCGGTAACACCGACCCCTGAAGTATCGGTAACACCGACCCCTGAAGCATCGCTAACACCGACCCCTGAAGCATCGGTAACTCCAATCCCTGAAGCATCGGTAACTCCAATCCCTGAAGTATCGGTAACACCAGGCGCCGCCCCGGATTATCCTGATCAAACTGAGGCCCTGCCATTAGCCTTAGGCACCGAAGGCCAAGCATTGAATACAGACGGCGCACTGTCCGGCGGCGATATCAGTTTCTCGGATTTCTCATCCATTGTACTTGACGGCACAACCCAAACAGCAACCGCAGTATGGCTTATTGGCGATGTTATTGATAGCAGTGGAACCGGGAATGGATGGAACATATCTCTCACACTCACGCAGTTTCGGGAAAGTTACGGGCCCGACTATGTCACATATGGCGATACCCTGGACACCGGGTCTTTGACCGTAACCACGAAACCCATCGTTACAGTGATGGACGAACTGTCCACCCCCGCGGCGCAAATAACAGTCATTGGGAATGCGACTGTCTTGGATACGGGAATCCCCGTAAAACTGCTTACCAGCGGAAACGGCCAAGGCATGGGCAGCTATAGCGTGTCTGCCATTACCGTTTCGCTGAAGGTGCCAGCCGACGTATATGCACATACGTATAAGACGGATGCGACCATCGCTTTGATTTCAGCGCCGTAATCAAATGTCAACTGAACAGAGCCAGCATTTCTGCGACGTAAACCCCTCGATCGGAATAGTACAAAAAGCGCAATAAAACAGCACCCAGTTTTCGCAGGTTTAGCACCACGATTGACATATTCATGATAATCATTTCGTCATCTTTCCAGCTTTTCTTTCGTATCAGCCAATGACATGAACCCTCTTCCCGCTCCTAAATTCAATCTCAATCCTCCCATCCCTCCCCACAACCCCCTTCACCACCAACAAACGCCAAAGCTGCTCATCCCAAGCATCCAAAACCAGCGGGCTAGTCGTTTGCGTGTCAATAAACGCCTGCAGTTCCCGCTCGCGATTCACCTTGTCTGTACATGTGGCTTTTAGTTTCTCAAGCCGCGCCAAAGCCTTCTGATGCCTGTCAACCAAACTGTTATAGTGTTTATTGAACGCATCCTGTGACTGGGCTTTTTCGGCGTTCTCATGCACACAGGCACTTACCAAACCAGAAACCAGCGTGATTTCCTCGTTCGCCTTCGCAATCTGGGCATCCAGCTTCGAGTGCTCGTTTAGCATTTCAGCATGAGCCTGCAATCGGCAATGACCTGTTCACGGTTGCCCATCAGATTGTTATAGGCTTTCAAGAACGCCGCCTTGATCTCATCTTCCGTCAGATGCGGGGTTGCACACTTGTGCTCGCCATTGAATTTTGCGTTGCAGCGCCAGATCACTTTGCGGTACTTATCTGTGGAATGCCAGACTTTCTGCCCGAAGAAGGCGCCGCAGTCGGCGCAGACCAGCTTGGAGGAAAATGCGCTACTGCCACTGTAATGCCCACCGATAGTCTTTCGGCGCTCGATCTCTGCCTGCACCATGTCAAACTCGTGTGGGCTGATAATTGCCGTATGACTACCCTCTACATAGAATTGCGGTACCTCGCCAGTGTTGGTTTTCGTCTGCTTGGTGAGAAAATCGACCGTGAAACGCTTTTGAAGCAAGGCATCGCCCTTGTACTTCTCATTTCGCAGGATGCTATTCACAGTGGTCTGGCTCCATTTTTGCTTGCCAGAAGGCGTGGATATGCCGTTTGCATCCAGATGGCGACAAATACCAGCCGGGGTTTTCCCCTCCAGAAAAAGCCGGAAAGTGAGCCTGACAATCACGGCTTCCTTCTCGATAACCACGGGTTGCCCGTTCTCACCCTTCTCATAGCCCAAAAAATGCTTGTAAGGCATGCTGACCTTGCCATCGGCGAACCGTTTCCGCTGACCCCAGGTCACATTTTCGGAGATGCTACGGCTCTCCTCCTGAGCCAATGAGGACATGATCGTAATCAGCAGTTCGCCCTTGGAATCCAGCGTCCAGATGTTCTCCTTCTCAAAGAAAATCTCCACACCGCGCTCTTTGAGCTTGCGCACTGTAACCAAGCTGTCCACGGTATTGCGTGCGAAGCGGCTGACCGACTTGGTGACGATCAGGTCGATTTTCCCAGCGAGCGCATCTGCTACCATCTGGTTGAAGCCCTCACGCCGCTTAGTGTTCGTGCCGGTTATGCCCTCGTCGGTATACACGGACACATAGGTCCAATCCTCACGCTGCCGTATAAGCTTGGTGTAGTAGTCGATCTGCGCCTCGTAACTGGTGAACTGCTCGTCGCTGTCGTTGGAAACGCGGGCATAGGCTGCGACCCGCCGCCTAGCTAATGTAGCCGTCGGTATTGCCGTGAAAAGGTTTTTTGTCGCCGGAAAGCAGGTAATCGAGCTTGCCATCAGTGATGCCCCTTCCGTTTCAACATCCGCTGCCGAGCGGCTTCTTTCATATCAGGATGCCAGCTGGCAGATCTTGAGCGATCAAGCCAAGTGGTTTCCAGAACACGGCCATCCTTCAGATGAAATTGCAGCCTGTTATCCTCCGGAACCACAATGGACTCAACGCCTGCCGTAAAATCATCGGCATCGTATTCAGCCAGACACAGCACCTCTGCACAAACGGCTTTCAACGTATCCTCTGGGATTTTCTTGCCCCAGCAGAAGCGTTTGCCCTTTTCCAGATAGGTTCTGCAATTCCAGCCGATGCTGCCGTTACTTGTGACGCGTTTGTAAGGCTTGCCGCAATGGGGGCAGAGGATCATCCCTGTAAACTCGCTCAGACGAGGCTTAGCGCGGTTTGCGGTTTTCTCTGCCATGCGAGTGAGCAACTCCTGTGCCGCCTGAAAAGTCGCTTCGTCGATAATGGCGGGATGGGATTCTGTCGCAAAATATCTGGGCAGTTCGCCATTGTTATGGCACAGCTTTTTCTCAAGATGGTTATTGCGGTAACGTTTTTGCAGCATTGCGTTACCTGTGTACTTTTCGTTGCTCAGGATGGCGTGGATCCGGGGCACGCTCCACTTACCGCCCAAAGCACCACTTACTTCTCGCGCATTCAGATCGCGGCAGATGGCGCCGAAGGTTTCCCCAGCAAGAGCGCGTCGGAAAATCTCCTGTACCACCATGACCTCGCTGGCGTTGATACGGATACCATCCTTGTCAATGTCATACCCAAACATGAACCGCCAGTTAACCAGCTCACCGTTTTCAAAACCCTTGCGCACACGCCATTTCTGGTTTTCGCTCGCGGAGAGGCTTTCCTCCTGAGCATAGGAGGCCAGGATGGTGAGCATCAGCTCACCATCCGTGCTGATGCTGTGCAGATTCTGCTCTTCAAAGAATACATCCACCCCCAACGCTTTGAGCTCTCGCACGGTCTCAAGTAGAGTGACCGCGTTGCGTGCAAAGCGGGAGATGGATTTCGTGATCACCAGATCGACCTGACCGCTGCGACAGTCTTTGAGCATCCGCTGAAAACCGTCGCGGGCTTCCTTGGTACCGGTGAGCGCCTCGTCGGCATAGACCCCGCAATACTGCCACCCCGGATGCTTCTGGATGAATGCGCTGTAGTAACTGACTTGTGCCGACAGTGAATGCAGCATCGCGTCCTTGCCGCTGGATACGCGGGCGTAGGCCGCCACCCGTAATCGTCGCTCAAGCCCTTTTGGATGCTCGATTTTTCGTATGATCTTGGGCATTTCGTCACCTCCATGGTGTGACATGTTACCTCGGCGTCAGCCCGTTATCAAGGTCATGTCGCGAAACAAACTACCCAAAGATAAGCCGTACTTATGCAGCATCATGGTATCAATTTAAGCGTACTCCTCTCTGGTGATCAGCCGCAGGGAAAGCATTCGCCGCGCCTGCGCCATCGCGGAGCAGTAGGCGAGAACATTGCCATTCATGGCATCCATGCTCCTTTTTGTAGCGCGGCTATGTAGCAGCCGTGGGTGCAGTATTTCCGCTGTTGCCGATCATAACCCAAAAAAACTTGCCACAACATGGGCAGGTGTGTTGCACCTTGGCCTTACTTTTGAGAAGGTCCCGATGGGCATTCCACCAGACAATGCGGCAACGGTCATCACAGAAGCGTCGCTGTCGATGCCCTGGGCATAAGCATGAAGCCTTTGCCACACTGAGCACAAACGCCACCTTTGTCAGGTGCAGCTTTTACTTCATGAGGGTCAGCGTGAGTACTGCGCAAACAAAAGGATTTCACGGTGTTGCCCGATAGCTCTAGCACATCGGCGATCACAGCGTAACTTTCGCCATCCTGCCGCATATAGTTGATTCGCTCCTTCTGTGAATTGGTCAAAACAAAACCTCCCGTTAGTGAGCGATTGCCAACTTTGCACGCAGGACAGATAATGCAGTTCAAATCAGCTACAATAGACTGCTGCAGATTTTCCTTGTCGATACGAAGCTTGTTCTGTATAATAGCTGCAGATGATTAAATGTATGAATTTTCGTTGGAAGAAAAGCAGAGTATGCACAAGCTGGTTGGTACTTTTGTCATGATGGGACGTTATCAATAAGGCAGTATTCTACAGCGTATTGATGGCGGAAAGCTGACCAAGCGGGATCTTGGAAGTATCAACAAAAAGCTGGTTCTGGCAATCCAAAGCTTAAACGGCGCGTTGCCTATGTGTAAGAACGATTTTTTGACGCGTCTTGATGT
>Ga0351879_1172_pt1 | contig 11338 bp, 9 predicted proteins | sample BONcelFGM3001D15_FD_206782 | JGI IMG/M metagenome (GOLD analysis project Ga0351879, IMG submission 206782) | Enriched cells from coal bed in the Powder River Basin, Montana, United States - BONCAT cells FGM rep3 HSBNCT.FGM.300.1.D15 ... | reverse complement strand
GAAGAGATCCTTCCCCATCTTCATGGCCGTATCCATCACCATGTCGAAGACGTCCCGGCTGTGGTCGGCGTAGCGGGGGTATTGAAGAAGGGACTCGACGTCGAACATCTCGTAAAGCATGAACTTCAGATTTCTGTCACTGATGAATTTTTCTGCCATATGTGTTCCTCGTTTCTGAAGGGCGGATCGCCGCCTGAAACGATCGGCAATCCGTGAAAGATGGCGTTTCCGGGGCCTCTGGGACCCCGGAAACGCGCCTTGTGGATGTGTTGCATCAGACCCCGCCGGAACCGGCGGGAGACCTGGTGTGCCTGTTGGGTCGTCTTAGCGCTTCAGGTTCTCGATCACCGTGGCCACGCCGAGCCCGCCGCCGCAGCAGGAGCTGAAGAAGCCGTAACGGCCTTTGCGCCGGATAAGTTCGCGCATGGCGAACATACAGACCCGGGCGCCGGAGGCGCCGTTGGGGTGGCCGAAGGCGATGGCGCCGCCCAGGACGTTCCATTTGCCTTCCATGTCGATCTTCTCGCCCATCTGCTTCTCGATTTCCTTGATGACGGCCAGGTTCTGAACGGCAAAGGCCTCGTTGCACTCCATGATGTCGATGTCGGACAGCTTCAGTCCGGCCCGTTTCAGCGCGATCGGCACGGCATAGGCGGGGCCGATGCCCATGATTTTGGGATCTACGCCGTAGTCGGCGCCGGAGAGCCACTTGGCCATAGGCTCGTAACCCAGTTCCTTGGCCTTTTCCTTGGTCATCATGAGGACAAAGGCCGCACCGTCGTTCCTGCCCGACGAGCTGCCAGCCGTGACCGTGCCGCCCTTCTTGAAGACCGTGGGCAGGGCCGCCAGGGCCTCCATGGAGGTTTCCCGGGGATGCTCATCGACCTTGAACTCGATGGGGGGCTTCTTCTTGCCCTGGGGCACCGTCACCGGGATGATCTCCTCGACGAAATGGCCGGCGTCCATGGCCTGCTTGGCCAGCTTCTGGCTCCGGAAGGAGAAGTAATCCGACGCCTCCCGGGGGATGTCGTACATGACCTGGAGGTTCTCCGCCGTGATGCCCATCCCGATGCACTCCTCGGGAACAGGGGACAGCTCGGGCACCATGGGCATGGGGGGAATGAGCTGGTAGGGGGGCTGGCTCATGGAGAACTTGGCGGGAATCTGGCTGTAGGCCTCCATACCGCCGGCGATGATGATGTCCGCCTGGTTGGCCAGGATCTTCCAGGCCGCATGGTTGATGCTGTCGATAGCGGAACCGCACTGCATTTCGATGTAGCTGGCCGAGGTCTCATAGGGCAGACCGCCGTACAGCAGGGCCCAGCGGGCGGGGTTCATGGCCCGGGAGCAATGGGCCGCCGATCCCAGAAACACGCAATCCACTTTCCCCTTCTCGAGGATCTTCGTCTTTTCGACCAAACCCTTGATGCCAATACCGGCCAACTGCTCGGCCGAAAAATCACGCAGGGTGCCGCCCATCCGTCCAAATGCGGTACGTGCGCCGTCAACAAACACTACTTCTCTTTCGCTCATAATGCCTCCTGTTCAAATTTTGTTATTTTCGATGCTTATATTGCTTCAGATGTTTACCTTTCAGCCCATCACATCGGAGGGCCGATACCACAGATAATCCACGGTTGTCAAGCACGACGGCATGGTTCCCTTGAATGTTTTTTGGGGAGGCAAAGGGATATTTCCCCTTTTATGAAGGCATGTTTAACCGCCGGGATGAACAAACAGGATTCTATCTTTCCTGGTTTCCTACCCTCTTTTTTCGTCTTCTTCCGCCTCGGAATCGACCATTCCCTTCAGTTCCCGGCCCACCTTGAAGAAAGGCAGCTTCTTCGGCTTCACTTCGATGTTCTTTCCGGTCTTTGGGTTTCTTCCCGTGTACGACTTGTACTCCCTGACGGCAAGGCTCCCCCACCCCCGGATCTCGATCCGGTCTCCGCCGATCAGGGCGTCTTCAAATCCTTTGAAAATCAGATGGATGGTATCCGTGGCCTGTTTTTCTGTCAGGTTTTCCCTGGCGGCAAGCGCTGCAATGAGGTCTGATTTGGTCATGTTGTTCCTCCCCGTTCATTCTTTGATGATCACGATGTTTGTTGTACTTATAGGAATTCCTTCCCTTCTGTCAATTGGAATTGAGCATCGGCCAGCCAAACGAATTTTCCCCATTGCAAATACGCGCGACAACCAATATAAGATCCTGGTAAAAATGTCAGGTTCGATCACGGGAACGCTGACGGCTCCGTTTCTTAACCCTGAGTGCTTGAGATGAAACCCAATATCTTTGGCTTGATACTCCTTGTTCCGGCCCTCGTCTGCGCCGGTGTCGCTCTCTGCACCTGGGGCCGCCGTTCCATGCCGGGCGCCAGAATTCTCCTTTTCCTCATGTCGGGCACAAGTGTCGCGGCGTTCGCCTACGGCATGGAGATCATGTCATCCGGTCTTCCGGACAAACTCCTCTGGGTGCAGATCCGTTACCTGGGAACCACCTGCCTGGTCAGTCCGATGTATCTGCTGCTCGCCTTGTGGCACACCAACCGGCAGCGGTGGCTGACGACCCGGGGAGTAGCCGTATTGTTTGTTTTGCCGGTCTTTTCTCTGGTCGGGGTCCTAACCAACGATCTTCATCACCTCCACTATGCCGCCATCGGCCTGGATCTGGGCGGCCCCTTTCCCATGCTGACAAAGGCGGCAGGCCCCCTGTACTGGTTCTATTCGATCCATGCATTTTTCTACATGGTCCTGGCCTTGGGGATGCTATGGCAGGCCTATTTGCGCGCCCCACTCCTCGTACACCGGCAAACAACGATGCTTATCGTCGGGACGGCCGTTCCTGTCGCTGCCGCGGCACTGTACCTGGGGGGGATCAGACCCTTCGGTGAGCTGAACATCCTTCCGTTCGCCTATACCTTCTCGGGCCTGGCCTTTGCGTGGGCGATCCTGCGCTGGCAGCTTCTCGATCTGGGACCCATGGCGCATGGGAGGATCTTCGAGAGCATGACCGACGGCGTGCTGGTACTGAACAATCAACACGGCCTGGTCGATGCCAACCCCGCGGCGCGACGCCTGCTCGGCCTGGCGACGGAATCCATCGGTCAACCGGCCCATCAGGCGCTCGCGGATATCCCGGCCCTGGTACGTCTGGCCCGGGCCCAGGGCGATGCCCGGCAACAAATCGAACTTGGCGAACATACCTTCGACGCAAGCCGCATGCCGCTCCTGGACAACCGTGATCGCGTGACCGGCCACTTGATCAGCCTGCGCGATATCACCGACAGCAAACGGATCGAGGAGGCCTTGCGGGAAAATGAGGAGAAGTTCCGGGTCCTGGCCGACTCGACACCCACGGCGATCATGCTCTACCAGGACGACCGCTGGATCTACGCGAATCGCGCCGCTACGGCCATCTGCGGGTATTCCGCAGACGAACTCCTGGGCATGTACTTCTGGGATTTTGTTCACCCCGACTTCCGGCAGGCCATCCAGCGGGAGGGCCGAAAACGCCAGTACGGAGAGGAGACCACCAACCGCCATTCCTTCAAGATCATCGCCAAAGACGGCGCCGTGAAATGGGTCGATCTGTCCGGGGCCTCGACAATGCTCCAGGGCAGGCTCGCAGGCATCGTCACGGTCCAGGACATCACCGACCGCAAGCGGGCGGAGAAGGCCCTGCGAAAAAGCGAGGAAAAATTCCGACTCTTGGTCGAGAACAGCCACGACATCATCTATTCGCTCACCGCCGCGGGGGTCTTTGTTTTTGTCTCACCCGCTTGGACAACGCTTTTGGGACATCCGGCAACGGAGGTGGTGGGGCAGTCCTACGAGTCCTTTGTCCACCCGGAGGACCTTCCCAGGTTCGGGGCATTCCTGCGATCTGTCATCGAGACGGGACAGCGGCAAAAAGGGGTCGAGTACCGCGTTCGGCACGCAGATGGGACATGGCATTGGCACGCCTCCAGCGCGGTTCCCTTTCAGGATGAAACGGGAGCAATCACAGGTTTTTACGGCATCGCCAGGGACATCACCGAGCGCAAACGGGCGGAGGATGCCCTGAAGGAAAGCGAAAACAGATACCGCGAGCTCAGCATTGTCGATGACCTGACCCGGCTTTACAATTCCCGGCATTTTTACAACGCCCTCAAGATGGAGCTCGACCGGGTGGAACGCTATGGGCAGACCCTGACCCTCCTGCTTCTCGATCTCGACAATTTCAAGCAGATCAACGATACGTACGGACATATCATGGGAGACCAGGTCCTGTCGCAATTCGGAAAAATCATCAAAAGACACCTGCGCCAGACAGACTCCGCCTATCGTTACGGCGGCGAGGAGTTCACGGTCCTCCTTCCCATGACGACAAGCGCCAACGGGATACTGACCGCAGAGAGAATCCGGACGGAATTCGCAAAAGCGACCTTTTCTCCGGCGCCCGGCAAACACGTGTCCATGACGGTGAGCATCGGGGTCGCCCAGTACAGACCGCACGAAGAGATGAATGCCTTCGTGCACCGCGCAGACCAGCTCATGTACCAGGCAAAGAAGAACGGCAAAGACCAGGTTTGCGCCGAGACATAGACCCCATCAGCGCAAATCGTCATCCACGTTTTTTCTCAGCGTTTTCCGCTTCCATCATGTCATTCCGTTGTACAGATTCGCCCGGCGGCGGCACGGAGGTCAGACCGTATCCGGAAATATTCATTGACACTTACAGCCAAAACTGGATAAATTAATGACCGGATAGATTTGTAACCGGAAATAACCATGACCAGTAGAGGCCCTATGATAGAGAAGATCAAATCCATCCTCTTGGACTTCCAGGAAACCCGGCTTGAGACCGGGGTGCCCCGGCGTTTGCGTATCGAGACGGTTCACGGCAAGGCCGCCGTCTGCATCGGGGTGCGCCGGAGCGGCAAGTCGACGTACATGTTCCAGGTTATCCAGCGGCTGCTCGACGGTGGGGTTTCCCGACAGAACATTCTGTATCTGAACTTTTTCGACGACCGCCTCCACAACCTGCGGCAGGACAATCTCGGCCTGATCGCCGAGGCCTATTACTCCATCTACCCGGAGAAGAAAAACACCGAGACGGTCTACTGTTTTTTCGACGAGATTCAGGCCGCCCCCGGTTGGGAGCCCTTCGTCGACCGTTTGATACGCACGGAAAAATGCGAGGTGTATCTGACCGGTTCGTCGGCCAGGATGCTGTCGAAGGAGATCGCCACGCAAATGCGCGGCCGGGCGCTCTCATGGGAGATGTTTCCGTTCTCGTTCAGGGAATTTCTGGACTACAAAGGAATCGAGAGCGAGGGAGCGCTCTCGACGAAGAAGCGGCTCCTCGTCCAAAAGGCCTTCGAGGAATACGGGGAAACCGGCGGCTTCCCCGAGATCGCCGGTCTTGGCCGGAATCTGCGGATCAAGACCCACCAGGAATACTTTCACACCGTCCTGTTTCGCGATTTGATCGAGCGCCACGACGTTTCACACCCGAAGGCGGTGACCGATCTGGCGCACTGGTTGGTAGACAACACGGCCTCGCTTTACTCCGTCAACAGTCTCACGGGCTATCTCAAGTCGCTGGGCCACAAAGCTCCGAAGTCCGCGGTGTCGGATTACCTGGAGTGGTTCGAGGACGCCTATTTTTTGTTCACCGTGCGCATATTCGACCCGTCTCTCGCACGCAGCAATACCAATCCGAAAAAGGTCTACTGCATTGATCACGCACTGGTCACTTCGGTTTCGTCCGGAATCCTGGTCAACTCCGGCCATCTCCTGGAGAACCTCGTTTTCACGGCCCTCCGGCGTCTTCACCCGGAAATCTATTATTATAAGACCAAGACTGGACGGGAGGTCGATTTCATCGTCCCGATGCGCGGCCGTCCGCGCCTGCCCGCCGCGCCGGGCACGGCACAGGCAGGGATGTTGGTCCAGGTATGCGAGTCCCTGGCCGAACCCCAGACACGGAAACGGGAAACAGCGGCGTTGAGCGAAGCGATGGCCGAACTGGGCCTGAAAACGGGAACCATCGTGACCAGGAACGAGGACGCACGGATCGAGGCTGGCGCCGGCATCATCGAAGTGGCGCCGGCATGGCGGTTCCTGCTCGAACTACCGGAATCGCTGGAATAGCATTACAGAATGATTGTTACGACAGTTTCCTCTGTCTCGGTAATCCATTTTCGCCGACCCCCTGGCCCGGCTTTCGCTGGATACCTACTGGTGCAGGGGGTCTCTTGGCCGGTCGTAATCCCTTCAGAAATCAGGTCGTTGTGGTCAGGAGCGATGGACAGGGCCGCCAGGAGATCCGACCGGAGGTCTGTCGTCCAGTCCCCGGCGGAAACCTTGCCATCCCGGGCGGAGAAGATGGGTTGGTCCCCTGCGGAAACCGAGGTCAGGGAGAAGCGGGCCTGGCGGCCATCGATCTTCCTGCCGATCCCCCCCTGCCCCACCTGATCGAAGGCATAGATGAAATAGGGCAGATCGTCGTTGGCCTTCCCGAAGAGGAGAAGGTCGAAGGCGAAGGTGTCACCGGGGCGGTAGTGGGTCCGCTCGTCAGGAACGGGGGAGAGGACATAGGGGTGGAAGGGAGATGGCTTGGGTTCGTCATGGGGAGAACCGGGCGCGGGGGTCTCGAAGACAAACACGTACAGGCAGCGGTCGCGCAGGAGGCAATCGGCGCAATCCCTCCGTCTCAGGGCGCAGACGACCCGCTTGAGGGCATGGCCGAAAACGCCCCGGAAGGTCGAGCCCTTGTATTCGGGCAGGATGGCCTCGTCCAGAAAGGTGCAGGAGAACCGGTATTGTCCGCAACGCATTTCGCTACCCCCAGGGGCGCAACAGGCCGCAAGAACCGAACGTTCACATCGAACCAATCAACGTCAGAGCCGCAAAAAAACGTCGTAAAGAGCTGTCGGAGTCGAACTCGTTCTTGTAACAGGATCAAAACGGTTCGTCAACGGGGGAAAGCGCCCCCGTGCCTGCTTCTACACCTTCAGGCTCTTTAGGATGAGTTCCGCGGCGATCCTGGCGCCCATCCCAGGGGCCACGGGGCAGTTCTCCCGGGCGGCGCTCCCATAGAATGCCTTCAGGTTTTCCGCGCTGCTCATGGGATCGTAGTATCGACCGAGGAGCCTTTGCTGAATATCAGGACAATTGACGCTTCCGAAGACCGATTCAAACCGTCGGACGAATTCTCCTCCATACAGATAGGCCGGAGTCGCATTATGGTTTAACAGATCCGGGTCGGCGAAATAGAACCCCAGGGTAATCAGGCCGCCGGTAACGGGACCGCAGGGGCCGCCGCTCATGGAAATACCGGGAACCGGTCCCATGGCCTTGATAATATCCAGGCTGCCAAACCCGAACTCTTCCATCAGGGCCGTCGCCGTGCTCTTGGCGCAGTTACGCATCAGGTAGCAGTACTCTTCGGCCCGGAGCTGAACACGATCCAGAAGGGCCTCCTTTTCAACGGCCAACGTCTCCCTGTTCAGCGTCTTTTCCGGAATGCCCTGGTTTACCAGGCGGCTGAAGCGAGCCTCAATCTCCGGCAGGTTCCATTCCCGTTGAGCCAACTCTTTTTGCCGCTTGGACACATCGTAAGCATCAGTCATCGATCGTGGTCTCCTTTATCTATTTTGGGAGGAGACGGGCAATCCTCCACCTAAATACCGACCGCCCATACCATATACCAGGGACATTTCCCATATTTTTTTCTTGAAAGCCACAGGAAGGCGATGTTAGATAGGCTGCCATGCCACGAATCGCCCGTATCATAGTGCCCCACTACCCCCGCCATATCACATCGAGGGGCAACCACCGCGCCGGTATCTTTCTCGACGATGAGGATCGATCGACCTCTCTGTCCATCCTTCAGACCTACAGCGAGAGGTGCGCCGTTGCAGTGTGGGCGTATTGCCTGATGTACAACCATGTCCATCTCCTGGCCGTGCCTCCTGATCAAGGGGCACTGTCGCGATGTACAGGCCGGACGAATCTCGTCTACACCCAGCATGTCAACCGGCGCTGCGAACGGAGCGGCCGGATCTGGCAGAACCGTTTCTTTTCGACCGTCGTGGATCGGGAGACCTATCTGTGGGCGGTGGTGCGCTATATCGAGCAAACCCCCGTCAAGGCCCATCTGGCCAGTCGGCCGGAGGATTACCGCTGGTCGAGTCGAAGGCAAAGGCATCGCCGGGGCGGTAGCGGGTCGGCTCGTCGGGGACGGGGGACATGACATAGGGGTGGAGGGGCGACGGCGATGGGCCGTGTGGGGAGGCGGCGGGCATCCGGCAGGAACCAATTGACAGGGCGTATCTCTTTCCTGTATCTCCCTGTAAAAAAAGGATGGTCGCCACAAAGCCATGATGGAAACTCCCCCCGGCGCCGCCCCGGCAAAAAAATGGGACATCAACCTCTGGCGCCGCTTCTGGACGCTGGCCCGGCTCTATTGGGTATCGGAGGAAAAAGGGAAGGCATGGGGCTACCTGTCCCTCATGATCATCCTCCTCATTTGCTTCACAGGGATGGGCGTGGTCATCAACTATTCCTTCGGCGCCTTCATGACCGCCCTGACGGAAAAGCAGATCGACTCGTTTTACATCCAGGCCCTCATCCTCTTGGGCGTTTTTGTCGTAGCGACGCCGGTGAGCGCCTTTTACGGCTATGTCGCAGACAAGCTGGGAATCAACTGGCGCCAGTGGCTGACGGGACATTTTCTCGACCGGTATTTCCGGGACCGGGCCTATTACGAAATCAACTGGAGCAAGGAAATCGACAACCCCGATCAGCGGATCAGCCAGGATATCGAATATTTCACGGTCACGAGCCTGCGCTTCTTTTCCGTCGTCTTCTCTTCCGTCACCCAGCTTCTGGCCTTCTCGGCCATCCTGTGGAGCATCTCGCCCACCCTGATGGCCGTCCTGCTCCTCTATGCGGCCGTGGGCACCCTGGCCACGCTTTGGTTTGGTAAGCGATTGGTTTTTTTGAATTTCCAGCAGCTCCGCAGGGAGGCGGATTTCCGCTACGGCCTGGTCCACATCCGGAACAACGCCGAATCCATCGCCTTCTACGGAGGAGAGGAACGGGAATCCCGGGCCGTTCAACGTCGCTTCGAGAACGTGGTGGAAAATTTCAACAGCCTCATCCTCTGGCAACGGAACCTGGCCTTTGTCACCAGCGGGTACTCCTACCTCATCCAGCTCCTGCCCTATGTGGTCGTGGCCCGGCTGTTTTTCGCCGGCCAGATCGCCTTTGGCGTAGTGAGCCAGGGGGCCATGGCGTTCATGCAGGTCCTCAACGCCCTATCCATCGTCATCACCCGTTTCGAGGACCTGACACGATTCACCGCGGCCATCAACCGCCTCCATGGATTCGAGGCCGCCCTTGGAAACGGACAGGACCTGACAGCGGACCGCCCCCGCATCGAGACCCGCCAAGACGATCGGCTGGCCCTGAACGATCTTACCGTCGAGACACCGAATCATCAGCGCACCCTTGTCCGGAACCTGTCCCTGGAGATGGGGCCGGGCCAGGGCCTGCTGATCGTCGGACCCAGCGGCGCCGGGAAGAGTTCCCTCTTGCGGACCATCGCCGGTCTCTGGAGCGCAGGCTCGGGGCAGATCGTCCGCCCCGACCGGACGGAGATGCTTTTTTTGCCTCAGCTTCCCTACATGGTCCTGGGGACCCTGCGGGACCAGCTCCTGTATCCCAAACTGGACGTCAAAATCAGCGACGAGACCCTGAGGGCCGTGCTAGTGGAGGTGAATCTGGCCGATTTGCCCGAGAAGGTGGGGGGATTCGATACCGAGCTCGATTGGGCGGATATGCTGTCCCTGGGGGAACAGCAACGACTGGCCTTCGCCCGCCTCATCCTGGTCCGGCCCCGCTACGCCTTTCTCGACGAGGCAACGAGCGCCCTGGATCTCCGGAATGAGGCCCGCCTCTATGAGAGGCTGCGGCAGACGTCAAGCCTCTTTGTCAGCGTCGGCCACCGGCCTTCCCTGGTCGATTACCACGATCGGGTCCTGACCCTCGACGGCGATCAGGGCTGGCGGGTCTTGCCTGCCGCGGAATATGCATCGGGCGAAGAGACCCCGGCCGCCCCCAGGGGGCTCTAACGAATGGCGGAAATGTCCGGTCCGCCCGACCGGGATGCCTGTTGGGCCTCTACCGGCAGGGGCCCAGGGGGATGCAGGCGCCCCGTCGATCCGCTAGAAGGCGGAGCGGCAGAGCGCTGTGGGCGATACCGTCGGCCGGTGCGACCCGACGCCGGAAAAGAGGGGCACCCCGCACCGGCCAGGCCGAAGCCTGGTATGCCGGGGGTCGGGCAGCGTCCCCGCAGATCGAGGAGGAAGGGGCGCTGTCCCCCGGAAACGGATCAATGGGTCACCACCAGGGCAGGGAAAGAGGCGCTTCGCACCACCCGGTCGGCAACGTTCGTGAGGAGCTGGCCGATCCATCCCTGTTTCTTGCGGGAACCCAGGACCACCAGATCGGCGCCCTTTTTCTTTTGTTCCCGGACGATCACCTCGGACGGCTGACCGACCTGGATATCCGGGATGATTTCGATGCTCCGGGCAGGGACGTAGGTCTCCTTCTGTCTCCGGATCATCTCCTGGAGATTCTCGGTGCGCATGGCCATGATCCTGTCGAAAAGCTCCTCCTGCATGACCCCGTTTTGGATGAGGCGACGGTAGATGGCGCCGTCCACAACATGGAGGAGATAGATCTTGGAATCGTACTGGGACGCGATATCGACAGCCTCCTTCAGCGCCGGATCGGACTCCTCGTACAGATTGGTGGGAACCAGAATTTTTTTGGGGGCAAACATGATCGTCATCCTTTCTCGATGTCTGGGGGACCCCGGAAATGTACCGGGGACCCGGTTGATTGTCGGCGGCTCTTTTCAACGTTTCGGTTGCAACCGTTGCCGTTGACTGCAATATAGAAAAACAAGCACGGAGAAACAAGCGGCCATCGTCTGATTTATCGGTAGGATACGGGCAATGTACTGAATCGGTGTCTGTCCGATGAACGTCTTGAACAAACGCCATCCGTCCAGGAGAGAAATGATGATCGATCAGCGAAAATCCATCTGGTCTTGGGCCCTTTACGACTGGGCCAATTCCGCCTTCGCCACCACGGTGATGGCCGGGTTTTTCCCTTTGTTCTTCAAGGCCTACTGGGCCGACCCGACCGACCCGGCCCGAAGCACCCTGTTTCTGGGCATCGCCAATTCCGCGGCAGCGGTGATTGTAGCGGCCCTGTCCCCCTTTCTGGGGGCCATCGCCGACCGGGGGTCTGCGAAAAAGAAATTCCTGTTTTTTTTCGCTTT
>Ga0351879_1159_pt1 | contig 12040 bp, 8 predicted proteins | sample BONcelFGM3001D15_FD_206782 | JGI IMG/M metagenome (GOLD analysis project Ga0351879, IMG submission 206782) | Enriched cells from coal bed in the Powder River Basin, Montana, United States - BONCAT cells FGM rep3 HSBNCT.FGM.300.1.D15 ... | reverse complement strand
CGTCATCCGAATTATTTCGCTGAGCAGGCCATCTGGGTTTGTTTTTATCTTTTCAGTGTAGCTGCCAGCGGTCAGTGGGTGAATTGGAGTATTGCCGGATGCCTGTTGCTGATTGTTCTTTTTCAGGGAAGTTCCGGCTTCAGTGAAGAGATCAGTGCAACGAAATACCCCGGTTATTCTTCCTATCAGAAGACTGTCCACCGCTTTTTCCCTTTTGGCCGCAAATCGAGTAAGGAATAAATGATTGCAGGTTAGGTTGTATCTAGACGTCACAATCTTGGTCAATATTTCATATTTTTGTCACTGAAACAACATCCCTATCAAACACACTCCACTTTTCAAACACGATCCACAATATGAATAGTCTATCTCTTATTCGACGCGGGATCCTCCCCATTATCGGGATCCTCTCTTTCTTATTTTCTTTCCAGGTTGCTGCCCAGTATTACGATGATCCGAACCGTGACCAGCTTCCCTGGGAGTTTCGTAATGAAACTCCTCCTCAGTCTGAAGCGCCACTTTCCACGGTAATTACCGTAAACAACTTCGACAACTTCAACCTGGGTGTGGATTTCGGCGAAAGCAACATAGCAGCCAATCCGCTGGTTCCGGCCTGGATCGCCACAGCATACAATACCAATGAGTTTCATCATACCGAAAATGGCATCACCTGGGCCGACCTCACCCCTTCCTTTGGGGCCACGATGTATGGAGATCCTGTGGTTGCCTATGACAGTTTGGGCAATCTGTTTTATCAGAATATGTATGGGAGCGGCTCGATCCAGGGTGTCAAGGTGATGAAGTCCACCAATAACGGGGCCAGCTGGGGAAGCGCCGTCACGGCTGTGGCAGGGGTTGATAAAAACTGGATGGCGTGTGACCAGACAAACGGTCCATACGCCAACTACGTTTACGTATGCATGACAGGCAGTTCGGGCGGTAATTTTGCCCGTAGCATGGACCATGGCGCCACATTTACAACCACATTCACCCCATCCACACAAAGCCTTCCGGGAATGATGGTATGCGTTGGGCCCAACAGCAATGTGCAGGGTGGGAGTGTGTATCTTGTGACCAACTCAGGAAGCGCCTTTGCTTCTATATACACCTTCTACCGTTCAACCGACGGGGGTGCCACCTTCTCCCTCATGTCTGCCCAATCCTTTTCAGGCTATGTGGGAACAAATGTAAATGGCCGGAATTCAATAGAGAACATGCGCACCAGGCCTTACCCTATGATCGCTGCCGACAACAGTTACGGTACCAAGCGCGGACGTTTGTACTGTGTATACGCCTCTAACGATCCTCCTGGGAACGGGAACAAACCGGACATTTGGTGCCGCTACTCCGATAACGGAGGCACTACCTGGTCTTCCGCTATCAGGGTAAATGATGATCCTAATCCCACCAGCCACCATCAGTGGCATCCTGGCATCTGGAGCGACAAGGAGACCGGGCGCCTCTATGCCATGTGGATGGACACCCGGGATTGTCCCACAAGCGACAGTGCGCTGATTTATGCCTCCTATTCCGACAATGGTGGCGTTACCTGGGCCGCCAACCAGGCTATCTCCAACCAGAAGATGAAAATAAACTGCTCCACGTGTGGGGGGGGGAGGAACTCCCAGGTACCAAGGGGATTATAACGGCATTGTCTCCAATAAAAAAGTAGGGATGGCAGGCTGGACCGATTTCCGTAATGGTTCGTTCATGAGCGCGACCTCCTATTTCCCTGATTTTGCCATGGCTCTTACCCCTGCTTCAGGTACTCTGAATGCTCCCAGTGACAGTATGGACTTTACAGTGAGTATCCCGGCAGTTAAACTCTATACCGATACGGTGGTTCTCTCGGGACAGGTGACGCCGGTGCCCACTTCCGGAACCATTACTTTCAGTTACCCTCAAGGGAATAAGATCACAACCTTTCCGGGCTCGAGAACAGTGCGGGTGAAAGTTACGGGCAGCGTTCCGGCTGCCACCTACCAGCTGGCTTTTTTTGGTAAGGGTCCGAATGGAACACCAGCCCATCAGCGTGGCGCCACACTCACAGTACAGGTTACACAAACCCTTGGCGTATCGGTAACGGCCTCTCCTACTGCCGTTTGCACAGGCAATTCGACCCAGCTCCAAGCCAGTGTTACAGGAGGGGTCACTCCATATACCTATACCTGGTCATCCAACCCTGCCGGTTTCTCTTCCACCCTGCCAAACCCAACCGCTTCGCCAACTATTGATACCTGGTACATCTGCACGGTTCATGACAATGTCCCCACTACGGTCAAGGACAGTGTGCTGGTAACCGTTACTTCCCTTCCGGCCACCCCGGGTGCGATCACAGGAAGTACTACTCCCTGTGAAGGCGTTGCCGAGACCTACACCATTGCTGCCGTAACGGGCGCGACAACCTATACCTGGACTGCTCCTGCCGGTTCTACCATCCTATCCGGTCAGGGTACCGTCTCTGCTTCTATCCAGTTGGGACCAAACCCGGGTGACATTTCAGTGACATCCGGAAACACCTGCGGGAGCAGTTCCGCCAGCCTGTTAGCCGTGACCATCTCGCCACTGCCACTGGCTCCGGGGACCATCACCGGCCCGACCAATGTATGTGCCGGAGAGTTGGCCGACTACAGCGTAGCAGCCGTGACAGGTGTGGCCAACAACTGGACTGTACCTTCGGGCTCCACCATCAACAGCGGACAGGGAACCCCGGCCATTTCGGTACTATGGGGTTCCAACTCAGGCCCCGTGGTGGTAGATGCCGAAAACAGTTGCGGAACAGGGCCGTCAAGTACACTAAATGTCACTGTTGAAACGATCCCGGGTGCGGCCCTCTCCATCATTGGCCCCGACACGGTTTGCCAGGGCGAAAGCGGTTACCAGTTCAGCATTCCGGTGATCACAAACGCCACCACCTATCTCTGGACATTACCTTCAGGGGCCTCCATTTCACAGGGCCAGGGAACCAATGCGATTGTTGTTGACTTCAACAGTTCCGCCATTTCCGGCGATATGACCGTGGCCGGGAACAACGACTGCGGGACCGGCATAGCCAGTTCGAAGTTTATCGATGTAGTGGTCTGCACCGGGATTGGTGAAACACTTCTCTCAACGGTCGGGATCAGTCCGAACCCGGTCCGGGATCTCCTCTCCGTTTCGATCACCGGCAGCGAGAAACAATTGCATATGGTCGTCCTGGATTCGCGGGGCCACCCGGTATATGAAGAACACCTGGTTGATCTGCCACAAACGTTTGTCCGGCAAATCGATGTCAGCCGGTTTGCCAGGGGCCTGTACCTGATCCGTCTCATCAGCGAAGCCAGGGTCTTTAACGGGAAGTTTGTTGTAGAATAATGAAAAGATAGAAAATACCGGGAACAAAGCAACTCTGATCGGATATATAAAATCAAGAAGACCGGCATCATGGTTTTCTTCAACGGCATGAAATTATGCACTTATCAAAAGATCTTCGGCCATTCAGGACGATCGGACTGGCCTCTGTTTCTCTGTTCCTCTTCCTGCATGTCACCGCGCAGATACCACCCGGGTATTACGACCCTGCTGCCGGATTGAACGGGGTACAGTTGCAGGAAGCGCTTCACGGCATCATTGACGATCATACGGCCGTAACCTATACCGATCTGTGGGTTCGTTTTGAACAAACGGATCGCACACCCGATGGCAAGGTGTGGGACATGTATTCCGATATTCCTGGCAGTTCCCCTCCATACCTGTTCGAGTTTTTTTCGGACCAGTGCGGGAACTACTCCTCCGAGGGAGATTGTTACAACCGCGAACACAGCTTCCCGAAAAGCTGGTTTGGAGGGGAGAATTACCCGATGTACACCGATCTCTTTCACATCTATCCTACCGACGGATATGTAAACAACAAACGGGCAAATTATCCTTACGGGGATGTGGGCAGTGCCAGCTGGACCTCTTTGAACGGATCAAAACTTGGAGGGTGCATCGATCCCGGATATTCCGGAACGGCATTCGAGCCGGTTGATGGGTACAAGGGTGACCTCGCCCGGGGCTTGCTCTATATGGCTGTCAGATACTATGGTGAAGATGCCGGATGGCCGGGGAGTGAAATGTTCGACGGATCACAACCAACGGACTGGGCCCTGGAGCTACTGAGGGAGTGGCATGTATCCGATCCGGTCAGCACGAAGGAAATCGACAGGAACAACGTAGTGTATGGGATCCAGGAAAACCGGAATCCCTTCATCGACCATCCTGAATATGTCGGACTGATCTGGTTTAATCCTGGTCTTGAAGCCAGTCCGGGCTTGCCTGAACTGTCGGTATCGGCTTATCCGAATCCAGTGAGAAACAGGTTGTACATCAGGATTCAAGAGACGGGTGATGCAACGAACATTCTCCTCACGGGCATAACCATCACAGGATGCCAGATAGAACTGTCCTTCACGGAAGAGGCCAAAGATCTTCTTGTGGTGAATACGGATTGTCTGGATCGCGGAATGTACTTTCTGCATCTGACTGATTCATCCACCGGGAAAACCACTACGCTGAAGATCTTAAAATAATCCTCCAAAATTCCTTCCCTTTTCGATGTGTGTGAATTTTTCCAGCTGGTCGAAAATAGTGTCCTGCAGATAGATGGATAAGTCCAACGGTTTCTTTAATGATGATACCGGTACCGGGTTGAGCAGGCTTTCGGGATATAGGATGAAAAAGAATTTACATCGACAATTTTATCCTTTTGACAGAATAATTTTCGCACGGATGTTTTATTAATCTACATTTCATGTGTTAATAATTTAATTTAAATGATCACATGGAATATCCATTATTATCATTCACGGTTTGTATGAACGGCGTTGGTATGGATATTTCCTTCATATTCAAACATAATGAAGATGCAAACATGTTTTTACATTTTGGTCCTGTTCTATTCGTTAAATACGGCCCTGTGTTGGGGTCAAAACGATGGGAATAAAACGTCCGTTAACATTTTTATGGTAATTGAAGAAATAAATAAATTAAGTACGGTTCCATTGTGGCCGGGATTTAAAATAAATGAAATACCAGCTGCCATATATGATAGCCTCAATACCTATCTATTGTTTTCAGCTTCCAGTCCCGAAGGGTTTGAACCGATGAAGTCAAATCCCGAAGTTTTTATTTTTAAGGGTCAGCATCCTCTTGTGCGTGGAAATTCTATTGTAAGGTTTGGCGACACATGGACAGCAACCAGCATTCTTAGCAACTTTTCGCGCAGAACCGCTGAATTATATAATACAAGGGATCTGGCAGGAATTATTGTTCATGAGCAGTTTCATATTTTTCAAAGAACAAACCATCCCCATTGGCGTCAGAATGACGGCGTTCTTTTGTTTTACCCAGCTGAAACAAATGAAACATTGTTCTTGCGGAGAATTGAAAAAGAAGCTTTTAGAAGAGCTGTAACTTCAGAAAAAATTGAAGAAAAAGCAGGTTGGGCAAAAACAGCCCTTCAATACAGGGTAAAAAGGCTGAGCCAGCTTGGATTCCAATTTGCAATTTATGAGAAGGAGTTACAACGGACTGAAGGGCTATCGGATTATATAGAAAAGATTGCCCGGAATATGGATCCCCTCAATGCATCCAATATTACAAATGGCATTGCGCCGGCAGGGGTTAGGGATCTGGGTTACGTTGAAGGAAGGTGGATTGCCATGATCCTGGATAACCTTGAACCTGAATGGAAATTCATTCTCGAAAAAAACGACAGTTTGTACATCGATGATATTCTTAAAGATGTTTTAAGTAAATCGCCCTACGATGAGATATTATTTAATACAGAAGAAGCAGATAACATATTGGCTTCTGTAAAAGAAGATCTGAATAATTGGCAGAAGAGCAAAAAAGAGGAGATCCGGAAATATAAAGATGAAATGGGTTACTGTATAGAAATTAATTCTTCGTCAAATCCATTTAACATTCGAATATTTGAACCACTGGAAATCGAAATTTTAGATGATGGTAGTGTTTACCATAGGGTGATTTTTTCAGCAATAAATACCTCCGGAAGTATGAGAATTCAAGATCACCCTTGCATTACTTTTTTCGATAATGCTTACAGATTAACAAAGGTATTGATAATGGGGTTGAAAGAAGCACCTGTAATCCTTGAAAATGAAAACAAATTCAGCCTGAAATATGATAAAATCACGATTGAACTAAAATATTCAAAAGTGAATATTAATGATACGATTTTCTCATTTGAGATTGAATGAGCAATAATAAAATGGCAAAATCGCTACTGGAATGCAATGTTCTTCACCCTGTAAGGAACGGGAGCGTCGTTTTTATAGAATTCGATCGTAGCGGTCCCGGGCTGCGCGAATCCAACCGGCATGGTTATCAATGAATTTTGGAGTGTCGAGTGGATGGTAAATCCGGTGGCATTTTGCCCTGTGATTTCCCAGCCATGCAAAAGAGGGGTAATGGCATACTGGCCGGAATGAAAAACAAATGTCACTTTCAGGGTTGAATCAAAGGGGACAATGGCCGCCACACTGTAATCACGCAAGGTATAAAAATCAACCGAATTCATGTTTAACAGATTTAACACCCAGGAAGTCGTATCGGGTTGGAAGTTGATATCGGGTGATGCCATGTCGGGATACTGGTATCCGGGGGTGATGAATTCCGACAAATGCTTGTGGATGACAGAAACATAGGACTCAAAATCGGGTACTGTGGCCGGGAAACCAATATCCGCATATCGTTTTTCAAGGTTACTCCGGATATCGATCAGGTTGGCCATGGAGATATTGTACAAAAGTGTATCGATAGTGGCTTCCGCGGTTATCATGCCATCTTCCTTGAAATCATAACTTATGTTGGCAAGCAGTTGCGTCAATTCAGCCGTGAGCGAAGGCCATTCCATTACGTAGTTGGTATATCGCTGAAGCACAACGGAAATGGCCAGAAGGGCAGCATCAAGATCGCTGTCCTGTGATATATCCCCCTGCTCAAAATTGGTATGATCCCCCGGAAGGGTGATTCCGAAAAATGCAAGGATCTCCTGCTGTGCCTGCTGCTTCGCCTGATCAAATGGCAGTCCCGAGGCTGTCAGCTTCATGATCCTCTCCTTGATAAGGTGCGTCACCACATTGATGTTCACCGCCGAGATCCCTTTGAGATCCACCAGAGCATGCAAAGTAAGGGGAGCAGACGATAACACACCGAACAGCTCATGGAAATAGAAACCACTGGCAATAAACAGAGCCGGACCCGCGTTCAGTTCGATCTGGTTCAATTCAAAACCGCCGTCATCGGTTTGAATGGTTGTGGTAAAGGATTTTCCCGTTTGTACCAGACCGTCATTCAGTTCATACAGCACAATGGTGGTCCCGGTAATGTACGGTCCTTTCTGCACTTTTCCGGCAAGGATCTCAAAAACCGTGTCATTCGGCGTCACTGGCGGGTCGTCCGTTTCTGTCTTTTTACAGGAAAAAAGGGTTATCCCTATGCATAACAGGAGCAGGAAGTATTGAACAATCTTCATGTTGATGCGTGTTAGGATTATACAAATATAATGTCTAATCAAGGTCCTTCTCAACGGAAGCTCAGGTATTTGAATTCCCTTTGAAAATCTTTATTTGGAGACGATTTACAGGGGGCCCCTTAGACCTTATTTCACGATCAAGCGGCTTGTTAACGTCCCTTTATCTGTTATTGCCCTGATAAAATAGATCCCGGTATGGTATGCTGAAGTATTGATCCTGGTTGAATAGTCGTCAATATTCATACGATCGACAACCTGTCCTGTGTTGTTCATGATCCATATTTCCTGCATTTTATCTTTGCATCCGATCCTGACGGAGGTAGTTGCAGGATTAGGATATACAAGCATATCTGATTGCTCCATTTTTATCAACGCTGTTCCTGTCGTTCCCAGGAGCCAGGCAATGGATTTATCCAGTACTTCCGCCCTGTCGTCGAGATCCTGAATGGCGGCATAAGAAACGGTTGAAAAGATAGACCTGAATGTTCCGGAATTCCATTGAGTAGCGCCATAGCCAACCGGATCAGGAAAAATGATTTCCATCATATTATCTCCCTGGGTCTGCAGGATGTTATCAATATAAAGCCCGTCATCGTCAATTCCCGTATAGATATCAACTACGGTGAAAGGAACTCCTGCAATACAGGAACCGTCAACGCCCATAACATTCCCTGTGTCGGGTTCTATATTCCAGACATCCTGTTCTACTTCCACGAGGCCCAGGCCATCGTAAGGAAAGCTTCCCGCTGTGAAAGTACCCGCACCGGCATATTTGTCATAAAGAAAATCCTGGGCTGAAAGCAACAGGTTTCCACCGTAGAGGGTAAGGTAGAGCAAGATTTCATATTCATCGTTATCGGTGAGGGTTCCACCATCCGACCAAACTTCACCGGTGAACCAAAACGCTATATTATAAGGGGCCATGGTAGCGCCATCCGGTCCGTCATTCGCCAGGTCGGTTACTTCAACATAGTCATAGGTGTATCCCAGTTCGTCCAGGGCAGGCTGCAGGTATTGCCAGTCATCGGTGAAGTCATCAGGATATTGGGAACTTCCATCGCGGTCAACACAAATGATCTGTTGTGCGATTGCAAAATTCGCTGTCATCATTATAAAAATAATGGAAAGCGTGAATAAACGTAATAAATTTTTCATCGGTTTCTGATTTGGTTAATACTACAGGATTGAATTCGAGTACAATATACAAAAAAATATTTTTTCATATCTACAAAGGATCCAAGTTCACGTCTGTAAATCGAATAAATCGGATAGGAGAAACGGGAAAATATAATTCCCGTTTCGTCCACTGTTTCAACCAACCAATTATCTACCATTGAAATCATTCCGGATTATCTGAAAGTAGTTGATTTTATTGAGGAAATGGAAGGATCGGTCTAATCCAGTTTACACCTCACCGGGAAAGCATTCGCCCTGAAGGCAGGATATAACGAGACGGAATAGTTGTACTCATTCATTGCGTGAGCCCATGCTTTGTAAGGCCCATGGGATGTCGATGACCAATAAAAGGTGGCAAAATCCTGCAGGGACCATTCCCGGTTGAAAAACACCGTACCGTTTAGTAATGCATTGAATCCCGAATAACCAGTGTATTTCAACACCGCACCAGCGAAGGCGTTGCTGGTCCAGATGGAGAAAAGGGTATTCCAGTCATTTTCTGAAGGGACATGCCACCCGGGAGGACACAGGTCCCGGATCTCCTCCGCATCCTGGTAGTCCATTACCTCATCCCATTGATACAGCGCAGAGCTCAGGGCACAGGGCACAGGGTTGGCATCCGGGCAATATTTTTCAGGGATGCAATTATTACGCTGATGCACGGTCAGAGGAATTTCTGTTCCGAAATTCAGATCTGCCGCTAACCAGCACTGAGCGCCAATCTGCACGGTCGGATATTTTTGGTTGTCGCGGATGTCGGTAAGGCTGTCACCACAATTGATAATTGATAATTGATAATTGATAATGAAAATTTTTGAAGAGTCTTTGCATCCTGCTGAGTTGATATATGTGTAAGTGATTTCATGGGTGCCGGGACCGGCGATGGCCGGATCAAAACAATACCCCAATGTTCCCAATGACCCTAATGACCTGAATGACACCCCCGCCCCGCTATAGATCCCTTCTAACGGAGAACCTCCACGCAGCAGGATGGATTTGGCGCTGGTGACGGTGATGGTATCGAAACATGGAATGAAGGTGACTTCCGGGACGGGAAGAATGGATACCGGAACCTGGATGCCGGATACCGGATTATTGATCGCACAGGGTTCGCTGGAAGTGAGTGTACAGGAAACGAGATCCCCGTCAGATGGGATATAGGTAAATACCGGGCTGTTTGTCCCTGTATTGATCCCATTGACTTTCCACTGGTAAACGGGCGATGTGCCGGGATTGGTCGGTGTGGCTGTGAAAGTAACCGGGGTGCCTGCACAAATAGCATTCTGGGACGCTGAAATGGTCACATCCACCGGGATTCCGGCAGATACTTCAATATCATTCATTGCCGGAGTTAAACCGGTACATCCATTGGTATCCGTATAATTTACACTGATCCATTGCGGTCCGGTCACATTCCAGGTAACGGTAGCTGAGGTATCGGCAGGTGTTCCTCCTTCGACAAAAGAGCCCCCGGGAGAGGCCACCCACTGGTAGATTGATTGACCGGATTCCGTAGAAAAAAAAGCATTGGCCCCCAGGCATACCGAATCATTGCCTGAGATTCCGGGAACAGGACGGGGATGCACTGTCACCGCAAGGGATGAAGGCACGCCGTCGTCACAGCAACTGGTACCATAGACCGAAATAAACCCCGAAACGGCATTATTGGCCATATTAACGGTGATGGAATTTGTGTTTTCCCCGTTTGATATTGTAAAGCCCGGAGGTAAATTCCACACATATCCTGTCGCACGAAGAATCACCGGAACCGTATAGATTACAGCATTAGTATTTGCACACACACTTACAGGGCCCGAGATCTGTCCGGCTGTATCCGGTGCAATACAATCCGTCATTTTCACCAGATACACATCTCTGTTTCCGCTATACACCGGCTGATAGGATCCCAAGGTCGATATACCGGTGAGCGATTGTGTGGTTCCCAGCAGGTATTGATGTCCGCAATTATCGGAAACAGCGCTGGAGGCATCGTCAAAGGCAGGGCCTCCGTAGTAGGTGCCCCAGATTCTTATTCCCTGGTCGGTAAATTTGGCAAGGAAAGCATCTTTATCTCCGCTCAGGGTTGTCTGAAAAGCGCTATCTGTAGCAATACTATCGGTAGAAGTGGTATACCCGAAACAAAACACAAAGCATGAATCATCGATGATGATCCCCTGATGAACTGCACTGGCTTCCACCATGATACCCCCGTAATATGTACCCCATTGCCTGACACCGTCTGAATTAAATTTACCAACAAAAACATCTCCGAAACCTCCATAGTTGTATTGATGGCATCCGGAAGTTGAAATGTTTTCAGAGGAGGAGGTATATCCACAAACGTAGACATTGTCATTGGTGTCGACAGCAGCAGAGTGGGATTCATCACCGTTAAGTCCACCATAATAGGTTCCCCAGAGCCGTTGTCCTGAAAAGGAGAATTTGACAAGAAAAGCATCCCCGAATCCTTCATTTACAGGCTGGTGCGATCCAGGTGTGGAAATGTCTGTTTCCGATACTGTTTTACCGGTCAGGTAAATGGCCGAATCATCGCTTGTACAACACCCCCATCCCGTGTCATCCCCACTCCCTCCGTAAAAGGTTCCCCATAACCTGACTCCGTTGCTGTCAAACTTGACAAGGTAGGCATCTGAACCACCATTATTAACCATTTGATGAGCTCCAGGTGTCGATATATTATCTGAAGAGGATGTGCTGCCGCATAAATAAACGTTAAGGCTGTCATCCGTAGAACAATCCACTAAGCTTTCCGAAACCGACCCACCATAATAGGTCGCCCAGATCAGTTGGCCTGAGGAGGTAAACTTTGCCAGGTAATTGTCACTTGTACCACCTCCAAAAAGTGACTGATGACTTCCCGGTGTGGCAATATAAGTCTGTGAACTTGTCCTGCCCGAAAGATAGATATTACCCTGCCGATCGCACACACACGCTTCATAATTCTCATTCATTGCACCGCCATAATAGGTTCCCCATAGTCTTTGCCCGCTTTGGTCAAATCTTACAAGAAAAGAATCATAAATTCCATTTTTGGTCGACTGATACGTACCGGCTGTCGCAATATTATTTGTGGATAATGTATTTCCGCAGAGATACATATTCCCGGCGATATCCATTGTCAGATCACCGGCAACTTCAGAATTCGTCCCCCCGTAATAGGTGCCCCACAACCTCCTGGGAATGGGATCGATGATCAGGGAAGCGGAGGGATCTATCTGCTGATCCGTTTTCAGTCCATAGCTGTTTTGCCCTACCTTGACGAAGCGGACGTTCACCGGCATCCTGATCCCGTCATGGATTATAAAACTCATGGGGATCTGCTCC
>Ga0351879_1162_pt1 | contig 12131 bp, 11 predicted proteins | sample BONcelFGM3001D15_FD_206782 | JGI IMG/M metagenome (GOLD analysis project Ga0351879, IMG submission 206782) | Enriched cells from coal bed in the Powder River Basin, Montana, United States - BONCAT cells FGM rep3 HSBNCT.FGM.300.1.D15 ... | reverse complement strand
TTGGGGATAAAAAGTCTTTGGTGCAAATCAGTCTTTTGATCAGAGCGCTCAATAAACCGAACACCATGACAGTTTCCGCTGACATTGGAACTATTGTTGAAGCGAGGCACATCATGCCAATTGACATATTCGATGCCATTAGAGGGAATATCAGTTCGTTCCTGGGCGGTGCCGCCATAGACCTGTTGCCAGGAAATAGTGACAGTATTGCTGATGATACTACCATCAGTGAAGTTATTTTCATCGAAGACCGTCCGTACACTTTCATTGCCCGGAGGGAGAAACTCTCTTTCACCCGCAGCGAGACCCTCTTCTGCCGGGAGCTGTTGACAGCTTTCTCTGGTATGCACAGTGGTTTTAAACAAGAAGGGTACACGGCTCATTTTCGTACGGCGCTTTTGGCCTCAATCATGGACATCACGGTGGCCCGTTCTCTTCGGGGTGACCACCGCAAAGGCTTCTGGCCGATTCAGCAATTGATTCAGCTACTTAAAAACCTCTCTTATCAACGTTACGAAGGAAAGCCGGCAACGACGGGGTTCATCGTTCACCGCACCACACCCTCCCTGCTGGGCAAGCTGGTGCGTGAGCGAAACCATACACTGATTCCACTTCAGCCGCATGAAGACATTTCCCCTGACTTTTTCAGCAACCCCCTGCCGTATCGTATCGTCGACGGCACCAACCTCTTTTTTGTCGCCAATATCCAGATGCAGGTGACCGGTGTGCTGCGCACTTCCCAGAGCGTCACGCATACCGACATAGAACGCTTGACCCAGCGGGAAATCTTTTCGCTTGTCCGGCGTGCCGGCCATGGGGCCTTTGCCGTGACGGTTAATGATGCCTCAGAGATCGAAGTGCTGAATAGCCCGGCCACACTGCTTGTTCGGCGCAAGGGGGCCTGGGCAATCTTTGATCCGGATATTTTCCGGGCTTTTCTTGCCGGAAGCATTGACGCGGAATCCATCGATGAACTGCTCTGGACGGTTTACGCACTTTCCAAGGAGCGGCACGGTACGGTAATTCTTATTTATAACCGGGGTGCGCGTAAACTGGCCCTGCTGAAGAAAGGCTCGGTTGGAGGTGATGACCCGATCAGCCGTCTCCTGATAGATCGAGTTAAGTCCCGAAGCATAGCTGATCTGAAAAAGGCCGGAATTCTGCTGCGGATCCTCTCAGCTGACGGCATGACGGTGTTCAACAGGAGTGGCCGGCTGATGGAGGCGGGTTTTATTTTTGACACATCCTATGCCAGGGAAGTCGTCACCGGCGGTGGTCGGACCACGGCTGCCAGTGCTGCGTCCTATTTTGGCAAGGTCATCAAGGTTTCACAGGATGGTCCGATCGAACTGTATCAGGATGGCCGGCGAGTCTATCGATTCGGGTAGGGTCAGGCAGTTTTTTCAGCAAAGGCCACACGATCTCCTTGATAAAAATATCAACTGTTACAAGAGGTTTTATGATTGATGTAAAAAATAGTCAGGATGCCGAACAGCGTGACCGTATGGTTGCAGAAATGCGACGGGAGCAACAGGAACGCCAGGCCGGGTACCGGGAACAGGCGCTGAAACTTTTTCCGCACGTCTGTGGACGCTGCGGACGCGAATTTGAGGGCAAGAAACTTCGCGAACTCACGGTTCATCACAAAGACCACAATCATGATAACAATTCTTCCGATGGCAGCAACTGGGAGCTGCTTTGCCTTTACTGCCACGATCATGAGCACACCCGTGATGTTCAGGAGTCCCGTAGCGAAGAGCAGGCTTCGGCTGCAGTGAGCCGCTCTTCCCTGGTACATTCGCCCTTTGCGGCTCTTGAGGCCCGGTTGAAAAAAACAAAGTAGAAGTAAACATGTCTGTGAATGCGTGGGGAATGTCGGGTTCCTGACAGGTTCTTTAAACAAAACTGGACACGGAAAGGAATCGGCGGGATCAGCTGGTCTCGGTACTCACCGTCCGTCGATAGCTGGAAAATATTCGCAAAGTATCACGGACGTAGAGAGGGGAGTACGCTTACTAATAGGCTTGCTCCCTTTTCTTGTCCTGAATTCTGTTACACATAACGTAGGAACTGCCAGTGGCTTTTGATGTTGGAAAAGTGATTATTTTGAGGAGGTTGTCAGATTCTCAAAAAAAAGGTGACGTCGGCAATTAAAGGGATTTAGTTGGAAAAATGCGGGGATGGCGGAGAATAATGAATTTTTGCAATAACAACCAACAAATGAAGTTTTTCGTAATGCTCGGGAACAAAAAATACCGTTGGTTTGTCTAATAAACATATTTAGAAAATGCGGCCGGAGAGCTGCTAATGCGTGAAAGGAGTTTATCATGAAAAAGGTTGCGGTGTTGCTGGCAGTGCTTTGTTTGCTCGGTTTTTCAGAACGTTCTTTTGCTGCAGACCCTGTTGATCTTAGCGGTAAGACAGGGGTTGTTGACCCAAATGACCTGAAAAAGGATGATCCGAAACCGCCCAAGCTTCAGAAAACCGTTCCTCCGCCGCCAGGTTCTAGCTCGTCCGATACGAAGGATTCTGGTACGAATGAGTCTGGCAGCACTTTTGGCCACGGTACCTACGGTCAGGCAAAGTAATACATGCTGTCTTTTGTAACAGAACTTTTCAAGGAGGGTGCAATGAAAAAGTCATTAGTCAGGAACTGTCTGGTGTTGGTGGCAGTCCTTTCTGTTGTTTGTCTGGGCGGAATTTCTTATGCAGGAGACACGCCTGGGGCGCAAGACGGTTTTACGTTTAATAAAGTGCTGATAACTGCCAGTAGTTACGATGTAAACACGTCTACTTCAACTACTAAAGGTGGCGATGGAGCGGCCTGTTCCAGTAATGATGAATGCTCCAGCAATGTATGTGAAGGTGGTAGCTGTTGTACCGATTATGGTGCTACCTGTGATTCGAGTTCGCATTGCTGCGGACATCAAAGTTGCGGTAGTGATGGCAAGTGTCCGAATTAAGGATGTGTCCAGTACTTAAGAAACTCTGCACATGGGCAGGATTAATAATTTCAATAGCAAGTAAGTTTGTATTTCATGTCGGACCGAATGGAAACAAACTCGCAATGATGAACCTGCAACAGTGTCGGTCTTTAAGGATGACCAGATGAGCCCTGTTACCCATTTTCTTATCAGTTGGTCCGCTGGAAGCGTTTTTTCAATCGGCAAAAGAGACCGTATGCTGGTTGCTCTGGCGGGAACGATACCCGATATTGATGGCCTCGGTTTGCTGTGGGATTTGCCCGCGTCACATGCTTCTGGAGGTGACCTGGTTTATTGGGCCAGGTTTCATCATATCCTTGGCCACAATCTCACCTTTTGCCTTGCCATTGTTTTCTGTACCTATTTTCTTGCTTCACGTAAACTCATGGCATGCTTTGCCGTTTTTCTGGTTTTTAATATTCACCTGCTCTGCGACCTGGTGGGCTCGAAAGGCCCTGATCAATATTGGTCGATTCCTTATCTACTACCGTTTTCCGACTCCTGGAATTTTGTCTGGAGCGGGCAATGGCCGCTGACTTCCTGGCAAAACTTTGCCATAACGCTCAGTGCAATCATGTTCAGCGGTTATATGGCATGGCGAAAAGGGATTTCTCCGGTAGAAGTATTTTCTCAACGTGCAAACCTGGCTTTTGTTGCCGCGCTGCGCAAGAGGTTCGGGTCCCCCGTGGAAATAGTGGCGGAGTGACAGTTACAGATAATACGTATGATAAAGGAGATTCTTCATGAAAAAGCGTCACTATGCCCAGATCCTTTCAGGGGTGATTTTACTCGTTCTCCCCTTTTTTTTAGCCAGCCTGCTCTATGCTGAAAATCTCCCGGACAAGTGTCTGCTTGTACCGGTCAATGGTTCGTGCAAGGCATTGATAGACAAATACTTTTTTGACCAGAAGACCGGTCGGTGTGCGGAATATATTTACGATGGCTGTGGGTCAGTTGTGCCCTTTGACACGCTCAATGAGTGCCAAGTTCTTTGTGAGGAGGTCCCTTCAAATGAGAACCGTGTCGACACGCCAGTGATAAAACACATTAAAAAAAAGCGGTCCGGTCTTTACTACGATCCTGTTGAGGACGACCCCCGCCATGCTGAAGTTTTTAAAGCAATCGACGATGAAGTGAAGGAAGTGCTGGCTTACTATCCTCCGCGCGAAGGGAGAGGATCTGTCTTTAGCTACTGGGAAACCAAAAAGAGTCTGCTTAAGCAGAAGTATGGCATTGATTGGCGCTCCCCGGGTGAGCTGAACCCGCAGGTGATTTTCGACTGATCAATTCAGCGGTCCAAACGGGTAAATGTCTGTTGCTGCATGATTCGTGATTTGACTTTGTCCTTTGCACTGTAGTATGCATCACCGGATCATAGCTTGGAGGGTCGTGTGGTAAAGAGGCTTTTCAGATGGTTTTTGGGCAGTATCTTTTTGATAATTATATTTTGTGTCTCTAGCTGGTACCAAACGAAAAAGAGTCTTGTTCGCTATTGTCAGGAGACAGCTGCCGGGACTTCGCTGGCACGAGCCGAAGAACGTGCGCGGCAGCATGGTTTTCGCTTTATCAATTATTCCTCCGCGGACCACAAAGCTTTTGTCACCGCAAGCGGAGTCATGGGGAGGTATGTCTGTGTCCTTGAACATGACGGAAAGCGTGTCGTCAAATCAGCTCTGGACTTCAACGATTAAGATCGTATCCGCTCATTACCTGTGTGGATGAGCGCACGAGGTGTGCCGGGTGGAGTCTTGAGATCAGCGAGAAGTTGTTGGGTCAGATTCTCCTCCAGGCAATGAAACGCCACGGGGGAGGGCGAGACCGGATCAATCCTGCCGCCGGCGGTCATCCCGTGTCCACCGGCAGTTCCCTGGCCGGAAACAAGTTTTCTCATGATTTCACCCGCATTCAGATCGTTGCGTGTTGTCCTCATCGACATGATCAAGGCGCCATGGAGCCGCCCCATGCTCAAAGCGACATCAATTCCCTCAAGTCTCACGAGATAATCGGCCATCTCAGCCACAACTTCCGGGGTGGTTATTTCCCCCATTTTAATCACCAGCAGATTTTCGAAGATCATGGCATTCTTCAACGCCAGATGCAGATACTGAAAGTGCGATTGCGGAAGGCGGGGATGCACTATTTCACAGAGGAGCTTTTTGTTCGTCAAGGGGAAGAGGCTGAGATAGGCATTCCTGTCAGCTTTGCCAGCCTCCCGTCCCAAGTCTTGAGTCTCCGATTTTATGGCGTAGAATAGAGCTGTGGCTAGCTTTGTTCCTATACTTACGTCTTGCGCCACCAGGTATTCATACAGTATGGTGGCCGTCGCGCCATATTCTTCCCGGATATCGATCCACCGGCATTTCCTGCTTGACTCCCGTATCGGGTGATGATCTATCACAAGGTCAACCTTGACATTCGGCGGCAGCGAGTTGTTGCCGGTACCCGGCTGGGTATCCAGCATGCAGATCATGCTGAAATCGTCGATAGTAAGCTCAGTCAGAGGGGTCAGGTGGATTTTAAGCTCCCTGGCCATGGCAATGTTCTCACTCCTGCTTATTGCCCCGGAGAGGGCAACTACGGTATCCCTGTTCAGTTTCATGGTGAGCAGGTGCTGCAGGGCCATGGCAGAGGCCAGGCAGTCGGGGTCCGGGTGGTCATGTATAATGATGAGCCCCTTTCCCTTGCCCCGCATCCAGTCAAGAAAGGAATCGGTTTTCTTTTTTGTCTCCTGAATGTTCCCAATGAGTAAGGCTGACATGAATTCACCTTAGGCCAATAGTCCGGCAGTGGTTTTGGAGTGTTTCAGTGCGAGAGTAACAAAGGATACCGAAAAGGTTTGGAATTGCAATAGTTCTTATACTTGGTTTAGAGTGTCCTGACACTAGAGTCGAGGTCATGATAGGAGAATGAATGCTGGTTGATGCTCATGCACACCTTGATTGGTACACTGATGCTTTGCCTGAAGCGCTGCATCAGATTGAGAAACTCCGTATCCTGACTATGGCGGTTGCCATGGATGTGCCGTCCTACCAGAAAACGCTGGAGCTAGCCCGTTCCTGCCCCTTTATTATCCCGACCTTTGGTATCCACCCCTGGGAGGCCGCACGCTATGCAGAAAGACTGTTTGAGCTTGATGTCTACCTGGAAGAAACGTCGGTTATCGGTGAAGCGGGACTTGATTTTCATTATGTGAAGGATAAGGACTTATATCCAGGCCAGCTGAAGGTATTTGAATATGAATGCTCTTTTGCCAAGCGACTTTCAAAGCCGATGAACCTGCACACCAAAGGTGCCGATCATGAGGTTTTGGAGATGTTGACGCGCTACGGAATTGGCAAGTCGATTATTCACTGGTATTCAGGTCCTGTGAGTCTGATAGAATCATATCTGGCGGCCGGATGCTATTTTACTGTCGGCGTTGATGTGCTGAATCCAAGGAAAACACCGGGTATTGCCGAAATCCTGCCCTTGGACCGTATCCTTCTTGAGACGGATAATCCTGATGGGTACCGCTGGCTTGCACACGAAATTGGCATGCCGGACCTGCTCCTGAAAATTTTGGAGAAGGTCGCGGTGGTCAAGGGACTTACCGCAAGCGAGCTGGAAAACAGACTGTGGCAGAATTGGCAGGATTTTGTCGGGCCATAACAGATATTTCTGGGCCGGAATCTGAACAATCAATTCAATTGCACATCTGCCGGAGGAAGACAATGGAACCTCTTGACCGGGAAACAGCCAAGAAACTCTACGAGCACTATCGTAAAAATCGCGACGGAATCAGGAACGAACCGGAAATGGCATCGGTTTGCCTGATCTGTGCGTCTTTCCATGTTGTTCCGAAAGATGGCGACACCAACATGCGCATCTGTCGCAACTGCAACTTTGCTTTTTACCGATATGAATGCAGTGGCTGCGGTGCTACTATTGATGGGCGTGATCCGCAGAATCCCGTCTGTGCGGTGTGCGGCTTGCGAATCTGCACCTGTGGGGCTTGCGGATGTCCTGAAGAAGCCAGGTGAGGGAATGAAAAAGAAAATTCTTGATAAAGGACTGTCATTGTCACGATATAGTATCTTTGCACTGTTTGCACTAATTTCAACTTCCTGTTCTGTTCCTTGTCAGAAACCGGTTGTAGTCATCCCCCCTGCAATTGTCGCAGACATTTTGCCTGATTATGAGATCAAGGATGTGAGGGAACTGCCACAGGAGTTCGGCACGTATGTCAATACCTCAACGATCAAGTCCTTCGACAAGGCCTGCCGCGATACTCTGCTTTATGAATTCAGGCGGAAGTACTATGCCCCATGGAGTGTGAGCCAGCTACTCTCCAACATTTCAGGGTCCATCCTTATCATGCAAGAACACACCGCTAAGGACTGGTATGGGGAGAATAAACGGAAAGTTCCCCGGAAGATCCTCGATGAACTTCTGGCGAACTGCGACCTGGATCGTTTTCCTGCGATGAATTCCATGGCTATTGCCATTGTTCCCACGTCGCTGAGAGTTCTTCCGACGACAAAACCTTTTCTTGAAACAGCGAACGATTTCCCCTTCGACGCCTTGCAGAATGCGGGGCTCAAGATGAACGAACCGCTCAGGGTTCTGCACGTTTCCGCTGACGGACTATGGGCCTTTGCCGAAACTGCCGACGCCAACGGTTGGGTCCCTTTGCGCGACATTGGTTTCATCGGGGAAAGACTGGCCGCAGAATGGACGGAAAAGGTACAGGTCGTCATAGTCAAGGATTTCGCCCCGTTGCGGAACAGGCAGGAGCAGTTTGCCGTGAGGGCCAAACTAGGCACATTATTCCCCCTCGTCGGGGAAGACGAAAAGAGCTATGAGGTCAGTGTCGCGGTGCAGTCCGGCAGCAATGGCGTACGGGAAATAAAAGTACGTATACCGAAAGATTCTGCGCGCAGGTTTCCGCTTGAAGTTAGCGGAGAGACAGTGGCACTGATCGGCAACGAGTTGATTGGCAAGCCCTACGGTTGGGGCGAATATCTTCAGGGACGGGACTGTTCGGCGCTCTTGCGGGATTTCTATCAGCCATTCGGGCTCTGGTTGCCGAGGGGGTCCTACAACCAGATCCATTCCGGAAGAAGTATTTCTTTTTCCGGCCTGAGCCCTGCGGAAAAAGAGCGTTTGATCCGCGAAAAGGGCGTTCCCTTCCTAACCATTATCTACATGAAAGGTCACATCATGCTCTATGTGGGCTCTAAGGATGGCAAGGCGCTCATTTTTCACGCCCTGTGGAAAGTCAAAGTAAAAAACAGCGAAGGGCGTACCATCAAGCAGCCTGTCGGTAAAGCAATTGTCAGTACGCTGACTCCCGGCAGCGAACTTGTCCTTGCGAGTGGTTCTTTGCTCGATAAGGTCAGCCGCATGCTTATTCTGAGCAATAGATGTGGTTTGACGCACTGAGGAATTCAAAAGCGTCAAGGCTCCAGTCCTTAAACGCCATAATCGGGCTCAGGCCTAATCGATCCCACCGTTCCGGAAGTATCTGAAGGAGGGATAAAAGACCACTTTTTTCCCTCGAAATCTCTCCTGATCGTTCCAGCTTACCTTTTACAGTTAATGAGAATTTTTTTGACCGCGCTCATTATGAGTGATACTGTCGCACACGAAATCAAATCCCTATTTTTCCATCCCTTGTGTGCCTATGACAGCAAGAAAGAACATACTGGCCAAAATTACACGTCCGACTCTTTCCGGGGTGGTTCAAAGAAAGAGACTTTTCGGCCATCTTGACGGCAGTATGGAAGATCCCATCGTCTGGGTATCCGCACCCGCCGGTTCAGGCAAGTCGACACTTGTCGCCAGTTATCTTGACGAACGAGAACTCCCTTGCATCTGGTATCAATGTGACGAAGGAGACAGCGACCTTGCCACTTTTTTCTATTATATGGGATATGCCGCAAAGAATGCCGCACCGCGGAAGAAGAAACCGCTTCCGATATTGACGCCGGAATATTTTGCCGGCATCCCCACCTTTGCCAGAAGATATTTCGAGCAACTCTACAGCTATCTTTTAACCCGTCACGCGTCTCAAAAAAATTCTCCCAGCCCTCCGGAGACATCGGCAGGAAATTCGAAATTTGTCATTGTTTTAGACAATTATCAGGATGTCTTCGCTGAATCTCAGTTTCACGACATTATTGCCACTGGTTTCGACGGTATCCCGGCAGGCATTCAAATCGTGGTGATCAGCCGCAATGAACCGCCCCCGTCATTTGCCCGTTTGCAGGCAAATGGCAGTATTAGCCATCTGCAACATAGCGACATTCGTTTCACATTTGAAGAATCACGGGAACTCGCTCATGGACGCATTCCCGAACTGGGCAATGAATGCATCAAGGTGATGCACGAAAAGACTGAAGGATGGGCAGCGGGAATAATTCTGTTGCTTGAAAGAGTGCGGCTTGACGGGACGTGTATCGAATCGGAGACTGAATTCGCCTACGAAAGGGTATTCGATTATTTTGCGGGAGAGTTGTTCAACCGGACAGAAAAAGGGCTTCGGGATTTCCTGCTTAAGACCGCATTTTTGTCGGTGCTCAGCGTACCTTTGGCAGAAAAGCTGACCGGGGTCTCAACCGCTGGCCGCATTTTGTCGGCATTTAACCGCCATCATCTGTTTACGGAAAAACTTTCTGGCAGTGGGCAGGTTTACCAATATCATCCGTTGTTCAGAGATTTTCTCCTGAACAGGGCAAAGACTACGTTTGCTCCTGAGGAATTGGCCGCAGTTCGAAAAGATGCTGCCCTGCTCCTGGAACAATCCGGTAGGTTTGAAGATGCTGCCAGGCTTTATGGGGATGCCGGAGACAGGGAAGCTCTCGCCAGGATGGTAATGCGACATAGTCGGGAACTTCTTCTGCAGGGAAGAAACAAAACAGTTGAGGAGTGGCTCGCGGCTATCCCCAATGAGTCGCTGGCTGACAATCCTTGGCTACTGTACTGGGCCGGGATGTGTTCCTTTCTGCTAGATATGCCGCGCACAAGAAAGTATCTGGAAATGGCTTTTATGTCTTTTAAGGAGAAGGTTGACATTCCAGGCATCTACCTTTCCTGGGCGGGCATCGTAGACACCTGTGCCTTCGGACTTGACGACTGGGGGCACCTTGACGACTGCATAGCGATCTTCGATGAACTGAGAGAAACATATCCTGCCTTTCCCTCACAGGAAATTGAACTCATCGCATCATCCAAAATGCTCATTTCTCTCACCCTGAGGAAAACGGATCAGCCGCAACTCGTCCATAGCTGGCTGCAACGCGTCTCCGCTCTCCTGCAGGAAAACCCTTCCTTTGAAATTCAAATGGATACTATTTTTTGCATGAATGTCTATTACTTGTGGAAAGGAGAGTATGACAAAAATGCTGTTTTGCTTGAAAAGGCAATGGCTGAAATCACGCATCACAAACCGTCGCCTTTTACCGTGATTCGCATAAAACTTATGAAGGGCATTCATTACTGGATTACCGCAGAGTATGCTGCCGCTATTTCAAACCTCTCCGAGGGGTTGTACCTTTCTGAACTGAGCGGAATGCGGGTTTTCGATTCCCTGATGTGGAGTTTTAGGGTAGCCGCGGAACTGGCACCCGGCAATCTGGCGGCGGCAGAAAAATCACTGAAGAACCAGATGGCGTCCCTGCTAGGCGCAGAGCAGACACTGGACGTCTTCTTCTGTCACGTCAACTCCGCCTGGCTAGCGCTCCTCATGGGAAACCCGTCCCTGGCCGTCGTACACCTGGAAACAGTCTTGCCCAAAGTGGAGAAAATGGGGACACCCTATTACCGGGCACTATGGAACATCGGCATGGCGCAAGCGGAGTTTTTGCAGGGCCGCACCAGGGAAGCAATGGACCTTGTTCAGGCGGCCCACCGCATAAGCCTGACCATGAAGAGCCAGGTGATGGAGTGGTACACTCTTGTAATCCAAGCCTGGTTCCTTTTGCAGGAAGGCCAGGAACAGGCAGGACTTCAGGCACTTCGTCAGGGGTTGTCGCTTGGCAAGAGGCACAGCTTTGTCCATCTTGAATTCTATCAGCCGTCGGTCATGCGATTCCTGTACGCAAAGGCACTGGAAGAGGACATGGAGCCGGACTATGTGAAATGGCTGATCAGAAAAACCGGTCTGACCCCTCCCAATCCCCTTGCCGTCCCTACTCTTCGTGCCATGGATAAAGAGCACAAGGGTGAGGTAATCTACCTTGAAGAATGGCCTTACCCGGTAAAGATCTACACCCTCGGCCGGTTCGAGATAGTCAGGGACGATGAGCCGCTGCACTTTTCCGGAAAGGAGCAGAAAAAACCGCTGGAGCTTCTCAAGGCACTCATTGCCTTCGGCGGTGTGAATGTGCCCGAGGAGCAATTAAGCGACGTACTCTGGCCTGAGGCCGACGGCGACCTGGCGCACAAGTCTTTTGAGACGACTCTGGGCCGGTTGCGACGTCTGCTAGGCGGAGAGGCCTATATCCGTTACAGGGCTCGGCAACTGACCGTCAATCCACTTTATTGCTGGGTCGACAGTCTTGCGTTGGGTCATCTTCTTGACAAGATTCGGGAGTCTTCCGCTGATCAGGTTGTCCCGCTTTATGAAAAGGTCGTTAGCCTCTACAAAGGCCCGTTCCTTCCTGCAGACGCCGGCCTGCAGTGGGCCATGCTCTGGCGCGAAACGCTGAAGAATCGGCTGCTCCGCGTCATTCTGAAAGCAGGCCGCCATTGCGAACAGACTGATGAATGGGAAACCGCGCTGGAATATTACCTAAAGGGGCTTGATACGGACAACCTGGCCGAAGAATTCTACCGGAGACTCATGGTCTGTCATCTGAATCTCGGCAACAACGTGGGGGTGGTCAAGACCTATAACCGCTGCTGCCAGCTGCTCCGTGCCGAACTCGGCATAGAGCCCTCCGCTGAAACCACGGCTGTTTTCTCTTCTATCATTTAAAAGAAGTAACCTCCAAAACAGCCGGTACCTCCAGGTTCCCAGACCTGCCAGGTTTTGAAAACCCGGCAGGTCTTTCTTTAAATATTTCAAAACTCCTCCCTGATAAAACCCCTCCGGCCCACTTAATCCACACTGTATCTTAAAAAATCCGACAATCTATCATCAGATACATATATTTCTGCACAACGCAT
>Ga0351879_1161_pt1 | contig 12267 bp, 11 predicted proteins | sample BONcelFGM3001D15_FD_206782 | JGI IMG/M metagenome (GOLD analysis project Ga0351879, IMG submission 206782) | Enriched cells from coal bed in the Powder River Basin, Montana, United States - BONCAT cells FGM rep3 HSBNCT.FGM.300.1.D15 ... | reverse complement strand
ACGTCGGGCAGAGCGACGACTTTGACCAGATTAAGGAAAAAGCGGCGGGGCATGCCCTTCAAGCCCATTCCGGCAGTAAGGGATTTTACGGCCATTCTTCAGAGGGCCAGGGAAAATGCCCTGAGCCCCTGGGAAACCAGCGTCCGGACGATGCTCCTGGATTCCTTCCTGATGGGCAGCCACGGGGATCTCCCATCCTTTTCCGGGCTTCACCTGCAGGCCCTGGAGAAGGATCCCCTCTTTTACGGCCACCTTGCCCGCTGGTACTGGGAAACGGGCTCGGTCAGGGATCACACGGAGCTTTTCACGGCCCACCTGCTCACCAGCCCCTTCTCCGCCCACCGGGACCAGGGCATTGTGATGATGCAGACCCTGCGGCCCTACCAGGTGGCACGGATAATCCGCTACTGCAAGGAAGTGCTCCACTACCCCACCAGGGCCCTGAAGACGGGGGTCAGGTTTTACCTGAAGCGGAGAGAGGCCCAGCCCATGTGGTTTGACGAGCATTACATGAGGGACGGCAAGACGATGAAATACCTTTACGCCACCCTGCACATCAAGCCGGGAGATAGGGCAGAGAAGATCCTCTTCAGGGACGAAATCCCCCCCGACAGCCGGATTGCAGCCTTCAAGAAGCTTTCCAGGCTGGCCGGCAATCCGGCGGAGCAGGCGAGGCTCATCCTGGCCCACCGCCTTCCCTGCCAGACTTCGATGGGAGCCATCAGGCACTTCACCCCAGCCGTCCTTTACGCCCTGACCTTTGTGATGACGCCCCCCCAGCTGATAAACAACCTGAAATTCCTGGAAAAGCACAACGCCCTTCAAGACCCGGAAACAAGAAAAGTCGTGGAGGAGAAGCTCAGGCACGGCATTTCCGAGTCGAGGGTATCCGACTTCAAGACCCTGGCGGCCCTCTCCCGCATAAACGCCGACGGGGGCATGGCAGAAAAGCTGATGGAGATGACCAACAGCCGGCTCAGGAACCGGGGGCGCATCACCGTCCCCACGGCCCTGTTCATCGACAAGTCGGGCAGCATGCAGGAATGTATCGAGATAGGCAAGCTCCTGGCCGCCACTTGCTCTGCCATAACCTCATCGGAGCTTTTCGTCTATGCCTTCGACGGCAACGCCTTCGAGATAACAAGCAGGGGGAGCGACTTTGCCTCCTGGGAAAAAGCCTTTTCCATGATCCGGGCCGACGGCTGCACCAGCATAGGCGCACCCTTCAAGAAGATGATGGGAAAAAGGGTATCCCAGGTGCTGGTAATATCCGACGGGGACGAGAACACCCGCCCCCTCTTCCGGGAGATGCTTGATCTCTATGAGCAGGAATCGATGCAGCAGTGCCGGGTCATATTCCTCAAGGTGCAGAACTCCAGGATCACTACCTTTGAGAGCTCAATGAAAGGAAAGGATTTCACCGTCATCAATTTCAACGGGGATTATTACAGCCTGCCCAACGTGGTGCCCATGCTGTGCGGCGGCAGCGGGCACGACCTGGTGAACGACATAATGGACATGCCCCTCCTGGACAGAAGCGGCCTGCAGAGCCTTCCCAGGGGCTTTAACGAGGAAACCTGTGAAATATTATGAAGCCCTGCAAAACAAGCTGAAAGAAGAGGAAAGGGCGATGCACCGGGAATTTGTGGCACCTGCCGTGCCCGGATGCAAAATCCGGGTGAGGATAGGCCGGATGACCATGGACTGCCCCCAGGTCTTCGAAAATTTTTCCGGCTGGGGGGTTTTCCGCATCCTCTCCGCATACAGGACCGCCCTGGTCAGGGAAGCGGAAGCCTGGGAGAAGGAGGAATACACAAGGGATCTCCCCCGCCGCTCCATGCGCCTGCTCCACAAGGCCCCCAACGGGGCGTGGTGGGCGCTGGATGTGGAAAAAAACGCCCTTTGCGCCCTGAACCTGGCAGAGGGCCTTTTGCCCTTCGACAGGTCAACGGCGGCATTCGACGGCTCCAACTGGTGGCATGTGGCCCCCGATTTATCGGGCAGCCCGCAAACGGCCAGGCTGATGAGAAGGAGCCTGGAGGCGGGGGAAAGCCCCGAAAGCCTGGCAATTCCCGGCCTGAAGCCCCACGACCTCTTGATTTACAGCAGGGTCTTCGCCCTGGGCAGCTCCCAGGGCAGCGCCGTCAGCCAGGAGAAGATCCGGGAGGCCCTGAAGCTGGGAAACGCACGGATGCTGAAGCTGGAAAAGAGCGGCGAAAACTTCATGGTAACGTGGCAAAAGGGGCAGACGGTGCTCAGCTCCCTGGTGGACAAAAGGCTGTCGGTCATCACAGCCGGCCGGTGCCTCAGCGGCCTGGACGCCCAGCACGACATAACATCCCTGGCGTCCCTGATGCCTGACCGGGAAACGTACCAGGAGGGATGGTCATGAAGGATCTCAGGATAACAATATGCGGGGCGGGAACCCTGGGAAGCAACCTGGCGGAAAACCTGGCCAGGACAGGCACGGGGATTCTCACCCTCATCGACCGCGACAGCGTGGAGGCCCGCAACCTGGCAAACCAGGCATACACGCAAGCCTTTGTGGGGCGGCCCAAGGTGAAGGCCCTGGCCGAGATCCTTTACCGGGCGGTGGGTGCCAGGATAACGGGCACAAACAAGAGGCTGACCCCCGGCAACGCCGGCAGGCTGCTGCAAGGCTCGCAGGTGGTGGTGGATACCTTCGACAATCACGAATCCAGGAAATCGGTGGCTGAGGCATGCCGCAGGCTCTCCATCCCTTGCCTCCACGCCGGGTTGAGTGCCGACGGCTGCGGGGAGGTCATCTGGGACGAAAGATACGCCGTGCCTCCCGACGGCGGCGGGGATCCCTGCGGTGAGCCGATCAGCAGGAGCCTCTCGATGCTGGTAATGCTGGCGGCCACAAGGGCAATAGAAGACTTCGCCCGGGCGGGCAGGAAGAGGAGCTTCACCGTAACCATAAAGGACCTGGCCGTGATGGAGCTTTGTTAAAACTCGGTGCCCACGGTTATGCCGCAGTTTAAGATGTCGGGGCTTTCCAGGTGCCTGCGGAGCCTTTTGTCGATGGTATGGGTGTATTCCACGTGGGGCCTTACGTAAAGGGAGCTTTTGGGATCGGGGTAATAGGTGAGGCTGAGCCTGCTGCTGGACAGGTTGAGGGCATTGACGGGGAGGTCTGCATAAGCTTCGTTGAACCTGGATGAGCCCCACCCCAGGCCCGTGTAGGCTTTAAGGGACAGGTTGGGGGATAGATCCTTCTCGAAGGCGATCCCCGCTTCCCCAAAGTAAGCTCCCCTATAGCGGTGGATGTCGATGGCGTGAGAGGTGCTGATCTTGAAATCCCCCGCAGGGTAGGCGAGGTTCACCGCCAGTTCCCCCGTGCCGGGGGCGATTCCGGGGTACAGATAAAACTGGAGGGACGGCTCTATCTGCAGCTTTCCCCACCTGGCGCTGTAGCTGATGGTCGGGTCTATCTCGTTGAGCCTTCCGCTGTCGCTTGTTCCCTCCAGGGGCATGTTTCCCCACAGGGAGCAGGTGAAGTTACCCCTGCTGACCCAGAGGTAGGGCTGCAGCACCCCGCCCCGGCTGGAGGGGATGCCCCGCCAGACGTAGCGGGAGTTGAAGTCCATCTCTACGCCGAACTTTGTGGCGCTCCCCTTTTCATCCTCCCCCGATTCCTCCTGGCACCGGCCCATCCCGGGCAAAAGCAGCGTCAGGGCCAGCACCAGAATCAGCAGGATGCCGACCCGCCCCCCTTTGCGTAACGTCAAGGACATCATCCTCTCTTTAGAGTCTCGGCGTGCTTTTTAATTACTTTCCGGAAGCAGCAGGGCTTTTTGCTGGCAACGGTGCGAACCGGCGCAGAGGCTGGAACCTCAGGCTCTCCGGGGGGCTCGCCGGAAGGCTCACGCTCGGAATCCTGGCTGGGAAACCTCAACGTGAACCTTACCCCCTGGCCCGGGCCTCCGCTTTCCGCCTGAACCGTGCCCGAGTGGGCCTCCACAATCTTCCTTACGATGGCCAGCCCAAACCCCGTGCCGCTGTTTCTGGGGAAAGAGAACCCCGCCTTGAATATCTTGTCGGCGTTTTCCCTGTCGATCCCCACTCCGTTGTCTTCGACTGACAGAACGGCTTCCTCATCTTCAATGGCCGCCTTGAAACGGATGACCAGGGCGTCTTTCTTCTGATCCCGGAACTTTATGGCGTTGCCCACCAGGTTTGAAAACACCTGCTGGATCCGGGCCATGTCACATTCCATCACCGTGTTGGCCGACTGCAGGTCGAGCTTGGCGGGAAAGTCCCTGGGCTTCATCAAAACAAACACCTGCCGGAAGAGGTCTTCCAGCACCACCTTTCTTCTTTCTCCAATTGCCTGCCCTGCCCTGCTCAGCTTCAGAAGCTCGTCCACAAATCCAATCACAAAATCGGCCTGGGCCGTTATCTTTTCAAAATACCTGTCAAAGAGGCCCGGATCCCCCTTTATCACCTGGAGATAGCCTTTCAATATGTTCAGGGGGTTCTTCAGGTCGTGGCTCACCGTGTAGGCAAAGTCGTTCAGCTCCCGGTTCTTGTCGATGAGGAGCATTTTCACCGTCTTTTCCATGGTTATATCCTCGGCAATCCCGTCCAGCCACATCCGGCCGGCCCCTTCTTCCTGAAGGCTGCGGAATTTACACCACACCCACAGCGGGGTTCCATCATTCTTTCTCAGGCGCACTTCCCAGCTCCAGCGGCGGGTGTTGCTCTCCATCTCGCTGGAAATACCCTCCGCCTCGTCCCGGTCAAAAAGTATGTCCTGGAACCGCACCCCCTGAAGCTCCCCCTCCGAGTAATAGCCAAGCATCCTGGCAAAGGCCCTGTTCACTTCCAGCAGGCGGTATTCGTCCTGCAGGGAGATTTTAAACACTCCCACGTCTATGTTGTCAACCAGGCTGCTCAGCTCCTCGTCCTTTTCCCTCAGCCGCTCCTGGGAAACCTTCAGCCGCCCGATCATTCTGTCGATGTCGATGGAAAGGCCGGAGATCTCGTCCCTGCCGGGGATGGTAACGCTGCCCGCCGCCGCATCCATGCTGCTGACGTTCCTGACGGAAGAGCTCAAAGCCATCATGCGGGAGATGATGGCCCTCTCGGTAATCAGCAGGTTGACCAAGGTGAATACGAGCCCGGCCAGGGCCAGGGATGCAATTAGGTACGACAGGCTGGCCATGCCCTGCCTGTGAATGTCCCGCCGGCAGCTCATCTTGAGAAGGATGGCGGGATTGCCGGAGAAATCCTTCAGGGGGGTAAACCCCGACATGAAATCGTTGGATATGGGATGGATGTAGTAAGGGTTGGCCGGGGTGATGCTCCCCATGGCCTGGCTGACTTCCTGAGAGGCAGGATTGCCCTGGATAGGGAGCAGCTTGAGGGATGTTCTGAATTTTTTCTCGATCCTGGCTATCTCGGCCTTGTTCATGTAAAGACCGAACACCAGGGTGCCCCTGACCGGCCCCTTTCCATCGCTGGTGATGATGGGGCGGGAGGAAAAGAGCACGGGGGGCAGGCCGGAAGGGAGCATGATGCCGGAAATCTTGCTGTCGATGTATTGATGCCGGTTTATCCGGGGGTGGGCCAGGATGTATTCATGAATGGCAGGGGGAACCTTGGCCATCTTTCCGGCCTGCAGGTCAAACCCCCAGCTTTGGACGATATTGCCCTCCCCGTTTATGAATATCATGAAGTTTGTCCTGAGGGTCTTGCTGTAATTATCGTCCTGCAGGTTCAGCTCGATGTATTTCGGGGTGGGCTTTTGAACGAATTCATAAGTTTCGTCCCAGCGGGACCAGTCGATGTTCCTCTCGTCAATCTTGGTGATTGAGTCCTGTATCTCGTCCTGGAGCTGGCCCAGGTGGGTGATCATCAGGTCATTCTCGGCTATGGAGAAGCCCCGCATCACCACCATGTCCGCTATGAGGTAAAGCCCAAGAATCAGGCCCGCAAGGGTCAGCAAGGCGGCTGCAATCATCTTTCTGCGTAATTTCATAGGCCTTTGCTCCCTAAATACATCTCTATGTTTTAATTATAATTCTTTTCAATATTTTCTTCATCGTGGGGAAGCAGCGAATAAAACTATACTTTTGGCCTATTTACCATGCGGCTTCAGTCTAATTGGGCAAGCACCTCCATTACGGCCTCAAGCCGCTCCTCCCCGGTGAGGGGGCGGGGATAGTTGTATGGCACCCGGCCGGGCCTCTCGTTGTAAAGGGGCCGGTTGCAGCCGGGGCATCCCGATGTCTGAAAAGCCTCCCCTGGCAGGCTCGACTGCATCCAGTCAAGGGATTCGGGGGGGAACAGGATGCGCCCCTGAGCGTCAAAGGAATATCCCCTCTTTTGGCCCGTGCGGATGAGGTAATGCAACGCCTGGAGCCGCCGGTAGGAGGAAAGGGGGGGCGGCTTTACCCGGGCCATGGGGGTTCCGGGAAGAGGGGTAAAGGCAAACAGGGCCACGGGCGTGCCGTGGGAGTAAAAATCTTCCATGGCCCGGGTCGCTTCCTCTTCCTTCTCGCCCAGGCCGGCAATCAGGTGAACCCCGATACGCCCGGCAAACCGGCTGGCCGCCTGCAGGTAGGTGGCCCTCACCTCTTCGTAGTCATCCCCCTTTATCTTCCTGTAAAGCTCCGGGGTAGCAGCGTCAAAAGAAACGGCAATCCTGCCGGCACCTGCATCAAAAAGCCTCTGCATGTCTTCAATCCCTACGCCGTTTATGGAAACGCAGAGGGGAACGCCGCTCCTGCCCCTCACCTTCCCCAGGGCCTCAAGGGTTCTCTCCAGCCAGCCCTCCTCCCTCACCACCTGGAAGCACGCCCTGGCCAGCTCCCCCCTGTCGTGGCACCGGGAGAGGGCGTCATAGACCTGCTCCTCGTCGTGGGGCTTCCAGGATACCCTGGACAGGAAATCCCCCTGCCGGGCAACCCCCGACTGGGCACAGAAAAGGCACCTGCCCTGGCAGCGGCCGCCCAGGAGGAGATAAGCGCATGTGGGAGGTGTCTCCACCTCCATTTTTTCAAGGCCCAGCACTTTAGCCGTGCCAGCCGACGGACGGATCAAGGGCGCAGCACTCCTTTGAAATCGTTATGGGAAATCCTTCCGCCTCAAGGGCCTGCCGCAGCCCAGGCGACGGGTTCACAAAAGAGTCAAAGCCCAGGCCCAGGCAGATCCTCTCCAGCCCCTCCTTGTAGCTGCCCCTGGGGTGCATGCATCCCAGCGAAAATGACGCGTCGGGCATCAGCCTGCGGGCATGGCGGAACAGCTCCTCCACGTCCCGCAGAGGCGGGGGCTTACAACCCTGGTAGGCCGTGCCCCTGGTGGGGACAAAGACCAGGAAGACCACCTCCCGGCAGCCTTCGTCCCGGAGACGCTCCAGGGCCTCCGCCTCCCCGGAAAGCTCTCCACCCTTCAATCCCACGGTAACGTGGGGCACCACACGGGCCAGGGGGGCCATCTGCCGGTATGCCTGCAGGCAGTCCTCCCCCGTGCGGCCGTGGCCATATACTTCCCTCAGGGTGGCGTCGTCGGTTACGAAGTCAAAGGATATGGTGTCGGCCAGGGCGGCAATCCGGGGGATGTCGGCAGGGCCGGGGATTCCCGTGTGCAGGTTGAGGCGGATCCCGGCTTTTTTCAGCCTTTCCAGCAGGGGGAAATGCTCACGCAGGGGAACGGAGCCTGACTTGTCGCACCCGCCGCTGACCAGCAGGCTCTTGACGGCCCCGGCAGATCCCCCCAGCAGGGCTTCCCCATCGGCCAGGCTTTTCATGGAAGAGAGGTAATGCCCCCCGCAGTGGCGGCAGGAGAGGGCGCACTCCTTTCCCGTAACCGACACGGGCATGGTGGCGGCGGGGTAATGAAGGCGGATTGTCTTCACTTCAATCTCCCATCACTCTTTTTCCCTGGAATGCCCGGGACAGGGTTATCTCGTCGGCGTGCTCCAGGGCGGCCCCCATGGGGAGGCCGTAAGCCAGGCGGTATGTGGCCACGCCCAGGGGTTTCAATATTTTGGCCAGGTACATGGCGGTAACCTCCCCCTGGGTGTCGGAATTGGTGGCAATGATTATCTCCTCCACCTTTTCCGGCTCAATCCTGGAGAGGAGCCCCTTTATGTTCAGGTGATCGGGCCCTATGCCGTCCATGGGGGAGATGACCCCTCCCAGCACGTGATACCTGCCGGCAAAAGCCCTGGCCCGCTCAATCACCGGGATGTCCCCCGCATCGGCCACGACGCAGATGCTTCCGTTCTGCCGCCTGTCGTTCTGGCAGATGGGACAGGTCTCCCCGTCGGTCAGGTTGCGGCATATGGCGCACTGGCGAATCTTCTCCTTCACGTCCCGCACGGCCCGAATCAGCCTGTCCGCGTCGTCGGCGGGGGCCTTGATGATGTGAAAGGCAAGCCTCTGGGCCGTCTTGGGGCCCACCGAGGGCATCTTCATCAGCTCGTTTATCAGCCTGTCTATGGGCTCTGAATGAAACATAAAATCTCCCGGTCAGGATATTATTTTTTGATAGACCACCACGTCCAGCAGCCGCCCGAACTTCCTTCCCACTTCCCTGTAATGGGCGCACCGCTGGAAGCCCTTCTTCTCAAAAAGCCTTATGCTGGGGCCGTTCTCGGCGCATATCACCGCAATGAGGCAATGAAACCCCCTCTGCCGGGCTTCCCCCTCCATAAAGTCAACGGCCAGCCCGCCTGCACCCTTGCCCGTGAAGCCGGGCCTGAGATAGACCGTAACTTCCGCCGTGTCGGCGTAGGCATCCCGGTTCTTGAAAGGGGATATGAAGCAGTAGCCGCATACCTCCTCCCCGTGCATCACCACGTATGACCGGTGGCGGGGGCTGTCGAAAGTGAGCGTTTCCTTCATCCCGGCAGCCGAGAGGGGATTCACGATAAAAGTGGACGTGGAGTTGAGGACGTAATGGTTGCAGATGTCCGTTACATCCTGCAGGTGCCTGTCCTCCATCTCCTCAAAACGAAACAGGGGCGGCGATTCAGCTTCAATCTCTCCCATCTGCCCCTCCTTTGCCGTCCGCCGCCTGCAGGCTGAAGCCCAGGGCCGCTGCCCCAAAGACTTCCCGCAGGGGCACTCCCTTTTCCCGGGCAACCCAGCGGCAGCTTTCAAACTCGGGGGAAGCGGTAACCACGCCCCCCGGCCCCCGGCTCACCTTCACGGCCACCGGGCCAAAGGGGGTGTCCGCATGGACAATCTCCCGGCCCAGTTTTTTCCGCCGGAGTGCCTGAATCCTCACCCCGATGGTCGTCGTTTCCTTAAATATCAGAGATACCAGGCCGGCCTCCCTTCCCGGATCGGACAGCACGGTAAGCATGACCCCCGGCCGCCCCTTTTTCATTATGACAGGGGTCAGGAAGGCGTCCAGAGCGCCCTCATCCAGGAGCTTTTCTGTCAGCCAGCCCATTATCTCGGGGCTCATGTCGTCCACGTTGGTTTCAATTTGAGTAACGGCATCTTCCTGCCAGGGCTGCTCTTCCATCTCGCCAATCATCACCCGCAGCAGGTTGGGGAAGGGCATCTCCCTCTCCCCGGCCCCGTATCCCACGGCCTGCACCCGCATTACCGGCATGTCCCCAAAGCCGGAAGTCAGGGTCTTCAAAAGGCACGCCCCCGTAGGCGTGGTCAGCTCGCCGGGAGTCCCCCGGGAATAGGCGGGCAGGCCCAGCAAAATTCTGGCCGTAGCAGGGGCGGGCACGGGCAGCTCACCATGGGCGCACCGCACAAAGCCTCCCCCCAGGTTTGGCGGGGAGGCATAGACCCGCTCCACCCCCAGCCGGTGAAGGCCCGCCATCACGCCCACGATGTCAACGATGGAGTCGATTGCCCCCACCTCGTGAAAATGTATGTCGTCAATGGAAACCCCGTGAACCTGGGCCTCGGCGCTGCCCAGCACGTGGAAGGCCCGGCGGCTCATCTCCTTCACCGGCTCCGGCAGGGAGCTTTCGTTGATGATGGAGATAATATCCCCGTAGCCCCGGCAGGTGTCCTGGCCGGAAACGTGCACTATGAAGCCGGTTCCGCCAATCCCCCCCCTCTGTACCTTCAGGGCGGAGATGTCAAAACCGGGCAGACCCAGGCGGCCCAGGTCTTCCCGCAGGTCTTCAATGCTCAGGCCCGCATCTATCAGGGCTCCCAGGGTCATGTCGCCGCTGATGCCGGAAAAGCAGTCGAGATATGCAATTCTCATCTCATTCTCCCATCCTGTTTATCACTGCGGCCATGTAGCCAGCGCCAAAGCCGTTGTCGATGTTGACCACGGCCACGCCGGGGGCGCAGGAATTGAGCATGGACAGAAGGGCCGCCAGCCCGGAAAAGCTGGCCCCGTAGCCGACGCTTGTTGGCACTGCAATGACCGGGCAGCGGGCAAGCCCCCCCACGATGCTGGCCAGGGCTCCTTCCATCCCCGCCACCACAATTATCACCCTGGCGCTGAATATCCTGTCCCGGTTGTCCATCAGGCGGTGTATTCCCGCCACCCCTATGTCGAAGACCCGCTCCACCCTGTTCCCCATTATCTCCGCCGTCAGGGCGGCCTCCTGGGCCACGGGCATGTCCGACGTTCCCCCGCTGACCACCAGGATGACGCCGCTGCCGGAAGGCTCATTTTTTTTGCCCACGAGGATTATCCGGGCATCTTCAAAATATTCCGCCCCTTCAACAGCCGATTCCACGGCCTTCCAGGTTACCATGTCGGCCCTGGTGCCCATGACGCAGAGGTTTTGGGCAGCCAGTTTTTTCAGGATGGCGGCGGTCTGGGAAGGCGTCTTGCCGCTGCAGAAGACCACCTCGGGGAAGCCCTTTCGCAGGCTGCGGTGGTTGTCTATCTTGGCAAAGCCCATGTCCTCGTAAGGCAGGGCCTTCAGGCCCTCCAGGGCGTCTTCCAGGCCGATGCCCCCCGCCTTGAAATTCAGCAGTATCCCTTCAATCCTGTCCCTGTCCAATTTCGATCCTCCTGTCCAGAACCCGGTTCATGCTCCCGGAAGAATATCCCTCCATGTCGAGGGTAACGTAATCAAAACCCAGGGCCCTCATCCCCCGGACGACCTCTCCCCTCATCCCTTCGCCTGCCAGCTCCTGCAGGCGCTCCGGGGCAACCTCCAAGCGGGCCATACCGCCGTAGAGCCTGACCCGGCAGGGGAAAAACCCCAGGCCCCGCAGCAGGTCCTCCCCTGCTTCCACCCTTTTCAGGGCATCCCTCTCAAGCCTTGTGCCGTATGGAATCCGGGTGGCCAGGCACGACAGGGACGGCCTGTTCCAGGTGGGAAGGCCCAGGCATTTCGACAGCTCCCTGATCTCCCCCTTTGACAGACCCGCATCTTCCATGGGGCTTCTCACCCCAAGGCGGGCCAGGGCTTTCATGCCGGGGCGGTAATCCCCCCGGTCGTCGGCGTTGGTGCCATCCAGCACAAAGGGGATGCCCCTGTCCCGGGCCGCCTCCATCAGGGCTCCAAACCGCAGGCCCTTGCAGTGATAGCATCGGTCGGGAGGGTTGGATGCAATCTCCTCCCGGAAAAGCTCGTCCATCTCCACCAGTTCTACCGTTATTCCCATTATCCTTGCCGTTTCCAGGGCGTCTGCCGTTTCCCATCCGGGATGCAGGGGCGACCTGACAAGCACCCCGGCGGCACCCTCCCCCAGCACCCTGTGGGCGGCAAATAAGAGAAACGTGCTGTCAACACCCCCGGAATAGCCAATCAGAACCCTCTCCATCCCCCGCAGGATCTCCGCCAGCCTTTCAGCCTTCTTTAAAAGACCCGGGGTAATACCATTTGATACTGACAGAAATAATTCCTCAATCATCAGCTTCCCCCAAACAATAATTTTGACCGGCCGGCGCAAACAAAAAAAGCCCGCGGCGCAGCCCGGGCTCCCGGTAAGAACGATCGGGCACGGCCGCCACGTCCATTCAGCTTACCATGCCTCTTCCACCATGTATAGAACCTGCCCCTCCCCATCCCGGCAAAGGTGCAGGGATCTGATGACTTCCTGCTCGGTGGGGAAGATGGTGGCCAGCTCTTCCCTGGCCTCGTCCGCCTGCTCTTCCCGCCAGGATTTCCTGACGTGGCTCCTGTCCGGGTCGTGCAGGTATTTTCTGCTCCATCCCATCTGGCTGAATAGAAGCTCCAATTGTGTCAGCTTGCGATTTTCGCCGGTGGCCTCTGTGGCCAGGGAGACAGTCCTGAGCCGGGCCTTGATGGCGTCGATAACGAAATCCTTGATGTCCTGCCCGATCCTGGCGGCCTCA
>Ga0351879_1160_pt1 | contig 12459 bp, 8 predicted proteins | sample BONcelFGM3001D15_FD_206782 | JGI IMG/M metagenome (GOLD analysis project Ga0351879, IMG submission 206782) | Enriched cells from coal bed in the Powder River Basin, Montana, United States - BONCAT cells FGM rep3 HSBNCT.FGM.300.1.D15 ... | reverse complement strand
TATTACTTCGATTCGCAAATCGGTGGACATGATTCTGCTTATAACCCTGATGGAACTGATGTTAGCGGACGTGAAGATTATTCCTATCAGGATGCTGATGATGCAATCAATCAACCAAAGTATGAGTTTAGATTTTTAGTAGGATTAAATTTCGGTTTATAAGTATTGTATTCAGAGACGTCCTAATATTTCGGGACGTCTCTAAATTTATAAATCATCTAATAAGAATCATCTTCTTTGTCTCAACAAAACTTCCTGCTTGTAATTGATAAAAATAAACTCCGCTGGAAAGTTTTGATGCATCAAAATTGACTTCGTAATTTCCTGCTGGTTTTTCTTCGTTTACAAGTATTGCAACTTCTTTTCCTAAAACATTATAAACTAATAATTGTACGTTTTGCTTACTGCTTATTGTATACTGGATACTGGTAGATGGATTGAATGGATTTGGATAATTCTGTTCAAGTGAAAATTCTATCGGTAAAGAAAAATCAACTTCAACTATGTTTGAATATTCAAATGAACCATCAAAATCAATTTGCTTTAATCTGTAATAAGATTTTCCGCCAACAGGATTTTGATCAGCAAAAGAATAAGTGTGAGTTTCAGTTGAAGTTCCGTTACCATTTACAAAGCCTATGGTTTCCCAATCTTCTCCTCCTTCATTTTTCGTTTTACGTTTTTCAACTTGAAATCCAGAATTATTCAACTCTGTTGCAGTAACCCAATTCAAAACAACATTTCCTGTAGAAGCTATAGCTGTAAAAGAAGTCAACTCAACAGGTATAGAGTTAGAAAATGGCATAAATCTAACAAGACCTAGTGCAAGGCTATCTACTTGATGAAAAATGTGATCTTCAATTAATGTTGAATCATAAACCTTCCAATCATTGTTTTGGGCAAATATTGGATCAAGGGTATTGTTATAAAGATCATAAACATTTGGACCCTGCACGTTGCCATAAATAATATTCAAACCATCATCAGTTGTATCTGCATTTTCAACATTTCCAAGATTTGGATTTGCACCGGGTTGTCCAGATATACCAACCTGAATTGTAACACCCCACCAGTTTCCATATATAGTATTTTTTGTAATGACAGGCGCCACAACAGCAGTACCATAAGTATTAATTCCGCTTCCAGAAACCATTACGTCTGGATTAATATTATTATTATAAATCAAATTGTTATGAACATAACAGGTTATTGGGTTGCTTCCAGTCATTGCAATTCCAAAACTATTATTATAAATCTCGTTATAAGCAATTTCTGATGATGACGATGAACCGCTGAACAAAGTTGATATACTTATTCCGCCAGTCCTGTTGAACATTCCACCACGGATAATATTATGTAAAATTGTTGGAGAATTGTTTCCCTGCGTTCCTATTGAGATTTGATTTTTGGGGCTTGTATTTTGTGAATTATTATTCACCAATTCATTCCATTCAATTAAGGGTGATGAGCCCGTAGTTAGTGTAATCCCATACTCATAACTTCTTTCAATTTTGTTATGCGAAATGATGGGACTTGAATTGCTGGAAAGATTTGCACCTCTTCTGCACTTCCAGAGATATGAATGACTTAAAGTTGGACTGGCACCCAAACATCTCAATCCATAATAAGCATATTCAATTCTAGCATAGCTTATTATACAAGCAGAATCAACAGAAGTATCCATAAAATAAAATCCATTATAAGCAGCACCAGTTGAATCTTGTGTTAACGAAGAAAAAATAATTGAATCTGTTACTGTACCAACAGCTAAAAATTTTCCATTCACATCAAATCCTGATGTTGATCCGGAAAACATAACTGTTGTACCTGGATTAATATAAACTCTATCACTTGCAGAGATAATTACTTTATTGCTTATTGAATAATTTGGAAAAGTTCCTGTTACAATTCCACCAGAATTTGTAACCAGATCATCAAGATTCCAGTTAACTCCTGTGTTTGGTGTTGTGTATTGTGCAGATAATTGGGATGATACAATTAAAAGAAGTAAAAATAATTTTTTCACTATTAACTCCGATCTTTTTGTTAAAATAAATTATAAAAAAATTTAGCAAATATATTTTATCAATGCAATTTTACTTTTAATGAGGGATAATAATAATTGAAAATTACCAAGTGTTGATAAATATAATTCATATACAAAAAACTTTTGTTTATATTTTTAATGACAACTTTGATAAAGTATAAATATCATATATAAAATTTATTTCTCCTCACACACTATTATTTAGAGGTGATATTATGAAACAATTATTCTCTTTTGTTTTTTTTATTTTCATTTTCCTTACATTCCTAAACCTTTCATCTTCAGCACAAACTAAAACAAGCCTCATCCAAGATCTGGATGAATTTACTCCAATCTCTGAAATCGTTGCTGAATCTAACTATTACAGCGATATGTATGACCCTGGTTTTACTGTTTACCCGGGATTTCCAAAACAAGGATTGTATACGGTTATATCTCCCAAAACAGGAGCAATATATTGCAATCTTGATGCAGATGCAGAAATGGAAATAATTTTTGGTGCAGGTGAAACTTTATACGCAGTAAATCTTGATGGAACGGCAGTAACTGGCTGGCCAAAAACTTTTACTCAATATTATGAAGCTGTGTGGACAGTATCTTTTGGAGATATTGATGGTGACGGTGAGGGAGAAGTAGTTGCGGGAATTGGTGGTCCGCTCGGAGGACATATTCAGGCATTCCATAAAGATGGATCGGTTGTTACCGGTTTTCCGGTTAATGTTGGGAAATATCCGATGAGTGCAACACTTGCAGATTTGGATGGAAATGGAACAATGGAAATAATTTTAGGAACCAGAACTTACAAAGCTTATGTATATAATGGCGATGGAACTGTCTATCCTGGATGGCCAAAACAGATGGATAGATATGTGGCATCCTCAGCTTCGGCAGGTGATGTAGATAATAACGGCGTTATGGATATTGTAATGGAATCAAGAAATTTTTTATATGTATGGAATAAAGATGGTCAGCCTTTACAGGGATTTCCTTACGTTATTTTAGATACTTTAACCGGATCTAATTCTTACTCAGCACCGGTTCTGGCTGATTTAAATGGTGATGGTAAACTTGAAATTATTTTCTGCTCGCATTCAGATGTAACTAATGCTGGTGGAATTATCTACGCAGTAAAGTATGATGGAACAAATCTTCCCGGTTTTCCCACATTTGTTCCAAACTGGATTTATGGTGCGCCGATAGTTGCTGATATTGATGGAGATTCTGAACTGGAAATTATTATTGGTGAATATGGTGCTTCACCTACACCAGCGTTTTCTGTTTTTGCTTATAATGTTGATGGAAGCTTAGTAAGCAATTTTCCTATGGGTCCATATCACGGATCTGCAAATCAAATAACTGTTGCTGATATTGATAATGATAATGAATTAGAAATAATTTTTGATGAGAATGTAACGGAAGCTGGTTTGGGCAGATATCGTGCATTAAATATGGATGGAACAGATGTTGCCGGTTGGCCGCTTGAACTTATGCAAAACACTAGTTTTCAACAGCCGCTGTTAGGTGATCTGAATAATGATGGAATACTAGACCTGGTTGGCGGCAGTTTTAATTTTGATATAAGTAATAAGCAGGTGTTTTTATATTTGTGGAATACAGGGCTTCCTTACAATCCAACAAAAATTGTAAATGCAATGTATCAATTTAATCCGCAGCATACAGGTATATATGTTGACCCATCGATAATTCCAGTTGAGCTTGAATCATTTACAGCAACTGCTAATGATAAAAAAATAAATCTAAACTGGGTAACAGCTACTGAATTAAATAATTCCGGTTTTGAAATCGAAAAATCCACAGACAATTTGATCTGGAATAAAATTGGATTTATAAATGGCAAAGGTACAACAACTGAAAAATCCTATTATTCTTTTGATGATAATAATCCAACAAATGGAAAATTATATTATAGATTAAAGCAAATTGATTATGATGGAACATTTACTTATTCAAGTATAGTTGCAATTAATTTTGGAATTCCGGTTAATTTTTCGCTTGAACAAAATTACCCCAATCCATTTAATCCCGCTACAATAATTAAGTACAATATTCCTGAAGAAAGCACTGTGCAACTTAAGATCGTAAACATTGTTGGAGAAGTGGTTACTGAACTTATGAATGAAAATCAATCAGCAGGAAATCATTCAAAACTATTTAGTGCATCTGAATTATCATCAGGAATTTATTTTGCGGTATTGAATGCTTCCTCATTAAATTCTGGAAAAGTTTATTCAGGCATGATCAAAATGATTTACATGAAATAATTGAGTAAACTTTACAATAATTTTAACCCGATTCATTTTGAATCGGGTTTTTATTTTCTTTAAACCAATCCAATAATTTTATTTTACTAAGTGTAGCATTGATTCTTATTTCATAAATTTGTGCTGCATAAATATCCAGTAACCGGAGAAAAAATGAAGACCCATATCAAACAAGTCATTAAAAGAACCGGAGCAATTGTTCCATTCAATCAAGAACGGATTGCAAATGCAATTTATCGTGCGGCTGTTGCCGTTGGCGGAAGAGATAAATCCACAGCACAAAGTTTATCCGAACAAGTTGTGGAATTATTAAATCAAAAATTTCCTGAAGGTACAACTCCGCATATTGAAGATGTGCAGGATGTTGTTGAAAAAGTTTTGATTGAAAACGGACATGCTAAAGTTGCAAAAGAATATATTATTTATCGTGAAGAAGCAGCAAACAGAAGAGATGCCGAAGGACGATATGCCTCAAAGATTAATGAAAATGTTCCGTGGCAGAAAATTTGGCGCAATCTTGATTGGGCAGTATCTCATAATCTTCACACTGTTGATCATTTGAATGAGCGAATTGCAAAAGGTGAATTTCCGCATATCGTACACGAATCTGAAGCACTATATGAACTTGATGTTGAAGTTGCTGCAAACTTAATTATTGAAAGACTTGATTTCCTTAGAATGGTTATGATTAGCGGTCCATCTTCATCCGGCAAAACAACAACAACAATTAAACTTGAGCAGAAGCTGATCAAAAAAGGATTCAAGTTTAAAGCTCTTAATGTTGATCATTACTTTTTTGATTTAGAATTTCACCCAAAGGATGAATTTGGTGATTATGATTTTGAAACTCCACAGGCGTTAGATTTAGAATTGATTAACGAACATCTTGTAAGGATGAGTAATGGAGAAGAGGTTATGATTCCGTTTTATGATTTTAAAACCGGAATACGAACTTTAAACGCAACTCCGATGAAACTTGCAAAAGATGAATTGTTATTGATAGATAGTTTACACGGTCTTTATCCAGCTTTCAGTAAAGATATTTCTATAGAAGTAAAATTTAAATTATATCTTGAGCCTCTTCTTCAGATGAAAGGTAAAGATGGAAGATACATTCGCTGGACAGATTTAAGATTGATTAGAAGAATGTTACGCGATTCAGTTTTCCGTGCATACAATCCGCAGCAAACTTTAGAACACTGGCATTATGTGCGCGGAAGTGAACTAAGAAATATTATTCCCTACTCCAACACAGCAGATTTTATAATTAGCAGCGGCATGCCTTATGAAGTCCCAATCTATGCAAACAGAATGCTAAAACTTTTTGAAGAGTGGAAAGATAAATATAAAGGCGATCCACTTAAAGCTGATGCACTTGAAAGATCTGAAAGAGTTTATAATATTTTAAAAACTGTTACTCCCGTTGCAGATGAATCCTCAGTGCCAGGCGACAGTGTGTTACGTGAATTTATTGGCGGCAGTACTCACCAATATCATTAAAACATTATTATCATTTTAGACATTTGCCTGTTGAATGGGTTCTAAATAAGACATTTATTTATAGATATTATTTGTTTTCATTCTGTTTTATAATAAAAGTAGTGGAATAGTATTTGATAATTCCCAACCGTTATTCTTAAACTATTTCAAATTTTTTTTAGAAAAGATTGTCTGATGAAAAGATTCAATCATTTTTTACCCATAGTATCAATTTTTGTTATTCTAAGTTTCGTCTTTATTGATACAATCATTGCGCAAAACACACCACAAAAAAGTAAAAAGTCTAAAAGAAATTATTATTACAATTACGAAAAAAGTTCTTCTTACAAAAGCTCTGCTGTAAATGTTGAGACCCGAAAAGTTAGCCGCCGAAATAATGATTATTATGAATCAAACAAAAAAACAAATTCAACCCGCATAACCACAAGAAAAAATGATTATAGTAATTATGAGAATGAACATTCAGAAAATTATTTTAGAATCGATGAATCAAAAAACAGTTTGTGGGATGGAAAGCATTGGGAAGAATCAAGATTTCCGCTTAACATTTATGTTAAAGAGTCTGCCTCACGCTATTACAAATCAGCTTATAAAGATTACGTTGAATATGCAATGAATGTCTGGAGAATCGCGGATGACAGGATTCAATATAAGTTTGTTAAATCCATTGATGATGCTGATATCGCAGTTGTATTTGTAGAAAATCTCGGTGACAAGTACGAAGAAAATTATTTGGGATTAACCGATTACGATACGGATAGGAATAAGCAAATAGAATTTTCTAAAATTCAAATCAGTCTAATCAAAAATGGTTATGAAAAAATTTCTGCCGGAGAGATTAAAGCAACAATCGTTCATGAACTTGGACATGCATTTGGTCTAGGGCATAGTGAAAGTGAAAATGATTTAATGTATCCTTACATTTCCCCTGAACACACTTCTGAAATGACATACAACGAATTATCTTCAGGTGATAAGCTTGCAATAAAAGATGTAATCGATTTATCTTTTGAAGAAGAATACGTTTGGAAATGATTTATTCCTGTGCCGGCATACCATAGTTTGTCCATTCTTCTTTGGATGGACCAAAAACACCTGGAACTTTAAGTCCATTTAGTCTCATTACAATTGTTAGCTGTGCGCGATGATGAATTTGATGTGAGATTATCACACCAAGTGTCATTCCCCTTTTCCACATTTCACCATACATATCATCTTCAACTAATAATGTATCGTCATTCCAATTTGATTTTATTGCATCAAGTAAATTTGATGAAGCTTCTTTGTACGCATCCACAATTTCCTTTGCAGTTGCTGGAACGTCTGAATCAGCTTCAACAGTTTTAAAATTTAATCCTGTACGACGAGCCATTTCACCAATTGCAGTTGTAATATGCCATGCAATTCTTCCAGCGGTTCTTACATTTTCATCAACTTTTTTTGTTAATGATTCATCTGTAAGATTATTAAATACTTTTAATGTTGATCCGGATTCGATTGCCCAATCGTTAATAAAGTCTTCTAGTTTGTGGTACATTGTTTTTCCTTTGAGAGTATGTCACACTTCGACTTCGCTCAGTGTGACCAAAGTTTTCTGATCAACTGTCATCCTGAGCTTGTCGAAGGATGACCTAATGAGTGTTTATTTTAGATTATTTAATATCTCTTTTAGCTTGCCAATATTATCTAACCAATCTTTCTGCTTTGTTCTTTCCTTTTCAACAATTTCCGGAGAGGCATTTGCAACAAATTTTTCATTGGAAAGTTTCTTTTCAATTCCTGCAAGAGAACCTTCAAGTCGCGTAATTTCTTTTTGTATTTTCTGTCTTTCGACTTCAAGATCAATCAAACCTTCAAGTGGAATAAATATTTCAACTCCTCTTAATACTGCTGATGCACTTGCTTTTGATTTTTGAATGTTTGCATCAACTTTAAGGTCTTCAACCTTTGCAAGTTTTTTGATGTACTCAATCTGATGATCTTTTACTGAAGAAGATTTGATTATCGCATTAACTTTTTTAGATGGTGCAATGTTCATCTCACCACGGATATTTCTTATTGCAGTAATAATATCTTTTACAAAATCCATTTCTTCATCAGCAGGATCTTTAATCAACTTTTCATCAAAAACAGGATAGGTTGATGTTGAAATGCTTTCTCCATCTTTTCTTTCATCCAGCAATTGCCAAAGCTCTTCAGTTATAAACGGCATAAACGGATGAAGCATTTTTAGCGCATCTTCAAAAATTGAAATTGCTCGAGTTAGAACTGCGGACTTAATTTCTTCATCATCAGCATAAAGTCTGTTCTTAATCATCTCAACATACCAATCACAGAAGTCATTCCAGATAAAACTATAAATAAGCTTAATTGCGTTGTTTACTTCAAACTCATCCATCGCTTTGTTAAGCTGAAGTATTGTTTTGTTCAGTCTGGAAATTATCCATTCATCTGCAAAATCTATGTGTGCAAATTTTAAATCTTTGTTAAGTTGAATCTTCTCAGCATTCATCAATAAAAATCTTCCGGCATTCCATATCTTATTTGCAAAGTTTCTCCCAAGTTCGCATTTCTCTGTACTAAACATTACATCCTGCCCGAGTGGCGCAAGATAGATTACAGTAAAACGCAGAGCATCGGCACCATAATCTCTAATTACATCAAGCGGATCGGGTGAATTGCCGAGAGACTTACTCATCTTTCTACCCTGCGAATCACGAATTATACTTGTAAAGTATACATCGCTGAAAGGAACATCTTTCTGAAAATGCATTCCAGCCATAATCATTCGGGCAACCCAAAAGAAAATTATATCCGGACCGGTTACAAGTGTGTTTGTTGGATAATAATATTTTCTTTCATCATCAGTTTTAAATATTGCGTGCGCCCATAACCAGCTTGATGCCCACGTATCAAGTACATCTTCATCCTGCCTCCAATTCTGTAAATCTTTTGGCGGATTAACATCACAATAAATTTCTTTTTTTGTATTGTGGTACCAAACCGGAATTCGGTGTCCCCACCAGAGTTGGCGAGAAATACACCAATCACGTATTCCTTCCATCCAATGGAAATAAGTTTTTTCCCAGTGCTTTGGATAGAATTTAACCCTGCCTTCCTGCACAACATCAACTGCAGGCTTTGCCAGTTCATCCATTTTCATAAACCATTGTTCACTTAAATAAGGCTCGATAGGAACATTACCGCGTTCAGAGTATCCAACTTTATTTTGATAATCTTCAATCATATGTAGAAGGCCAAGCTCATCAATTCTCGCAACAACTTTTTTTCTTACTTCATAGCGATCAAGATTTTGAAATTCTTCAGGAACCTCTCCGTTTGTTGTTGCGTCATCGTTAAAGATGTTTATCATTTCAAGTTTGTGGCGCTGTCCCATATCATAATCATTTACATCATGTGCTGGAGTAACTTTAACTGCACCGGTACCAAATTCCATATCAACATAATCATCAGCAAAGATTGGAATTTCTCTATCCGCAATTGGTAACAAAATCTTTTTATCGATAAGATGTTTGTATCGTTTATCATTTGGATTAACTGCAACGCCTGTATCGCCAAGCATTGTTTCGGGTCGTGTTGTTGCAACAATTACAAATTCTTCAGAATCCATTACGGGATATTTGAAGTACCATAGTTTCCCGTTAACGGTTTTAAAAATTACTTCTTCATCAGAGATTGCAGATTTGTTTGCGGGATCCCAATTAACCATTCTGTAACCGCGATAAATTTTTCCTTCTTTGTAAAGTTCAACAAACGCTTTTATAACTTCGTGATAATATTCATCATCCATTGTAAAACGTTCGCGGCGCCAATCGCAGCTAACGCCAAGTTTTTTTAACTGCTGGATAATTATTCCGCCGTATTCTTTTTTCCATTCCTTGCAATGCTCTAAAAATGCTTCGCGCCCAATTTGATATTTATCAATCTGCTTGTCTGCCAAAAACTTTGTTACTTTTGTTTCTGTTGCGATAGAAGCGTGATCAGTTCCTGGAACCCAGCAAGCGTTAAAACCTTGCATACGTTTTGTTCGGATAAAAATATCCTGAAGAGAATTATTTAAAATGTGCCCCATCGTTAACATGCCGGTTATGTTTGGCGGCGGGATTGCTATTGTATAAGGCTTCTTTGTTTCGTCTATATCAGAATTAAAAATACCGTGATCGTTCCAGTAATTGTACCATTTATCTTCAACTTCTGAAGGATTATATGCTTTAGGAATATCTGAAAAACTTTTTGCGGACATTTATATCTCTTTTAGTGAAAATTTTGAATGTAAATATAAGGAAATTGAGGTGTCTTTGCTTTGTGTTTTAGTGTTGATATCTGTTATTTTGCATAATAAAAATTTACAATAAAGTTAAATTAATTTAATTCGGAATAAGTTGTGCAATCTCCAAATCCAATATCTCTCAGCCAGTTTCATCCTCAGAGCAACCTTCCCAATTTTGATAAACTAACAAGTAATGAGTTAAAATTATCAAAAGTTTTTATAGCGAGTTTAAAGTTAGAGATCAACAGAAAGAAACTTATTAATTACATTTTGGGTAGTGAATTAAACCTTAATGGATATGGGATTGCTGACCTTGCTTTGCTAGAACAGTGGCCTATAAAAAACAAAAAGAAAAAAAGTAAGAGAAATATTTTAACTGTATTCGAAGTTAAGATAAAAGATTGGAGAAAAGCGCTAAAACAAGCTTACAGGTACAAATATTATTCACATAAATCCATAGTTATTATACCTGATTATAATGCAGATAGAGCAATTCAAAATTTAAATACTTTCAAGATCCTACAAATTGGTTTATGGGTATTTAACGATTCGTCAAATACATTTAAAAAAATTTATACTCCTAAGGTTCAAAAACCGTTTTCAAAGTTAGCGTTTTCCAAAGCTAAATCTCTTCTGATAAAGAATTAAATTTCAGCTATTCGTTTAAACTTATCAATAGCAAATCTAATTGGCTCCAAATGATATCCTAATGATTTTTTATCGAGAGGATAGAAAGTAGATATCTTTGCATATAATTCTGTAGCCTTTAAAATTTTACCAAAGAATAAATCTAAATTTTGATCAACAGTTCCCTTTGTAAATTCTTTAGAAATTACATTTAGTGTTTGCCAGTTTTGTAAAATTTCAATTGTTCTGTCTATATCAGCGTTATCAAATAATGAATCAGTCGATAAATTATTTGTTACCTGATCAAAACTGGTCTTTAAAGCGGCCAATTCATCAAATCGTATTCGATTTAACAATGATGAACTTAAGTATCTAATAATTGGTTGGGAACCGCCCTCTCTTTTTTCGGGTGCAAATCGTTCTAAACTAAAATTTCGTAAGTTAGAATTCCATCCAGTACTTATACCCTCAGCACCAACGGCAACTAATAAAGGTGAAAGCAAATCTGAATATCCATTAATTACTGAAAATCCATTTAATGCTAATGTATAATTCAATAGCATCCATCCTGCTATAACATCTGCATTGAAAATTTCGGCGTGTGCGATTGCAAGACTTCTTGCTGATATCAACAAATAAAATCCATCTGGAGGAGGACTATCATATATTGTAATAGCACTTAAAAATTCCTGTAGTTCGTTTGTATTCATTAAAGCTTCGGCTGAAATCGCTAAAGTAGCATAAACCCTTTTCTTCGAATTAAACTGATTATTTATTTCTTTTGCATTTCTTATAAAATTTTTAGAAATAGCGCCTTCAATTGAATCAAAGGATCTAGATATAAAAATGTTAGGGCTTATTATTGAAGTCACTGGCACACTACTTTGGAATTCAATTGTCTTTTGTATTATACTTTTAACATTCGATTCTCTTTCTAAGCGCCCCTTTGATTCGAAAGAAAAGTATGTATCGGAATATTCTTCTAGTTTACCAATATTCAATAAAGGATTGGAACTCATCATTGATACATAAAACTGAGGATCAAATAAAAGTTCTTTTTTCTTAAAGGAATCGGATTGTTCGTTTAACTTTTCAAGTAGCTTATTGGGATTTATATCTTTCGGACTATAAATAACACCGTCAATAAAGTCTTTCTCCATACCTTGATTAACTTTTTGAGCCTCACCATAACCGTTTTGAGCAAACATTTTCATTTTTATTCTCCCAAAATCTTTGAAATATATCCTAAATTACTCGGTCTTAAATGCGGTTTCTTTTTTAGCCATTGATCTATAAGGTTCGCAAAATTTTCTGATAAATCAGAACGTAATGTTTTAATCGAAATCGGTGTTTCCCTTAGAATTTTTGAAATTGTAATCATCACGTCCTCACCTGGTTCTGCAAGTGGATGTTTTCCAGTAGCGTACTCATAAAGCGTAATTCCAAGAGTGTACAAATCACTTCTAAAATCAATTGAGTTTCTAAAATTTGGATCAAACATTTCTGGCGCCAAGTTTTGCCTAGTTCCCGGAACTTGAAATGGATTGATTGTAATGGGTGTTTCAGTTCTACTAAACGCTATTCCAAGATCAAACAAAACAAACTGTCTTTCAGGAATATTTGTTTTTTTAATATTTAAAGTTTTAATATCACGATGTATAGACTGATTGATTTCCCATAATTCATTTATTGCAACTAACATACTTTGAGCA
>Ga0351879_1157_pt1 | contig 12766 bp, 9 predicted proteins | sample BONcelFGM3001D15_FD_206782 | JGI IMG/M metagenome (GOLD analysis project Ga0351879, IMG submission 206782) | Enriched cells from coal bed in the Powder River Basin, Montana, United States - BONCAT cells FGM rep3 HSBNCT.FGM.300.1.D15 ... | reverse complement strand
CGGATATCGACTTCCCAAGAATGAAAGCTTTGGCAGGAGAAATATTCGTTTCCAATGCAAATGTCTGCCCCACTGAAAAAGAGCGCTTCAGCACACGCCAGAAAAGGCAGATAAGAATGGGGGGGCTCCTGGGGGGATTCGTCCTGCATGGCAGCCTGATGCCCTTTTACCATTACCTGAAGCTGGGAGAAATAACCCACGTGGGCCACGGCACGTCATTTGGCTATGGAAGATATGAGATGGAGGAGATTTCTGTTGCGGGAACGTGATGGTTTGACGCCTCAAAAGGAAGCACGGCTGGAATTGCCGCCAATTCGATTATGCCCTTTGGGATAATTGCACGATGATTTTGAATTAAGGGAGGAAGAATGGTGAATTCAACCACTTTCGATTGCGAAGTCATTACTCCCATGTTTCTTAATGGAGCCGATGGAGAGAACCCTGAGCTTCGATCGGCTTCTTTCAAAGGGGTGATGAGGTTCTGGTGGCGGGCGATGCATGGAAACCTGGATCTCGATGAGTTGAGAAAGATGGAAGGAAGAATCTTTGGCTCCGTGGATGAGCCGGCCCAAAAAAGCCGGGTTGGAGTAAGGATTCTGAACAGGAAAATTGTTGAGTGCAAATATCGTCCGCTTCCACATAGCGAAACCAAAACTTTTCAAAATTTTTCGATTGCTCCAGGCTATTCTTTCAGACTGGCCCTTGTGGAGAGAGGGTCATCCGATTCAATCGGTTTGGACATCGAGAATTTCTTCCTCCTCGTTTCCATTCTTGGTGGATTTGGAAAAAGAAGCAGGCGGGGATTTGGAAGCATTCAGGTCATTAAGATCAATGACCAGAAACCGTTCGAGACGAGCCTTGACAGCATCAATAGACTCTTGAGCGCTGTGAATCGGGCGGGCGGATACGCTGTAAATCCGGGTGAAAATGCGATTGAGAGCGGGTTCACATCAACAAATCAATTCCCATATATTGAAAAGATCGCCATCGGCTCTCCCTGCGTCAAAATGGATGATCTATTGATAAAAATCGGAAATGCATCTCACAATAATGATTGCTATTACACGGGATTTCAAGAAGGGAAGAACCGCTTTGCTTCTCCAATATACGTTTCAATCATAAAACAGAATAATGCATATCGCCCCGTCGTTACAACTCTCCACCATCAATTTGATCCATCATATGATCCCGTAACAAGCCCTTATGGAAATTCCATGAAGAAAATGAATAAAGCAGATACTTTTGTAAGGGAGGTTTTAGCGTGAGCGAGCATCTTTTTCTGTTCTCAATAAATCCCGTTCAATCTTTCATTGAGCAAGCCAGAAAAACAAAGGACCTATACGCAGGGAGCTCTATCCTTTCAGGCATCATAGGGGATGAAATCAAAAAGATACAAAGGGAATTCAAGGGCAGATTCATTTTTCCCAGCCATGTTTCATCCCAGGCACCAAACAGATTCCTTGTAGTCATTGATACTGATGACCCAAAGAAACTTGGCGGCCAGATAAGAGATGATATACTTGCCAGCTTCAAGAAAAGGGTGGCGGGTTCAATTTCAACGTCTCAAAATGATGTGTTCATGCTTGTGTTCAATAAGCAGGCGGATACTTTCCTCAACGTGAGCTGGGTGGCAGCGCCGTATTCAAAGGAAGGCTTTGCCGGTGCGTATGCAGAGCTTGAGGAGAATCTCAGGGGAGTCAGAAACCTGAGGATCTTTGAGCAGCATGTGCAGAATCCCGGAAAAAAATGCGACCTCTGCGGCGAAAGAAACAGCATCTTTTTTGGAAGCGCCGGCTCTTCATCCAGAGATAACATCAATTACGATGGAACGATTGAAGGGCTTGATCCCCGTGAGGGCCTTTGCGCTGTATGCTACATGAAAAGATCCGCCAAGACGGGGGAGAGGGGATTTCCATCTACGGCAAAAATCGCATCAATGGACACGCTTGAGAGGTTAAAAAGAGAAGAACCTGAAAGTGTCAGTCTCATCGAAGAATATATATATTTTTTTACCCCGCCGGATTTTGACGAGCAGCTTCTTTATGAGAAGAACTTAACAAAACAATATTTTGAGAAGCAGGGCCTGTCCAAATATTTGAACAGGCTCCCTGAGATAAAGAGCAAAAATAGGAAACTGAGAGATTTACTGGCCAAGCACAAGCTCAAGCTTCCCCGCTATTATGCCATAGTGAAGCTTGATGGCGACAGCATGGGCGAATGGCTGTCGGGAAAGAACCTGAATTCAAAAGCGATACTCGAGCAGTTCAACACTGAAATATCACATCGGTTATCCAATTATGCCAATGACATTGAAAATCGCTTCAAGGAATGGAATTATTGGGGAAAACTGGTATATGCCGGCGGGGACGACCTTCTGGCCTTTGTTAACCTTAATGGACTCTCGAAGATACTTGTCGGAATCAGGGAAGCCTTTCCCTCGTTCTCCAAAATTCAGATCGACGGGAAAAACGTGGTGAAAAGCGGGAAAGAATCGAGCGCATCATGTGGAGTAGCCATTGCCCATTACAAAACCCCCCTTTCTGAAGTCTTGAAATGGGCGAGAAAAATGGAGCACGAGGCAAAGGCCATTGGTTCAGAGAAGGATGCGTGCTCCATAGTGATACTTAAACGTTCCGGGGACATCACAAAAACGTCATTTAAATGGAATTTCGATTCAAATGGCAGGACGCTTCAAACAATGGCCCTGTTCGGCAGCCTCTTATCATTGCTCAACAAGAACGACGTATCAACAAATTTTATAACAAACCTCGATAAGGAGTTCAGCCTGTTGTGCGACAAAAATGAGAAATTCAATGAAGACGCGATAGTCAAAGATGAGATTGCAAGGCTGATAAAGAGAACAGATGCCTCTGGCCCAATCAAAAAAACGGATGAAATGAAGAAGCAGATTGATTCTGCCATTGATGACCTGATCAATTTTTACCTGTCAGACAGGCGTATGGATAATTTCCTGTCTTTTCTCAGGATAATAAGATTTGTAAACAGGGAGGTGTCCTGTGATAATTGAAATCAAGCCTTTCGACACTCTGTTTTTTAGAAATGCCAGGTCATTTTCCATGGGTGATGACAGCTGGGCAGATGGGGTGTTTCCGCCGTCCCCGTCTGTAATTTATGGCGTTTTACGGTCAGCTTGGTTTGCAGAGCATATGGAGGAATTTAAGAAAGCTGCCACTTTAGAAGATCCCACCCTCAAATTACGCATAAAGAAGTTTTATTATGAGAGCGGCGGTTCCAGCTACTTGCCGCTTCCGGCAGATCTTGTCGCCGGTAAGACCAACTCAAGCAACGATAAGGTTGTTGATCTATTTCCACTAAAAATCAGAGATATAAGGAGCCGGGCATCCTCTTCGCCCCTTCAATCAATACTTGTTTCTCCAAAAGGAAGTGGTGAGGTTGTTTCATCTGTGGAAGCCGGCATAATGTCCATAAAGTTATTCAGAGATTATCTCCAGGGTGAATTTGCAGGGCTCAAAGCGCAGAAATTGGAAAGCTTCAGGATTCTTGAGCCAAAGATTGGCATTGCCCGCAGCAATCATAGCCGCTCGGCAGAAGAGGGAATGCTCTACAGGGTTGGCATGAGCAGGCTCAATAACCTGTCAATGGTTGTTGAGTTCGAAGGAATTTCACTGCCTGAAGCCGGTTTTTTGAAAATTGGAGGAGAGGGTAAAGGGGCTTCATATAAATCATTGGAATCGAAATTATTTGAACTGGCTCCGCCTGATGCCGTTGACGGGTTGTTCAAAGCCTATCTTCTTACCCCCGCCGTCTTCAGCAAAGGCTGGATTCCGGGCTGGCTCGACGATAATTCCCTTGAAGGATCTCCGCCAGGCTCCCCGGGCAGAGTAAGGTTGATAACTGCTTCGCTTACACCTCCATTGAGGTTGGGAGGCTTCGACATGAAAAAGCAGAAGGCAAAGCCCATGAGAACGGCAGTCGGAGCAGGCTCGGTATATTACTTCGAATGTATTGATGGCAATCCGGTGGATTTGGCCCGTTGGTTCCACGAAAAGCCTATTTCAGACGATGAAGGCGATTGCAATCAGGGCTTTGGCATTTGCCTGGCCGGCAAGGCGGTAAAATCTTGAACAGAATCCTCTCGTCCAGAGGAACAGGGTGAAATTGAGCTCAAAAATTCGAAAAATAAATATCGCAAAGGAGGCAAAGGTAGATGTTTAAGATTGCAAGGCCATTTTTCCTGCAGGTGGTAACCCCTCTTCACGCCGGGTGTGGCAGCGAATTGGGCGTGGTTGACCTGCCGATTCAGAGGGAGCGTCATACCGGTTTTCCAAAGATTGAGAGCTCGGGCCTGAAAGGATGCATAAGAGAGGCCTTTGAGGAAAAAGAGGAAAAAATTGGGCGAAAAAAGCAAGAACTCCTGGAGCTTTTTGGCCCGGAGGACGAGGAAGCGAGGGATAACCCGCACTCAGGCGCTATGGGTTTTGTGGATGCCCGTATTCTTCTGTTTCCCGTCAAGTCGATGAAAGGCGTCTATGCCCTTACGACTTGCCCGTCAGTTATTCAAAAATTCCTTGGCGAGATCAAGCTCTGCTCGATTTTGGGAGAAGATATTGAAGCGTATCAAAAGGGCCTTGATGATGGGGCAATTGCAAATAACAAAGTTTCAAACGCCTCGCACATTTCTGTAAACGACAGCGTCTATCTTGAGGAATATGCCTTCCCCGTCAAAGAAGATGGCGTGGTCAAGACGTTTGCATCGTGGCTTGCCGGGGTTTCCGGGTTGGATGCCGTCAAGGATAAGCTTGTGATCTTATCTGATAATGATTTCAGGGATTTTGTAAATATCTCCACAGAAGTCATAACCCGCACGAAGATCGACAATGAAACAGGGACTGTAAAAGAGGGAGCGCTTTTCACTGAAGAATATCTGCCCTCGGAAACGCTGATGTATTCTCTTGCTCTGGCCACAAAGATATTTAAAAAGGATGAAAACCAGAAATCCCCGGAATTTAAAGCGGGAAATGGAAAAACAGAAGATCAGAAGATTATGGATTATTTTTGCGGGAAGTTGCCCCCTTACCTCCAGTTGGGTGGAAATGCAACGCTGGGAAAAGGTATCGTAAAGACCAGGATCATGGGAGGTGCCCACAATGGATAGCAAAAACATCAGAACAATTGAGCAGGGAAGAGCCAAATTTGCGTACGAGAAGGTTCAGGAAATCAAGGGATATGCCGAAGCGAAGCGCAAAGAATATAAATCGTACGCAAAAAAGCTGCCGATGATGATTAAGACGAACGGACTGGGCCCGGCTCTTGCCTTTGCAAATAGCAAGGATGCCTATAAGCTAATATTCTCTCACATTTCTTCGTGGATTAAGGAAAATCCCAGGACTGCGCAAGATCCGAATTTCAAAGAGCTTAGGGAAGATAAAAATAAAGATCTCGTGGCCTTTGTCATCAAATGTGATAGCGACGTTTACAAGATGGTTACCCTTGAGATACTTGCATTTTTAAATTGGCTGAGGCGATTTGCCGAAGGCCTGGGGGAGGAGCAGGATGCTTAGCAAAGGCAAGATTATTGTAAACAAGGTCAAGAAAGGCTTTGAATACAAGATCGAATTTGAGAACAAAAAAGGGAAAACAGTTTCTTTTGTTGCGGCGGGATATGAATTTGAGCCTTCGTTGAATGGCCAAGATTGCGAATTTGAAGCAACGGAGACTTCTCCACCCACTTTCAACAGAATTACTATTGATAGTAAAGAATACCCAAAGAAATCAAAAAAGATTGAGAGAGAGAATGTTGGCGGTTCTTCCTCGTCCTCGCATCCTGACGACTCTTTCAATCTGCAAAAGACAATGCTTCCTGATTACATCAAGAATTCCGGACTGGGAAACATCGATAATTTTTACCTTAAATTCTTCAGGGCTGCCCGTTTTGAAGACAAAAAGTTTCTTTTTTTCAAACAAAAGGATAGAAGGCGAGATGGAAATCCAGGCTTCATGATCAAGCCGGATTTCTCAAAGATCGATTTCCCAAAGGTCTGCAACAGCCTGAAAGATAGCGTCAAAGAGCTTTTTCCCACTCCATCTTCCGCTATACTTAAATTCGAACCTGACTGGCGTATGATAGTGGGGCTTGGGGGCGGCTCGGTCTATGAAACGTCAATGACGCTTCACCACATATATGGGTTTCCATATATTCCTGCATCTGCCATAAAGGGCGTTACCAGGAACTGGTATATCATCGAAAAATTCGGCAAAGACGCTAATGGCAGGATTGATCTTCAAAAGGCTGAGATGAGAGCGCTTCAGGACAAGAGATTTTGCAACATTTTCGGGTGCCCCGACAAGGGGTCATATAAGGATGAAAAAGGAAAGACCATTTCCTTCGAGTCTGCCTATAAAAAAGCTTGCAAAGGAAGCGTGATATTCTTTGATGCCTACCCGCTTAAGGCACCAGAACTTGAAGTGGACATAATGAACCCGCATTTCGGCGATTATTATACCGGAAAAACCCCTCCCGGCGATTACCTGAAAACCAATCCGATTCCTTTTCTTACTGTTGTCAATACCTCTTTCCAGTTCCTGATTGCATATAAGCCCATCGGACAAATCAATGATGAACCCGATAATTCCCTGCTCGAAGACGCAAAAAATGCCCTTGTTGAAGCATTGAAAACTGGCGGCATCGGTGCCAAGACTTCCCTGGGGTATGGAATACTGAAAATGTCCTCTTAGAATATTGCAGAATCAGAAACATGACGGGATGGCTCTGCCGGGCGTAATAACATTGAAAAAGATGCAAGGTTGAAAATGGCGTCAGGAAACCCCGGAGGAATGGCAGGTTCGGCCAGCGGCCACCTGAGCCGTTTCACCAATTAGTAATGGATTTCATCAGTAATATGCTGGGGTTTTCTGCTTATCATCGGCTTCAGGGAGCAGGGGTTACGCATTTTGACCGGCAAAGCTTATAGAACTCCAGCAATTTAAATTTGCAGATGTCGAAAAAGTCGTTTTTTGGCATTTTTGCCCACGGCATAATGCCGGGTTGCGCCTTCGAATTCTGCGACTTCTACAATTTGAGAATAATTAACGGCCGTATGAATAATAAAATTCAATGATATATGAATAATAAATTATTAGTTATCAAAAAATAGTAAGATAGTCTTAAAGATATAACAAGAGGGCAAAAATAATTGAAGGAAAAATATTTGGAGGGTAGAAAAATTGAAGTAACGGGGAAATGTCGAGCAAAACATTTCATTCTGCTGAAAGGAGATGGGGGTGATTCTAAAATGCGCTCCTTCTTGCCCGCAGAAGGGTGAGCGTAAAAATTGAACATCGTTGGTAAGGGATGGAAGGCAAGATGGATCCGGGACAGATTACGAAAGGAATTGATTAATAATGAACAGATTTAAAACGATGACGTTTATCGCCATTATTATTACATTGGTGGCGTGTTTCATGCTCAACGGCTGTGAAAGCGGCTCGGGGGACGACCAGCTTACCCCGACTCCTACACTCACACCCACGCCGACCGCAACGGCCACTCCCGTAATTACAATAACGGGCCCTGACGGCATGAGCATTACATCTATCGATTTTGGCAGCATCAACGGTGCCGTCAGAACGTTCAACATTGGAAATACGGGAAGCGGCAGTCTGCTGGTATCAAAGATGGAATTAGTTGACAGGGAATCCCAGAATTTTTCCCTCGACACGCAGGCCCCCTTTACCGTTGAGCCGGGAACAGAGAAGACAGTCTCCATCACTTTCAATGCCACTGAGCCCGGATCCTATCATTCCACCCTCACAATAGGCGGGGACGACCAGTCAAACCCCTTTGCTGTAATCGAGCTTTACGCCGTTCTTCCACCCCTGCAGGTGAATTATGGTGATTTTGGCCTCGGTTCCGGAGATGCAGTCAACTTTGAGGATGAGTGGGATTTGACCCGGGGCCCCCTGACTGTTTCATACACCCTCGATATGTTTGGAATTGAAACCGAGGGGTTTACTCCCACCCAGGTGGGAATGAGAACAACCGGGGCTGTCAACATCAACCCCCAGGGAGAAGGCGGGTGGATGGACGCCCTGGCCCAGCAGATCAATGCAACGAATCCCAGCAGTTTCGACATGGACGATCACTTCCTGCTGGATGCGGGAACCTGGGATGAAGCCAGTTATGACGCCTGGAAAGATGCCATTACCAGCGGGATAACAATTGAAACGCCTTTTGGCTCCTACGACACCAATTATTTCTGGTATGACAGGGACGGCGTCGATCCTTTCCAGCCAGATTACTGGTATTTTTCGGACGGACAGAATTTCAACACCCGGGCTATTTATAACGTGGTAATCGAGTATCATTACGTGCCAGGCTCGCCATCCAAGGGCGTGATGTTTGCAACGGTAAATGGATTGCCTTGCGGTGTTTTCGGCCCCTTCAGCGGAACTGACCCCAACTGGCTCAATTACCCCAACATACCGGGGCTCAGCTTTGATGCGACCGATTTTACAAGCATGCAGGCTTTCGCCAATTACAATCCCCTTGACGGCTCCTGGCAGCCGACGGTCAACGGCAGCGTTTCAATAACGAACCTCACCGTTACCGGGTGGCCCAAAGAATAGCAAAAAACAAGAGTTATTCAAATAAATAATTTGACAAATTCTATTGCAGTCAATATGGATACGCTCAGAGGTTGAACAAATGAGCGTATTTTTTTTGGGGTTCTTTCATATAAAGTAACTTCAATAAGTCCGTAACGGAATATTCACGGCGGAAGCCTTTCGTGCAGGCAAAGGTAAGTCCGGATTATGTTTCGCCATTTTTAAAATGGCTATATGCAGTGAAATCTTCTCGAAGGATCAGATCCGGCAAAAACCGGGGGGGAAGAAAGGGAGATTCCCGATATTATGGAAATTCGTACAGGCTGAAGATTGAATGGCGGGAGTGATTGCAAGTGGCAAAAAACATGGCGGCAGGCAATTTTGCGGACAGCGGGCGCAGGGCCCGCCGGGGCTTCACCCTGATAGAGCTGATGGTAGTGGTGGCAATAATCTTTTTCCTGGCGGCCATAGTCATTCCCAACGTCATGATGGGCGTGGAGCGCTCCAGAAAGGCGCGAGCGCAGGTGGCCCAGGAAGCCAAGAGCAGGCCCGAGGCCCCCGCCCTGGCTGCCGGGGAGCAGAGGCAGGGAGGGAGCCTGCCCACCGTGGAATCGGCGGAAATCTCCGTGGCGCTGAGGGCCAGCCATCAGAGGCTGGGCATGGGCGTTTACACCAGGTTTCAGGCTGCCTTTGACGGGACATACCAGGTAAGCCTGGCAGGAAAAGACAATGCACCCGTGGTGCTGGATATACCCTTTCCCGCCAACACGGCCGAGGCCAGGGAAGTGAGCCTGCTGATGGGGGAGGGGGATGCCCGGAAAGAGCCGGATGGCGTGATTTTTGACCGGCAGGGGATTTTCTGGCGGGGCGTGATTTCCGGAAATGCCCCCGTTATGGCAAAGGCGTCGTACGTCGCCCAGGGGCGGGATAGATTCGAGCTTCAGATGATGCCCGCCGCCCGGGTCAAGTCGCTGAGGCTGACCCTGGATCTTTCCGGCGTGCCCAATTTCACCATCCCCGATTATGCCCTGCAGCCTACGGAAAGAAAGGGGAGCCTCCTCACCTACCAGTTTGGCAGCCTGGTTACCGACAGGGCCGTGGCAGTGGACTTTCCCGTGGCGGAAAGCCCCCTGGGCCGGGTCATACTGCTGTCGAAGCTGGTGGCCGTTGCCGTGCTGCTGTTCGGTGCGGGGTTCTGGTACCTGTCTGATCTTTACAAGCCGGGCGTTCTCAGCCGTTTTCGCTGGGGGCATTTTCTGCTGCTGGCCATGACGTATTCCCTTTTCTTTTGGGCTTTTCGTCCATAATCTGCCAGTCGGTCTTCTTTCGTGAATTCCTGGTGATTTTTTACGGCAACGAGCTGGTGCTGGGATTCATCCTGTCGGCCTGGCTCCTTTCCATTGCCCTGGGTGCCCGGGCTTATCAATGGGCTGCCGGGTGGATAAAAGACCCCGCCGGCCTCTTCCTGAGGCTGACTTTTCTCTTTTCCCTGCTTCCCCTGGCGCTGATCCCGCTGATACGCCTGGGAAGAAGCCTGTCGGGGGTGGATTACGGCCTTTTCATCCCCTTCTCAAAGATGGCCCTCCTGTGTATGGCCCTCGTCCTGGCCCCTGCTTTCATCGTGGGCTTCACCTTCCCCCTGGGCTGCGGCGTCATACGGGGGGACAGGGCCGTTTCCCTGGTCTTCATGGCCGAATCGGCAGGCTCCCTGGCAGGGGGGGTGATATTCAGCCTCTTCCTGGCCCGCCACGCCTCGGCAATCCAGGCAGGGGCCCTGCTTCTCATCCTCTTTCTCATCCCCCTGGCCTGCCACGTTATTGCCCGGCAGGGGAAAACCCTGAAAGCCCGGCTTGTGGTGGCGGGGTTTTGTGTTCTGGGCGCAGGGGCGGTCATCGGGGCTCCGGCAATGGAAGACGCCACGGTTCTTGCCCGGTGGCGAACCCTGGTGAAGGATCTCCCCCTGGCGGCCTCCCTCAATTCCCCTTACCAGAACCTGGCCCTGACCCGGCAGGAGGATCAATATTCCGTATTTTTCAACGGGGTTTACGGCTATTCTTTCCCCGACGGATACGGGGACGCCGCCGCCGCCCACCACGTCCTGGCCCAGTGCCCCCGCCCGGACAACGTGCTGGTGATAGGCCAGGTTACGCCGGAATTTGCAGGGGAATGTCTGAAAGAGCCGGTGAAAAAGCTGACTGCCGTCTATTTCGACCCGGCAATCCTGCAGCTGACAGGCCCTTACCTGACGGCAGGGCAATTAAAGACCCTGGCGGATCCCCGGGTGGAGACGGTCTTCCAGGACGGCCGCCTGTTTGTAAGGACATGCCGCCGGAAGTTTGACCTGATTTACCTGAGCCTGCCCGACCCGTCCAACGCCCTCATCAACCGGCATTACACGGTGGAGTTCTTCCGGGAGGCGGCCCGGATACTGGAGCCGGGCGGGGTGCTGGCGGTGAGGCTCACCTCCAGCGAGAACTACAGCGGGGGGGAAGTGCTGGATTACAGCAGGACACTGTATCGAACGGTCAGGGAGGTGTTTCCCTTCGTTGCCCTGTGCCCATCCACGCCCTCATTCTTCTTTGCAGGCAGCGAAAAAGGCTCCGCAACGGAAGACCCGGCGGTTCTTTTCGGCCGTTACCAGGAAAGGAACATCAAGGATACGGTCTTCACGCCTTATATTTTTGAATCCCTTTACGACGCCAGGCGGGCAGCCCTGAAAAGGGAGGCCCTGGAAAAGATGGCGGATGCCCCCATTAACAGCGACGACGCCCCTGCCGCCTACCTGCAGAGCCTGCGCCTGTGGGATCGATACTCCTCATCCCGGCTGGCCCCGGTCATCAGCTTCTTCCAGGGCAAAAAAGCCGGTTTCTACCTGATCTTCCCCGGCGCGGCCCTCCTGCTGTTCGCCCTCTACCTTTTTGCCTTCAATGGCGGCCACAGGCAGGCCCGCATCCTCTGCACCCAGTTCACGGTTGCGTCCACGGGCCTGACGGCAATGGGGCTTTCCCTGATCCTCACCTTCACTTACCAGAACGTTTTTGGCAGCCTGTATGAAAAACTGGGCCTTCTCCTGGCCTCGTTCATGCTGGGGCTCTTCCTGGGAGGAGCCGAGGCGGGCAGGCAGATTGGCACCAAAAAAGCCGGGCTTGCAGGTTTTATTGCCGTGCCTGCCCAGGCGGCCCTGGTGGCAGTGATGATGCCCGTCTTTACAGGCTTCACTCACCAGATGCCCCCAGTCTTTTCCTTCCTGTTTCACGGGGCAATGGCAATGACGGGATTTCTGACAGGACAGGCATTTCCCCTGGGAGCGCACATTCTGGCCCAGGGGGAGATGGACGGCCGGGAAGCCGCCGCACGGGTTGACTGGGCCGATCACCTGGGAGGAGCGGTGGGAGCCCTGGTGATGGGAGCTTTCCTGATGCCCGTGATTGGCATGGCCTCAGCGGCCCGCCTGCTGGCCCTCCTTGAAGTTACCGCCCTGCTTATGTGGGGCCTGTTGCGCCTGAAGCACCGGCATTAATAAAACACGTGCCTTGAAAGCTGGGCCGCCAGCCGGCAGTTGGCCTTCAAAATGGAAATGTTGGCCTTCACCGTCTCCCCCCTGGATATCTCGTGCAGGCGCATCAAAAGGAAAGGCGTAACGTCCTTGCCCGTTACCCCCATCTCGGTGGCCTCCATCAACGCCTTTTCCGTTACCTCGTCCACCAGCGACTGGTTGATGCTGTCCTCATCGGATATGGGGTTGGCCACCAGGATTCCCTTGCCCCCCAGGCTCCTGTTGGTGAGGATTATCTCCGCTATCTCGTCCACCGCCTCCACCCTCTCAGGTGCCTTGAACTCGGACGAACGGCAGTAAAAACACGGGAACTTGTCCGTCTTGTAACACAACACCGGCACTCCCAGGCTCTCCAGCATCTCCAGGGTGCCCCCTACGTTCAGCACCGACTTCACCCCGGCACACACCACCGTTACCTGGTGATTTGCCATGGCGTGCAGGTCCGCCGATATGTCGAAACTCTCCGACGCGCCCTTGTGAACTCCTCCTATCCCCCCCGTTGCCACCACGGGAAGCCCCAGTGCCGATGCGATAAATATGGTGGAAGATACCGTCGTGGCCCCGTCCTGCTTCATCTGCAGCACCACGGGGATGTCCCGGATGTTTACCTTCCGGCAGCGCCCC
>Ga0351879_1153_pt1 | contig 13208 bp, 15 predicted proteins | sample BONcelFGM3001D15_FD_206782 | JGI IMG/M metagenome (GOLD analysis project Ga0351879, IMG submission 206782) | Enriched cells from coal bed in the Powder River Basin, Montana, United States - BONCAT cells FGM rep3 HSBNCT.FGM.300.1.D15 ... | reverse complement strand
CAAATGTGGGGCGCGGGATACCCTGCCTCAGGGCCAGGTCGTAGAGAATGAGGGTATTGAGGTGGCTCCTGTCCTTGAGGGCGTACACGACCACCCCTTCTTCCGCCAGTTTTTTCAGGGAGGCAGCGTAATCCTCTTTGAAGGCAATATTGGACAGGACATCCCTCATGAGGCTGTAAAGGGGAACCTGTCCGGTGTAGAGATTCTCGCAAAAACAGCGGCGGCTTGCCTCTATCCAGGTATTGATTTTATCGAAACGGGGTAAGGGCATGGTTGTTCAAGGCTCACAATGAGAGCGCTTAATGGGCGCAGTTCAAGCCATCCGGGAATCGTCTGGCCATCATTTTTTCCACGTGGCCACAGATTTCAACAGCGGACGACATGGACATGACTTCCTTCAGGAGCTTCTTGGATTCCTTCAGCGTCGAATCCTGAATGATCATCTTCATTTTCGGAATGGCCAGGGGATTCATGCTTAGTTCATCCAGTTCCAATCCCAACAGGATCAGGGCATAGGCCGGCTCTCCGGCCATCTCGCCGCACATCGCCACATGAATACCCGCTTTGTGACCAACATCCACGACATGCCGGATCATGCGGAGAACAGCGGGATGGAGCGGTTCGTAGAGATAACTGACCCGTTCGTTGATCCGGTCTATGGCCAGGACGTATTGAATCAGGTCATTCGTGCCGATACTAAAGAAATCGACCTCCCGGGCAAGGGTCTCCGCCATCATGACCGCCGACGGCACCTCGATCATGGCACCGATCTCGACATCGCTCCCCAGAGGAACGCCTGCACGCAGCAAATCGGAACGTACCTCGGCAAGAATCGCCTTGGCATGCCGAATCTCTTCGATGCCTGAAATCATCGGGAAGAGAATCCGAACCTTTCCGAAGGCGCTGGCCCGAAGGATCGCCCGGAGTTGCACCTTGAAAAGATCCACTTCCTTCAAACAAAACCGGATGGCCCGCAGGCCCATCTGGGGATTCATTTCCTTGGCCAGCTTGGGATCGGAAAAAAATTTGTCCCCACCCAAATCGAAGGTGCGGATCGTGGACCAATGCAGGCCTTCCACCCCGACCACGCGGCAGTAGTTGGTAAAATGCTCTTCTTCCGAGGGCAGTTGTTCCCGGTTGATATAGAGAAATTCCGTACGATACAGGCCAATACCCTCGGCGCCATTGGTGAGAACAGACGGAATTTCTTCGATAAATTCGATATTGCCGCCGATGGCTATCCGAAAGCCGTCCTTGGTCACCGCAGGCAGAGGGGCAAATTTCATGCATTCCGCCCGGGCGTCCTGGTAATGGCGGTTTTTCTCTTCATACCGGCGAAGGACTTCCGGATCGGGATTGACGATGACCAGCCCCGATGAGCCATCGATGATGATTTCATTGTTGGTGCGGACAATACGGGTGATATTTTCCAACCCCACAACCGCCGGGATTTCGATGGAACGGGCAACAATGGCCGTATGGGAGGTCCGGCTTCCCACATCCGTCGCAAAACCCAGGACCTTGTCGATCATCATCTGGGCCGTATCCGCCGGGGACAGGTCGGCGGCAATGACAATCACCTTCTCCTCGGGCTGAAAAAGGGTTTCCTGTTTTTTCCCGACCAAATTGCGCAGAATCATCTGTCCCACGTACCGGACATCGCTGAAGCGCTCCCGGAGATACTCGTCTTCCATCTTTTCGAAGATCTCCCGGTAGGCGTCGATGGTCATCCGGACCGCCCATTCGGCATTTACGGACATCTCCCGAATCTGCTGCAGGATGTGTTGAATGAACGCTCGATCTCGAAGGATCATGAGGTGAACATCTATAATATAGAGGTGTTTGACCCCTTCCCGCTCACCGAGACGCCGTTTCAGTTCCCGAAGGCCCTCTTCCGAGGTTTTGACGGCCTTGCGGAGCCTCTTCTCCTCCTTGGTGATCATTCGAGCGGTTTCCAGTTTATAGAAAGAAACCTGGGGATCCAAACGATCGAACAGGTACGCCTTGCCTGTAACCACACCCGGCGAGACGCCGATACCCTTCAGAACAATATTTTTCTTTTCGTCTTCGCTCAAGATATCACCCAAATAATGAATACAACTCCATGAAATAGGGGCTTGTCACTCTTCTCCGAATTTGTCCGCAAACAACGCCTCCATGGCTGCCATGGCTTCCTCGGCGTCCGGCCCCTCCGCTTGTACGGACAGATGGCTCCCCATGGGACAGCATAGCGTCAGGATACCCAGGATACTCCTCCCGTCCACCTCCTGCCCATTGAACTCCAGAAAAATCTTCGCCTTGAATCGGCTCGCCGTCTCCACCAGCCTTGCCGCCACCCGCGCATGGATACCCAGCCGATTCCGGATTCGAAAGGATTTATTCAGCACCATAGCATATCGATACGAGAAAAAAAACCGCTGCCATCGTGTAAAGAAGGAGTACACGGGATATACCCCTTTTGATGGCCCAGACAAACATCAGGACGATGGCAAGAATAACCGGAGCAATCAGCGGATCTGGCGCCACACTCCACGGGGCAGGCATGGCCGTCTTCATCCACCAGGCAACCAAAACGGACAGACAGGCAACGGAGAACCAGCGCACCAGGGGATTTAAGCCCGGCAGATTGAGCCCCTGCACAAAACGAAAGCCTTCGGGACCGAGACGATACCCCTCAAAAAAGCCACGGCCTCGTATCCATAGATGAAAAGGTGTATACAGTGCCAGGAAGAGCAACGGCGCCCAACTGTATCCGCCCAAAGCTACGGCCACGGCGGCGATGGCCGCACAGGGACGCATCCCCCCCCAGAAGAAGGCATCTCCCAGAGCGGCATAGGGTCCCATCATTGCATTTTTTATCTGTACGGCAACCCCTCCCCGGTCGTCTAGTTCGCCACTATCTTCCACCCTCGCCACAGATCCCAGGATCGAGGCCGATAGGTAGGGATGGGTATTGAACAATTGCAGGTGGCGCAACAGAAATGCCCCGGTTGTCTTCGGGTTCCCGTCCCCGTGCTTGACCAGGGGCAGGAGGGCGTACGCAAACCCCAAGTTCTGCATGCGCCGATAATTCAATGACGACGAAATCAAAAGGGAGCGAAAGAATATTTTTACCAGATCTGAACGTATCATAAGTTCCCATCTGCCGGAGTCGAAATATTGCTGAACCTGCGATGTTGCCTGCCTAACACGAATCTCTTACGAAGTCAAAGCATTAAACTGTTTTTTCCCGATTTTCTCTTGACACGCTGCGCTATTTCTGTTAGCAAGTCCAACCTTTCAAAGAGAATATATCAATCGAGGAGAACGTGATGATTTGCCAAACCGTTAAGACAGGAACGGAATGCACCTTCATGACCAAGAAGGGCTGTGGTTTCACAGGCGGCCAATGCAAAACCGTCGTTGAGAAATGCGAGGGTTGCGGCCGGATTTTCGAATGGGAAACCGGACAATACTGTAAGATGTATGCCGACCCCGCTAGTAAATGGATCCTTGGAATTTGCCCGTCCGCTACGCATGTGAAGGTGGAGATTAAAGAATCTGCCCAGAAAATCAACCCCCTGAAGGCATCCAAACGGGCATCGCGAGCCAAAAAGAAGAAATAAACGCAAAAAGGGCCGGACATTTTTTGAAATATCCGGCCCTTTTGATGAAAAAACCATTCGCTCCTCAGGATAACATTCCCCTTATCTGCTCCAATCCCGACTTGATCTTCACCAGGCGTTCCAACCCGGCATCTTCCGACTGTCGCTTTGCAAGCTCCCCTTTGGCGCCACGGATCGTAAAATGCTTGCTGTAAAGAAGCTCTTTGATGATCAAGAGCTCCTCCAGATCTTTCCGGCGATAAAGGCGATGGTCTGCCGTGGACCGCATGGGCTTGACTGTTTTGAACTCCGATTCCCAGTAACGGACCACATAGGGCTCGACCTTCAGGATGCGGCTGACCTCTCCGATACGGAAGTAGGCTTTATCGGGAATCGAGACGTCCATGTGCTCGCGCCTCCTGACCGGCCGGCAACGGGGCTAATTTAGCTGTTCAAGGCCTTGCGGAGGACTTGGCTGGACTTGAAGGTTAGCACACGCCTGGCTGAGATGCGAATTTCATCTCCAGTTTGGGGGTTCCTTCCCCGCCGGGACTTTTTTTCTTTCACAACAAAATTTCCGAACCCGGAAATCTTGATTTTTTCCCCGTTGGCAAGGCAGTCCTTCATGATTTCGAATACGGATTCCACGATGCGGGCCGAATCCTTTTTCGAAAAGCTCAGCTTCTCATAGACATCCTGAATGATATCGATCTTCGTCATAAATCCCCTCCTGGAAATATTGGCTTATAAAAATTCTATCCTCTGATTCTGGCTTGCGTTTCCTCTATGATTGCCTTCACGATCCGCTGGTGGGCTTCATTAACCGCATCATCGGTCAAGGTCCGCTCCCTCGATCGGTAAGAAAACCGCAAACCCAGACTTCTGGTACCTTCCGGCAAACGGGTACCCGTATATACATCAAAAATATCGGCTTTTTCAAGCAATTCTTCGCGTCGTCCATAAGCGGCATCGAGGAGACGCTGGGAAGGTATATCCGTGGATACGACGAAGGCTACGTCTCTGGAGCTGGCCGGATATTTGGGGACCTCGCGAAAAACCTTGCGAACCTCCTGCCTGGCAGCGAGAACGAGATCCATATCGATCTCGCAGAAAACCGCCCGCCCTCTGATGTCCAGGGTCTCCAATACCTGGGGATGCACTTCCCCCAGAAATCCGAGAAGCCTCGATCCGTTTTCGATCCTGCAGGAGCGACCCGGATGAAGAAAAGGTTGCGATGCGTCGGATACAAACCGGCAATCCGAAAGGTCCAAGGCCGACAGGAGGTTCTCCACGATCCCCTTTAGGTCGAAAAAATCCGCTTCCCCTTCGCAGGCCGGCAGATGCCAGGAAAGTCCGGATCGCGAACCCGCCATGAGACAGGCCAAACGGTTTTTCTCCTCTGGCAGGCATCCCGTCTCCGCGGCATAATAGACCCTCCCCGTCTCAAAGATCCTCAAGTCAAAGATGCCCGACCGGCTGTTGCGACCCAGGACATCCAGAAGACTGTACGCGAGAGTCGTCCGCATGACGCCTTGGTCCTCCGTCAAAGGATTGCGGATTTTCACCAGTCGTGTCGCTTCTGCCTCTGTTTTCAAACCCAGCAGGGACGGAAAGGCGGAAGGGACAAAACTGTACGTAATCACCTCCGTAAAGCCGCTTCCTGTAAGCATGCCGCGTAACCGCTCCTCCAGAACCTGCCGGGGCGTCTTGGCCTGGGGAAGTCCGGTTGCACGGGGCATGGTCACGGGGATCTTCCCGTATCCGTAGAGACGGGCGATCTCCTCGACGAGATCGATTTCCCGACCTATATCAACGCGGAAGGTCGGCGGTGTCACACACCATTCCTCTTTCCGGTCAGAGACGACCGTCATTTCCAAGCTCTCCAGGATACGCACCATTTCAACGGGATCAATGGCAGTCCCAAGCACCTCGTTGACCCGGTCTGGTCGCAGGGGGATGTCACGGGCCATGGGAATGTTGCCCGGATATTCGTCAATGGCTCCCCGGCAGGAGATCCCCCCGCCCAACTCGATCATGAGCCTTGCCGCTCGATTCAAGGCCGAAAGAATCCCCTCCGGATCGACGCCCCGTTCGAAGCGAAAGGATGCATCCGTCCCCATGGCCAGCCAGCGGGCGGACTTGCGAATGGAGGCCGGATAAAAATAGGCGCTTTCCAGGAAAATGGTGGTCGTGTCGTCCTTCACCTCCGAGTTGAGCCCCCCCATGATCCCCGCGATGGCAACCGGCTTGGCGCCATCACAGATCATGAGCGAGTCCCCTTTCAGGGTCCGGTCTTTCTCATCGAGGGAGATAAAGTGCTCTCCCTCCCGGGAGCGACGCACCACGATCCGCCCTTCCTCCAGATAACGAAAGTCAAAGGCATGAAGCGGCTGTCCCATCTCCATCATGACGAAGTTGGTCACATCGACGATATTGTTGATGGACCTCAGGCCCACCGATTCAAGGCGCTCCCGCATCCAGCGCGGTGAGGGTCCGATCGTGACGTTCCGGATCATACGGGCCGCATATCGGGGACACAAATCGGGATCATGGATGGTGACGGAGGTAAGCGTTCGGATATCCTCCTCGTTTTCGATGACATCGATCGAGGGACGTCGCAGGGACCGGCCGGTGAGGGCGGCAATTTCCCGGGCTACACCGAGGATGGAAAGACAATCCGCACGGTTGGGGGTGACACCGATGTCCAGGACGGTATCCTTCAGGCCCAGGACATCTCTCAGGTCCAAGCCTAGGGGCGTATCAACCGGCAGGATGAGGATTCCCGATGCATCCTCGCCGATGCCCAGCTCATCCTCGGAACAGAGCATACCCTCGGACAGTTCGCCGCGCAGGCGGGAACTCTTGATGACATAGCCGCCGGGAATGGAGGCGCCCACCCTGGCCAGGGCCACAATGTCGCCCACACGCGTGTTGGGTGCGCCACAAACGATGGGATAGGTTTTCCGGCCGTCGGTCACTTCACACAGATGGAGTTTTTCCGCTTCGGGATGGGGTCGAGCGGAGAGGATCCGGGCTGTCACAACGCCATCAAAGGCCGGTCCCGACTCCTCTATGGCGTCCACTTCGAGCCCCGCCATGGTGAGGCGATCCGCCAATTCCTCCGGCGTGAGGTCAATATCTACATAGTCTCTAAGCCACTTCAAACTGACTTTCATTGCTCTCTAAAATTGCTCCAAAAACCGGCCATCATTTTCAAAAAACTGGCGGATGTCGTTGATTCCATATTTCAGCATGGCAATCCGCTCAATACCCAGACCAAAGGCAAAACCTGTCACTTCCTCCGGATCGTAGCCAACATTCAGGAAGACCGCCGGATCGACCATACCGGAACCCAGGATCTCCAGCCAACCCGTCTGTGAGCAAACCCGACAACCGGCACCCCGGCAAATAACGCACTGAATGTCCACTTCTGCACTGGGCTCTGTGAAAGGAAAGAAACTGGGGCGGAATTTCAAAGCAATACCAGCGCCAAAGATCTCATGAACAAAATAGGTCAGGACACCCTTCAAATCTCCGAAGGTGATGCCCTTATCGACCATCAACCCTTCCACCTGGTGAAACATGGGCGTATGGGAGACATCGGAATCGGGGCGATAAACCCGTCCCGGAGAAAGAATCCTGATCGGCGGACGGACCCGTTCCATGGTCCGGACCTGAACGGGTGATGTATGGGTTCGGAGGACCACAGCGTCTTCAATGTAGAACGTGTCCTGCATGTCTCTGGCCGGATGGTCCTGGGGAATATTCAAGGCTTCAAAATTATATCGATCCGTTTCGACCTCCGGTCCTTCCACAACGGAAAATCCGAGGCGGCCGAAAATATCGCATATCTCTTGACGTACCGAGGTGACAGGGTGAAGACGGCCGTAACGGGCGGCTCGGCCGGGAAGGGTTACATCGATTGTCTCCTTGCGGAGTTTTTCTTCCTTTTCCGAAGCGGCAATCGCCTCGATGGCCCTCTCAATCCGGAAGGACAAGCCTTCCTTGATTTCGTTGCTCCTCTTCCCGACCGTTTGGCGCTCCTCTGGGGGAGCGCTGCCGATGTTGCGCAGAATAGCCGTCAGTTGGCCTTTTCGACCCAAATATTTTGTCCGAACGGCCAAGAGCGCCTCCTCGGTCCGGGCGGCACGAATTTCCGCATCCGCCCTTTCCTGGAGTTCCTCAAGGGCCTCGATCATGGCGCCGGGGTCCCCTTGGCCAGAGAGACAATCTCCGTGAATCCACGGAGATCGTTGACCGCGAGATCGGAAAGCATCTTCCGGTCGATGGTTACATGGGCCTTTTTGATGCCGTCAATAAATCGGCTGTATGAAACACCCTGCAGACGGGCAGCAGCATTGATACGGGCGATCCACAATTTCCGGAAGTCCCGTTTCCGGACACGCCGGTCCCGATAGGCGTATTTCATGGCGCGGTCCACGGCCTCGGTAGCGGTCTTCAGCAGGCGGCTCCGGGCGCCGAAAAAACCCTTGGCCATCTTCAGGATCTTTCTTCTTTTCTTTTTGGCCGTGATGGCCCTTTTTACACGTGACATGTCTCTTCTCCATTGTTGATAGGCAATAGGCAACAGGCAACCGAACCGCTTGCCCATCGACCCTTTCGTGCTCCCTTTGCGCTGTGTGGTCTCACAGATACGGGATCAGCTTCTTGATCTTCGGCTCGTTCGTCGCATCGACCAGCGTGGAGCGGCGAAGGTTCCTTTTCCGTTTTCGTGTCTTCGTCGTCAGAATATGACTGGCATAGGCCTTGCTGCGCTTTACCCTCCCTGTCCCTGTCACGGAAAAGCGCTTTGCGGCCCCGCGGTGTGTCTTGAGCTTTGGCATGTTTTTCTCCTTAAAAAATTATCCCTTTTTCGGTGCTACGATCATGACCATGCTCCGTCCTTCGAGCCTTGGCTGCTGATCGATGGTACATACATCGGATAGGGCATCACGGATCTCCTCCATGATCTTTCGGCCGATTTCCGTATACGTGATTTCCCGCCCCCGAAACACCATGCTGATCTTGACCTTGTCCTGCTGTTCCAGAAATTTCTTGATGTGTTTAATCTTTACCTGCAGATCGTGCTCTTCCGTCTTGGGACGCAAACGGATCTCCTTGACCTGGATAATGGTCTGGGTTTTTTTCGCATCTTGGAGTTTCTTGCTCTGCTGGTAGCGGAACTTACCGTAATCCATGATCCGGCAGACCGGAGGATCGGCCCCAGGGGCAACCTCAACCAAATCCAGCGATGCCCTGTTGGCTCTGGCCATGGCCTCGCTCGTGGGCATAATCCCCAGTTGTGTCCCTTCTTCTATAACCCGGACCGTCGCCGCCGTGATCTCCTGATTGATCCTTAACTCTTTTTGTATAGGTCACCTCCAGATGCTATCTGTAATGTAAATTGTCTTCCCGCACCAGCGCGGTGAAATTTTCCACCGCCATGGCACCCAGATTCTTGCCGTCCCGACGCCGGGGAGAAACAAGCCCTTCCGCCAACTCCCGGTCGCCGATGACGAGCATGTACGGCGTCTTCTGCATTTGGGCCTCTCGGATCTTGAAGCCAAGCTTTTCGTTGGAAAAGGACCTCTCCGATCGTATCCCGGCCTCCAGAAGCGCCTTGTGCACCTCTTCCGCATATGGGATCTGCTTCTCCGTCACAGTCAGCACCGCCGCCTGGACCGGCGACAGCCAGACGGGAAAGGCCCCGGCGTAATGCTCGATCAATACCCCCATGAACCTTTCGATGGCCCCGAGGATGACCCGGTGCAGCATGACCGGCCGGTGGCGTTCTCCATCGGAACCGATATAGGAAAGATCGAAACGATCGGGCAGGGTAAAATCGCACTGAATGGTGGCACACTGCCACTTGCGCCGCAAGGCATCCTTGATTTTGAAGTCGATCTTTGGACCGTAAAATGCGCCATCGCCTTCGTTGATGTCGTAGGCAATGCGGTTGTCTTTCAGGGCGTTCTCCAAGGCCGACGTTGCCAGATCCCAATCCGCATCGGAACCGATCGAGTGCTCCGGGCGAGTGCTCAACTCGACCTCGTACTCGAAGCCGAAGATTTTCATGGCATACGCCACAAAATCGGCAATGGCGCGAATCTCGCCGTTGAGTTGTTCCGGGGTGCAAAGGATATGGGCGTCATCCTGGGTAAACTGGCGGGCGCGCATCAAACCGTGGAGGACCCCTGTCTTTTCATGGCGATGGACCGTGCCCAGTTCGAAGTAGCGTAGAGGCAGGTCACGATAGCTGCGAATCTTCGATTTGTAAATGAGCATGTGAGACAGGCAGTTCATGGGTTTGATCCCGTAACCTTGCTCGTCAACTACGGTAAAGTACATGTTTTCCCGGTAGTGATCGTAGTGGCCCGAGCGCTTCCACAGGTCTTCCTTCAGGATCTGGGGTCCCATGACCATGTCGTACCCACGCTTTAGGTGCTCTTTACGTTCCCATTCCTCGATCAGATACCGCAGGAGCATCCCTTTGGGGTGAAAGATGATCAGTCCCGGACCGGCTTCGTCGTTCATCTGGAAGAGATCCAGTTCCCGTCCAAGGCGGCGGTGGTCCCGCCGTTTTGCCTCTTCGAGGTTGTGAAGGTATTCGTCCAGGGCGGCCTGGTCGGCAAATCCCGTTCCATAGATGCGCTGAAGCATCCGGTTCCGTTCGTCCCCTCGCCAGTAGGCCCCCGCCACACTCAGCAATTTGTAGGCCCTGATCGCACCCGTTGCCGGGATATGGGGCCCCCGGCACAGATCCGTATAGTCCCCCTGCGAATAGAGGCTCACCGTCCGGACATCCTCGGGTAGGTCCCGGATCAATTCCACCTTGTACGTTTCCCCCTTTGCCTGGAAGAACTCCATCGCTTCCTCGCGGGAAAGCTCCCGGCGAACAAAGGGGAAATCATTAGCAACGATCTCCGCCATACGCCGCTCGATTCGCTCCATGTCTTCAGGGGAGAAGGTTGTGTCATACTCAAAATCATAGTAAAATCCATCCTCTATGGATGGACCGATAGCCACTTTGGCACCGGCAAATACGTCCTGGACGGCCTGGGCCATCACATGGGACGTGCTGTGGCGGAGGATATCCAACCCCTCTTTCGAGTCCACGAGGATGGGCTCAAGAGTGGCATCCTCCTCCAGGGAGAAGGCAAGATCTACTGCTCGTCCATTGACCCGCGCGGCCACGACGTCTTTTTTCCCGGATTTCCACGCGTCGAGGGCCTCCTGTACCGTACTGCCTGCCGGACAGGTGCCGTGTGTGTGGTCGGGCCAGGCAATTTTTACATCCATTGTCACTTCCTCATTAAAGAAAGGGCATCGCCATGAAACCTGCTGATGCCCTTGATTAAGCAAATGGTAGGCACGCAGGGATTTGAACCCTGGACATCCACCGCGTCAGGATGGCGCTCTCCCCCTGAGCTACGTGCCTGTGATTTTTTTTTGCATCCAAAAATGGAGGCCTCATTTAACAGGAAACCCCCCCCATGTCAAGGCAAATGTAACGTTTTTATGTCGTCCGGTTCATCAGCCGAATGCCCCGAAAAAGATAATCCAGACCCGAGATCGCCGTGAACAAGGCCGTCACGAGGAAGAAGACGTACAGGAGCCACTCTTGGGCGCCCGGCAGCAAGGCAGAACGTACCAGAAGGGCAAAAAAGACGGTCAGCAACTGCACCGCCGTCGTTACCTTGCTGATGACGGAGGGTTTGATTTCCATGGGAACGGACATCAGCGCCAGCACGGAAATCCCCAGGAGGATGATGCAGTCCCGGCTGATAACGATCACGGTCAGCCAGCCGGGAATCACGCTCTTGACCGAGAGGGTGACAAAGCAGCTCATGATGAGGGCCTTGTCGGCAATGGGATCGAGGTATGCCCCCAGGGTGGTCTGCTGCTTGAGGACCCGCGCCAAAAAACCATCCAGGGCGTCGGTTATGCCGGATATGGCAAACAAAATCAATGCCTTGACATAGGACCCCTGCATCAATAAAATGATGATCACCGGAACGAGGACAATCCGCATCATCGTAAGGGCATTGGGAATATTCATCGGGGACCCTCTCGCCTATTCCGCATCTCGTCCTTTTTTACCATCGGGCTCTTCGTCCTGAATGATCGGATGCTAATCCGTATTTGTTCCTTATAGCTCCGGTCCGTCTGGCAGGGTTTCGAGGGCCTTTTTTACAATTTCGTCCAAGGCCGGCTCAAAGACCTGACAGGATTTCATCCGCAAACGGCCGGGGGTGATATCAAAATTCCGCTCGCTTACCTTATGGCCCGTCCCCCAGAGCAGTTCCCCCGTTCTGGCGCTATGCAATCGGAAGCTCACCTCGACCGATGTCGGGGCGTATAAATAGAGGAAAGACGTGCGGCAAGCTTCGAGTGTCACATACAGAACAGCATCCACACCGAGAACCGCTCCGGCATCCCTTGGCGGGAGGGCCTCGAGGGTTGCCTCACGGACATTTTTAAAGAAGGCTGTCAATTTGTCGTCGATGACATTTGCGGGTATCTTGGGATACCCCTTGAAATATAAGCCTTCTACAATCCTCTGGCGCAGGAGGGCATTGACCTCGGGGTTTTGTGCCTTGTCAACGACAGGAAGCACCGCAATGAGCCGAACGTTCCTGGTTCCGTACTCGGGAATCAGTTGATGGGGAATCTTCTTGGCACAACCGGGCAGAACCGTAACGGCAAGCAATAGAAACAGGAGCCCGAGGGGCAGATACATCCGTCTAGCAGTCCGCTTCCCGTTCACCGTACTTTGCTTTTTCATGGCGGAAACGCGGGCCGCCATTTCCGTAGGAATCCCTCCTCGGGGCGCCGTGTCTTCCGTTTTCCTGGATTCGGGACAGCCGATGATCGGCAAATGTCTTCTCATGATCTCTTTAGCTTCTCAATCTCGTCCCGGATGATACGTTCGGCAATATCAGGGATCATTTCCCGGGCAATTCGATCTGTTGTCTCCGTAACCCGCTTCAGGATTTCTTCCTGGAGGCCCATATTGACAACGGCCACCTTTGGCTTCTTTTCCAGGTCGAATCCTTCTCCTGTTTCCTCCTCGATGGCATCCACGAGGTCATAAATCTTTTCCCCCGGTCTCACAACGCGCTCGGCCATACTCTCCCCCCTTACAGAGTGAACAGTCCTGAATCCAACACCAAAAATCTAATTGCGCCAACTACCACACCTTTTTCATCAGTTCAAGAAAAAGGATCTGCCGGATCTTTACTGTCCATGGTTTCTATCGCCACCCGGTAAACCCGCTGCCTCGGCAGCTCCATATCACGGCTCACCTGATCGACCCGATCCCGAAGCGACAGACCAGGGGATACCGGAAACGCAAGCAGGCGTTTCCTGATTTCTTCGTCAGAGTGATCCGGCGCCGCACAACCCTGCGCACCGCCGACCACGAGGGTCACCTCTCCCCTGACTGTGCGATCGCCAAGGAGGTTCAGAATCTCCTCTACATCACCCCGAAGAATCTCCTCGAAACGTTTGGTCAGTTCCCGGGCCACGGCAATGGGCCGGTTGCCGAGGATCGCCCTGATGTCCATCAATGTCGAACGGAGACGATTGGGGGATTCATAAAAAACCAGGGTCCGGGTTTCCTTC
>Ga0351879_1152_pt1 | contig 13431 bp, 12 predicted proteins | sample BONcelFGM3001D15_FD_206782 | JGI IMG/M metagenome (GOLD analysis project Ga0351879, IMG submission 206782) | Enriched cells from coal bed in the Powder River Basin, Montana, United States - BONCAT cells FGM rep3 HSBNCT.FGM.300.1.D15 ... | reverse complement strand
AAAAGAAAAGTGAGAGAAACGCGATCAAAGCTTTGGTTACAGTGTTGAGCGCCATTCCGCCCAGGGTCTCTATGTCAAAATCAAAGGACACGCCCAGGGCCATGAGGCTGAGCATCACGACCAGAACCACCAGTGCGATTACAGAGAATATGATGGTGTTGTCAATGGCGTAACCCACGAACCGGGAGCCCAGGCCCACCACGTCATAGCGCACGGGCACCAGTTCCGGGGTATCCATGTCATAACGTTTTTCCCAGTCCATGAAACGCGGGGATCTCCGTTGCGAGGGTTGCATGATGATACCAAAAAGGTACGCCTGTGATTATAGCGCAGACCCGGGTATAATGACACCCATGAAGATTCATGAATTCGTGCGCAGGCGCCACGGGGCGTGGGAGGAATTCCGCAGGCTGTCGGTGCAGGCGTCCGGGGCCGGACTCAAAAAAATGCCTCCCGCGGACCTGGACCGGCTGATCTGGCTGTACCGGGAAATCACAAACGACCTGGCCGCGGCGCGCGCCAGGTGGCCGGACAGCGACACGGCGCGCGACCTCAACGACCTGGTTCTGCGCGGGCACAGCGTGCTGTACCACCACCGGGCGCCGGGCGCGGTGCGCGCGGGCCGGTTCCTCACGCGCACATTTCCCCGGGCCGTGCGCCGCCAGCGCCCGTTTGTGCTCACCGCAGTTTTCGTGCTCCTGTTCTTCACGGTAATCGGTTCGTTCGCGCACCGCATTGACGAGCGCCTGCCCGCGGCCGTGGTGCCCCGGCAGTTCCTGGACCATTTCCGCACCGAACTCAAGGAACGCAACCGGGTGGACCGCGATATCGCCGTGGATGACCGCAGCATATTTTCCTCGCAACTCATCACGCACAACATACAGGTCAGTTTCGGCGCCTTCGCCCTGGGCGTGGTCTGGGGCATCGGCACGCTCTACATCCTGGCCGTGAACGGGCTCATGATGGGCTGCATCGGCGCCCTGTTCGCGCAGCACGGGCAGTTGCTGAATTATCTCGCGTTCATCCTGCCGCATGGCGTGGTGGAAATATCCGCCATCGCCCTGGCCGGGGCCGCGGGCCTGCGCGTGGGCTACGGCATGCTCAACCCCGGGGAACTAACGTTCGCCGAATCCGTGATCCACGCGGCCGGCGAAGCCATGGAGCTTATCATGGGCGCGGCCGCCATGCTGTTCATCGCAGGACTGCTCGAAGCCTTTTTCACGCCCGTCCTGTGGATCCCGGACGGCGTCAAGGTCATCTTCGCCATGGTGCTGTTCGCGCTGCTTATCGTGTTTTTTGTTGTGATGGGAAAATCCGAATCCGGCCAGGATCCGAATGGAGTCAAACTCAAAATTTCCGTGAATGCTTCAGATCCATATACGCCTTGACCGCGGCCAGGCTGAGCTGCTCGGGCCGGGCCTCGACCACGCCCACGCCCTTGCTCTTGAGGCGCGCCGTGGCGTAGCGTTTCTTCTCCAGCAATGTCATGGCGATGTCCTTGCGGAACATGGTGTCCTCATCGCGCGGGGATACCGCGGCCAGGTCCCGCACCTCGCTGTCTTCGAGCAGAATGCACAGCCGCGCATGCCGCGGGTGCAGCGCGCACAGCCAGTCCAGCAGGGCCTTGGACGCATCCGCATCCACAAGGTCCGTGAACACCACAATCAGCGACCGCCGCGATTTCTTCCTTAACAGATACTGGAACGCATGCGCATAATCCGGGTCCACGTCCGCGGGATACAGGCTGTAGAGCGCGTCCATGATTTTCACAAAATGCTCCTTGCCCTTGTGCGGGGCCAGGAAATGGCGCACCTCGCGGTCAAACGACACAAGGCCCACGTTGTCGCCCTTGGCGATGCACACGATACCCAGGGCCAGGGCCGTGCGGATCGCGTAATCCAGCTTGGTCACATTCTGCACGGTGGCGCCCATGAGCCGGCCCGTGTCCATCATGATGATGACATTCTGGTTGCGCTCGGGCTCGTACTCGCGCGTGATGGGCTTGCGCATGCGCGCCGTGGCTTTCCAGTCGATGCGGCTGTACTCGTCGCCCGTGGCGCAGGCTCTCAAAAACCGCGCCCTCACCCGCCACGCGCACCCGCCGGCTGCCCGGGGTGTGAAAAAACGGCGAACGCAGAAAAAGCTGAAACTTGCGGAAATCGTCCAGGTTGGGAAACACGCGCGCCACATCCGGCCGGTGCAGCACCACCTTGCGCCGCACCAGGCCCAGCACGCCCGTGGCCCGGATAAATGTTGCCCCGAACTCGAACGACCCGCGCCGCATGGGCGTGCCCCTGTACGCAAACGACACCTGGCCCCGGCCGGGCGCAACTCCCGCGAACAGCCCCGATTCCGGGGTCATGCTCGGCGGCGTGCAGTCCTCCACCTCGATAAACAAATCGCGCCGGAACGTGTTGCTGATTGTAACCTCTATTTCATATTCCCGGCTCTGCTGAAGCTGCGCCGCGTAACGGCGTTCGACCTCGAACACCGGGCGCGTGATCACCGCATCCAGCAGAATAGCCGCGGCCAAGCACGCCAGCACAAGCGCCACAACCGCCCACGGAATCAGCCACGGCGCCAGCAGGTGCCCGGCCGCGGACAGCGCAACAAGCCATACGGTGCGTCTGGTAAAAGAAATCATCCCTTATTTATCGCGTTCCCTTTATTCGTTTTCCATTCGCGCCATTCGCGGTTAACCGTTTTCGCATTCCCCTCACCGCGGAACCGTCACACTGTCCAGCACATGGCGCACCAGGTTGTCCACGCTCTGGCCCTCGACCTCGGCCTCGGGCAGCAGGAACAGGCGGTGGCGCAGCACAGGCGCGGCCATCTGCTTCACGTGATCGGGCGTGATGTAATCCTGCCCGTCAATGGCCGCCGCGGCCTTGGCGCAGTGCAGCAAAGCCAGGGATGCGCGCGGGCTCGCGCCCAGGCTCACGGAATTGAGCTTGCGCGTGGCCGCGGCAATCTGCACCACGTAATCCACGATGCGCGCCTCCACCTGCACCTGGTTCACGCCCCGGCGCAGTTCCACAAGCTGCTCCACGTTGAGAACGGGCCGCACCGCATTGATGGGATCCGCGTCCAGGGCCGGGGTTGCGGCATAGCGGCGCACAATCGAGCATTCATCCGCGTACTCGGGATAGTCCATGCGCACGTTCATGAGGAACCGGTCAAGCTGGGCCTCGGGCAACGGGTATGTGCCCTCGAACTCCACGGGATTCTGCGTGGCGCACACGAAAAACACGGGGCTGATGCCGTGGGACGCGCCGTCGATGGTGGCCTGCTTTTCCTGCATGGCCTCAAGCAGCGCGGCCTGTGTTTTGGGCGGGGTGCGGTTGATTTCATCGGCCAGCAGCACATCCGTAAAAATGGGCCCCTTGCGCAATGTGAATTCGTTTTTCTGCAAGTCGAAAACATTGGTGCCCAGCACATCCGCGGGCATGAGGTCCGGGGTAAACTGGATGCGCTTGAAACGCGCGTCCACGCAGCGGCACAGGGTTTTCACGAGCAGGGTTTTGCCCACGCCCGGCACGCCTTCGAGCAGCACGTGACCGCCGGCCAGCAGGGCGATGAGCAACTGGTCCACCACCCCTTTCTGGCCGATGATGACCCGGCCCACTTCCTCGCGAATCCGATCCGCTGTTTCCTTAAAGCTCTGCATGGTGAGACTCCTCAAAAGATTGATTGATCCACGCGATATCCTGCGCGATGCGCACGGCCTGATCCGGGGCCACGGTGCGGCCCCCTCTGATAGCTTCCTGATACCGCGCCAGGCCGTGCAGCACCTTGTGGCGCTCGTCGCTTTGCGGAAACAGGTCCGCAATTTCCTGCAAAGGCGTGTCCGGGGGCAGGTTGCGGCGGCGCACCAGGTCGCGCCGGGCCATGAGGATCATGCGCGCCGCGGAGTGCGCATGCGCCCCGGAGCGGCGGTACAGCCCGGCCGCGGCCCCGGCAAACGCCAGGGGCGTGGCGCTGAGATTGGCGCGCGGCTGCCGCTTTTTGAGTCCGTGGCGGTTCAGCAACAGCAGCAGGGCCGCCAGGATAAGCTGCGTGAGAAACAGCCCGTACGGGGTGCCGAACGCGGCCTGGAGCAGAGACATGCCCCCGGGCCCGGGCCCGCCGGTTGTGAACCCCTGGTGGTATTCATCGAAGTATATGGCGGCGTTGGCGTCCAGCGACGAAAACACGTTGTACGCCAGGCGCGCGTTATCGTGCTCGTCCAGGCCGCTGTTGGAAAACACGGTGTCCACAGGCAGCACATAAATGGCGCCGTCTCCCATCCTGGCCACGCCCGCAAAAATATCCGCGCCATCAAAAATCAGGGGCACGAACTCCCGGGGCGTGCGCGTGAACTGGCGCGGGGCCGCGGGGCCCATGGTTTTCACGCCATCGAGCAGGCCCGGCCCGGGATTCACACGAACTTTGTTGCGGTTCAGCAGCGCCATGCCGCACGGGCCCTCGAAATCCAGTTTGGCGAATGCGGCCTGGTCGCAGGGCATTGTGGTGATGAGCACCCCGCCCCGCTCCACCCATGCGCGCAATGCGTCCACTTCCTCGGCGCTCACATCAAACCGGGGCGCGGCCAGCACCAGCACACCCGCGCCTTCGGGCAAATCCGTGTAATCGCGCTTGAGCCGCCGCACGTCCCAGCCCTGTTCATCCAGAAGAAGATACAACGCCTTGAGCCCGCCGGGGTGTGTGGAATACGTGGTGGCAAACGGATACTTGTGCGTTTCACTCGATGAGAAAAAAAACACGGCGGCGCTGAGGCACAGGAATATCACGAGCACAACGCCCACGGCCGTGTTGCTGGTTCGCGCTTTGTTTGCCTTCATCGCAACTGCTCCAGGCAGGTTCTGTACAGGGATTCGAACCGGCGGTAATCCTGGTCCGAGCACGGGCGCATGCCGTACCAGACCTCTTCGAACATGAAATTCAGGGACTGGAGTTCGGGGCTCACCGCGCGCGAGCGGCCCAGTTCGCCCATAAACTCCCGGTTGGTCTTGGTGGCCAGAAACCGCACGGCCCCGGAATCCTCCACCGAACGGATGAGGGCCAGAAACAGCAGGCGCGCGGCCTCGCGGAAGTTTCCGGCCCGGGCCTGATCCTCGGCGAGTTTGCGGATTGCCGCGGGCGGCAGAGTTTCCTCGGCCTTGTCCCGGGGCAGGTCCACGCCCCGCGCGCTGCGGCCGGATTCCCCGTACACCGCATAGATGATATAGCCGACCAGGAACGCAACCAGAAACGCCACGAGCGCGTAAAAAACATATCCCAGCCACGACGCGGATCTGCCGCGCGGCATGGGCAGGCGGCCAAGCAGGCGGCGGAACCAGTCTTTCACGGAATCGGGAATCAGGCGGGACAGCCACGGTTCGCGCGCGCGGAACGCGCGGCGCGCAAGGATATCACGCGCCCCGGCGTCAAACGCGGCAAACCCTGCATCGCCCGGAGACTCCGCAAGTTGCGGAAACGCATCCGAAAAACACCGCACGCGCGCCGAAAACTCGCGGCTCGTGGCCGGGCATTTGTCCCTGGGGCCGCACGCCCTGTTTTCTATGGTTTTCTTGATTTCTAAAAGGTAGCGGGGATCCATGAAAAAGGATTGGCCGCGTGTTGTGATGCGCGCGCGCGCCGTGAGCACGGCGCATGCTCCCGGCAGATCATTGTCGCGCCCGCGCCGCCACTCGGCTTTGTCCACAGCCGCGGCGCATTCATGCAACTCCGCGCGGTAATCCTGAATGGAATAAGCCTGTTCCGCGCGCGCACACAGGGGCGCAGCCACAGCGCAGAGCAAAACCACTATGGCAAGGGCCGCAGGCCGCACACGCATCATCCAATCTCTCGCGCCATGATCTCCAGGTCGTACCCTTCTTTGCGTATGCGCAGATCGTAGTAAAAAAGAATGCTGACCACGGTGGCGATTGGCGTGATCGCCATCTGCACCAGGCTGGAAAAGAACGTAGCCAAAGGAACCAAAACCTTGGCTGCGCCGGGTCCGGCCATAGGTGCGATCACCCCTGACAGCATGTTGGGAATGGAGCCGATCAATGCGTTGATAATCGTGACCAGAAACAGCACCAGGGCCAGTTTCCACCAATGCCCTTTGATTAAGTCCATGCTGCGGGTCAGTGACTCAATGATACCCATGTCTTCAAACATAATAGCGAATACGTACAGGGACATCGCCACGCTCAGGAATATCCCGGGTGCGAGACAGAGCATAAATCCGAATACAGTAGCAAGGCCATAGAGAAAAGCCGCAATAATCAGAACCCAGAATTTTTTTAAGGCGGCGCTGTACGCGGCGCCGACAGACGTGTCCCTGTTCAAATAGATATCAGAAATGATTTTAGCTGTGGCGCCTCTTTGAAGTGATGCGCCGAGCATGGCAAGCAAAGCGAAGATTATCGTCATGGTCATGAAACCCGCAATGGCGCCGCCCGATTTTAGAAAATCCTCGGGGGATCTGGCCACGCCCTGGAAGAGAGTAACCACAATGGCAAGAGGGACTCCGATAATTGCGGTGGCCACGAAGATGAGCCGGAAATGCGCCAAGTACAGTTTTAATGTTCTGTCGAACAACTCCCCGAGTCCCAAGGGATGCAGGGCGAATTCATGGGCGCCGGCCGGCGCCGGATATGGCTGTTGGCCGATCGCGCCGGGAGTCCCGGTCGGGATCTGCGAAGTCTCAAATCCGTGCGGAGCGCCAGGTGACGGCGCAACCGGATGCTGCCCATAGTCCGGTGCAGCCCCCGGGACCTGGGACTGCCCATACTGCGGGAGCCCGCCCGAAACGCGGTCCGGCCCGGCCGGGGGCGGCGGGCCCTGCGCGTGCGCTCCGATTCCCGGTGCATGCCCTGCTCCGCCTGCTGCCTCCAGGCGCGCGCCGCACCGCACACAGAATTTGGCGCCGTCTTCAATTTCACTACGGCATGTGGGACATATCATGGCATTCCCTCCCGTTTATGCTTTTGCATCAGTCAAATCAATCGTGAAAATCCTTGAATGGCAATTTTGGCACTATAACACGGTCCGGCAACTTTTGTAAACGCAACACGGACGCGCGGCGCATTTGGATTCGCCGACGCGTCCGGCTCAGACGTGTGGATGGCCCCGCAACCAACTGCGGCGCGCGTTAGCGCCGGCATTCCGGGGGGGCACATAGAGGGATTGAAAACCCGTCAGCCGCCGCGTCCGGATGTTGCGGATTCGCGCCTTTTTCCATAAGCATAATATGAAGGTATTGAAGGCCTTTTTCAGATGGCGCTTCCCTGCATGCATTATTTGCCTCAAACAGCCACGAGAAATTCCGGGCGCGGGGCCCGGAATCTTCGGCCAGGCCCTTGTCCAGGCTCACGATATTCCACAATTGCTTGATTTCCGTTCGGCAACCCCCCGACTCGCAGGGCTCGTGCTTGCCCAGGCTTAAAGTCTTGACCGGGCGCACCCGGCAGGGCGCTTTCTTTCGCGCGATATCAGCCACAGACGCGGCCACGGAATACGCTGCGCTGTCCCGCCCCATATTGAACACTTTGAGGCGGATGCGGAAACGCAAAGCGGCGTTTGGGGCCCCGAACAGGCCCGGGCTGTTTGCGGAATCGGCGCGCAGCATTACACCCTGCCGGCGATATTGATTCAACTCCCTGTCATCGCGCAGAAAGGAAAATGCGAACCCGTGCTTTTTGCCGGCATCCTGAACCAGGCAGTCGGAGCACGCGCCGTATCCGTCCGGCGTTCTCTGCTCCCAGTACAGTTCGGGCAGCATCTGGATAGTAGGCTTGGGCGCGCGGCGGTGCGCCCCGGGCACGGTTTTCCACACTTTCTTTTTGACAACGAACAACTGGAGCTGCGCCATGCCGAAGCTCTTGAGCGTGGCCAAAAACACGCCCCACGGCAGGTAGGCGTCGATAAGGCACGCGGCGCCGCGCCCGCACGCCGGGTAAAACGCGCCCGAGGGATCATGGTACCACACGCCTTTTGAGTCGTAGCCCGTGATCACGATCCAGTGCAGCCGCGCCACGCTCATGAGCATCACAGGATAGCCCCGCGAAATATATGCCTTGATCTGATTCTTAAATTCCTGTTCGGATCGCAGGAGAAAGTAGGTTTTTGTCTCGGTCTCAAGCCCGTTGCGCGCGGCGTAGCGCGCGCGCACGAATTGCTCATGGTGCTGCGCCCACGTGGCCCCGGACTGATAACACGTGAACAGGTCCAGCGCCCCGCCGCACGGCTCGCTCACCTTGCCTTCGCCCGTGGCGATTTCCCAGATCTCCGCGTCCACGCCCACGTACTTGAGCGCCATGGCAAGCGATGCGGGCCCGCACCAGTTGCGCGCACCCTGCATGTAGTAGGGAACAACCAGATGTTCCTGTTTGCTTATGCCCTGCTGCGCGGCGGCCGCATGTGCGCAGAAACACAGCATCAAAAACACCACCCGTGCGCCGGTGACTGCGTATTGCTGTTTAGTGTGTGAATTCATATGGGATAAATCCCGGCGAGGGGCCACAGATTTTCCAGGGCTGTCAGGAACCAGGGCGGCGCATGTGTATCAATCACATAATTCATTCAACATTCCGAATCTTCCAGATCTTTTTGGCATCTTGAAATTCAGAATATGGGATGTCACCCAATTCCCGGTATTTGCCGCGCAATGTTCCCGTAACCGGTGCGCCTGTTTTTTCATTCTCAAGATTTCTGCGAATCATTGCAATTTCATTCTCAAGAAATTCAATTTTCTTCAGGATGCGGGCTTTGATGCTCATTGCATCACCGGTTTTCTGTATCCTTTTTTTATATTTTACCGCAAACACCGGGAAAATAACATGCACTCAATACACGTCATGGTTTCCACGCCTTGATTTCATATCTGATCAAGGTTGCGCTCATTTAGATGCCACAGCTAATATTAAGATTAATGTTAATCCTTAGAAAGGATTCAGGCGGATAGCCTGTGAACCGACAATGACCTGCATGGACAAAATCAGAGCCGCCTGCCTTGGGATCCTGTTACTCCTTGTCTTGTCGCCCCATTCAACCCTGGCCGCGGACCAGGGCCTGTTCCAGACCGACGTATTTGTATCAGGCCAGGGCGGGTACCACACCTACCGCATCCCGGCCCTGCTCGCCACGAGCAACGGAACCCTGCTCGCGTTCATCGAGGCGCGCAAAAACAGTTCCGCGGACAACGGCGACATCGACATGGTGCTCAAACGCAGCACGGACATCGGCGCCGCCTGGGGCGAGCCCATCATGATCTGGAACGAGCCCGGGGATGTGACCGTGGGCAACCCCGTGCCCGTGCAGGACCGCGAAACCGGGGCCATCCTGCTGCTTCTCACACGCGACAACCTCGAGATATTTGTGACAAAAAGCAACGACCACGGGCTCACGTGGTCCGAACCGCGGAACATTACCCCGGACGTAAAAGCGCCGGACTGGCGCTGGGTGGCCACTGGCCCCGGGCACGGCATTCAACTCGAATCGGGCCGCATTATAATCCCCTGCGACCACACAGTTGACGCAGGCCTGGGCCAGGGCGGGGTCATGCATTCGCACATCATGTACAGCGACGACCACGGCGCCACGTGGCGCCTGGGCGCGTCCCTGCCCGAACACACCGACGAATGCACGGCCGTGCAGCTCGCGGACGGCGCCCTGTACCTCAACATGCGCAACAATTACTTCAAATCCAAACGCGCGTTCGCCGTGAGCGCGGACAGCGGCGAGTCCTTCGGCAGGCTGCGCTGGGACAGCGACCTCATAGAACCCGTGTGCCAGGGCAGCGTGCTGCGCTACACGCGCGCCGGCCTGTCCGACAAAAACCGGCTCCTGTTCTCCAACCCCGCCGCGCGCACGCGCGACCACATGACGGTCAAGCTCAGCATGGACGAGGCCCGATCCTGGCCCGTGTCCCGCGTAATCTATGAAGGCCTGGCCGGGTATTCCGATCTCACGGTGCTGCCCGACATGTCCATAGGCCTGCTCTATGAAAACGGCACAAAGCGCTACCACGATAAAATCACGTTCGCGCGCTTTTCCCTGGAATGGCTCACACAGAGCGCGGACCGCCTGCCGGATGGGAAATAGTCCCGCCTTGCCAAATCGCGGGGCGCGGGGATAATATGAGACAGAAGACAGGCGCGCCGCCCGGCTCGCCCGCCAATGCACCGGGGGAGGTGTCGACATATGACCAAACTGACACAGGAAGAACAGGACATCATGGCCTGGGGCGCGGAAGCGTTCAAAGGGCCGTGGCTGGACTTGTGCGGCGTGTTCCAGAAACTCAACGCCGGAGAGGACCTGTCGCGCGACCAGGCGCTCATCGATCCGTTTTTTGTGCCCTTCGACATTGACGCGCGCATCATCTACCGCGCCATGAAAGCCGGCGGCAAAAAAGCCATCCTGGGCGACAACGGCTCCATGCTCACCATCATCACCAACACGCGCGGGGACAAAATCATCTGGGCCGCGTGCGAACTCGAAGAGGACGGCGCTTATACCGAATTCTTCCCGCTCAAAGACAAACTCGGCAAAACATGGGACAAAAAGCTTGCCGAACTTCTGTTCGACAATGACATGGACGCCGGGTTCGCGTACGCCGCGGACTGGCTCAAAAAACAAAAAGGCATGGAGCACATCGACCTGGGCATTCTCAAGGTCGCCAATGTGCAGTTCTTCGGCGCGTTCAAGCGCGCCCACGAAGAAGCCGGCGACGGCCGCAAACTCGGGCTCATGACCGTGAAAATGGTGGACGCCGTGCGCGAGGTCATGGATGAAGGCTGGCTTCGCTTCAGCCCGGACGTGAATCTCAAGAAACTGCTCGAACTCCTGACACCGGCCCTGTCCGCGCTCGACCCCGTGAACAAGGCTTTGCAGAAACTGCTCGGCAGCCTGCCGGTGTAAGACTGTACGCAAACGCGCCATTTTTGTTTGCAAAGGTTTTTGCATTGCGATATGTGCAAAATATACATTTGTAAAAGAGGAGAATACGCTGGCCGCCACGCCACACAAATTCAGCGTGGAATAGAGCAAAGAACTGAAGAGCGGGAGCACCGCACCCCACCGCAAGTGCCGCCCGGCAGTTCATTTCATGAAAACGAATAGAGCACTTCTTCTCTTTTAATCGAAAAGGATTCCCCGGAGCTTGCTCCGGGGTTGGCAATCAGTACCGCAAGTAAGCCGAATCTTCCTCCAGGCGTCATTGCGAGGAACGTAGTGACGTGGCAATCTCAAGAAGGAACGCAAAGCTTCTGAGCGACTTCGACGCAAACAAGAAACTTCTTGAGATTGCCACGTCGGCCCTGCGGGCCTCCTCGCAATGACAGCTTGAGAGACGTCAAGATACTCCGCTGCTTGCTGCGGGGTAATTCATTTAAAAGTCTTAATTGGGATGATATTTTACTAGTTATAAATAACAAAACCATGCTTGGTTCCGGCGGGGTTCGGTGACCCCGCCCTACAGGGGATGCCACGATGTTTTTTGCTTTAATACAGAGGGTTTTTACAAAAGATGCTTTTGGCGCGCCAACATCACGCAATCCCTTGTCCGGCATGCGCAGGCATGCCGCGGGCGCGGTTCTGCTGTTGCTCATTGTGTTTTCTTCAATACTCGCCGCAGCCCCGGCGCGCGCGGCCGGCGAACCGCAGTATATCCGCAGCACTCTGGATCAGGCCCAGCAGCTTGTGGACATAGGCCAGGCCGAGCAGGCCCTGGGCGTGCTGGACCAGATCGGCGCCGCCGGAGGCAACTACTACCGCACGCACCTGGTGCGCGCGCAGGCCCTCATCCTCCTGGGCCGCTATGACACGGCTTATGATGACACGCTGCGCGCGGGCGTGCTCGAACCCGGCGACCCGCTCGTGCTGCATTACCAGGCCGTGGCCCTGTTCTACCTCAACCGCAGCGCCGAAGCCCTGCCCCTGCTGGACCGCGTCATTGAAATGGCCCCGCAGTTCGCGCCCGCATATGAATACCGCGGGCTCATCTACCGCGACCTGGGCCAGGCCGCAGCCGCGGAAGCCGATTTCCAGCGCGCCAAGTCCGTGGCCGCTTCCCCCGGAATGGCCGCCATCGCAGCCCCGGGCCGCAATGTGCAAAACCTGCCGGCTTTGTCCAACATCGCATCCATAGAAAAAAGCAACGGCGGCGTGGCCCTGTCCCGCAGCTCGGGTCCGTCCCGCGTGCGCGGCACAGCCCCGGCCGTCATTGATGACGGCGCCGAGGATTCGCACGAGCCAGTACGCATTACCCCCGGCGCAAGCGCGGAACCGGACACAGGCGCGGGACAGGCCTATCTGACCGAAGTGGCCAAGCTGTACAGTTCCGGCAACTATGACCGCGCCGCAGCCCTCACCCAGGAAAAAATCGAAGAATTCCCCGACGACCCGCTCCTGCAGTTCAACCTGGCCGCCCTGTTCCAGGCCGCCGGGCGCATGGACGACGCGCTTGAGCAATTTGAAATTGCAGCCGAGTCCGACCCGGAAAATCCCGATGTGCTCGTGGCCTGGGGCGCCGCCCTCGAAGAAACAGGGGATTCCGAAGCCGGTATTGATAAATATTACGCTGCCATTGAACGCGACCCCATGAACGGCCCGGCCCACATGAACCTGGGCAACGCTTACATTGACCTGGCTGAATATGAACTCGCCGCCGAAGCATTCGAGAACGCTCTCAAACAAGACAATGATTACATGATTTTCTATTATGGCCTGCTCACCGCATATGTGGGCATGGACGACATGCAGGCTGCGGCGCGCCTGCTCGAAGATATCTTCGGCGCCAAAACCATCGATGTGGCGGCCCTGCCCGCCACGGATTTCGTGGACTACTCCCTGGTCAGCCTGGTGAATGCAGACCCCACGGCCAATTACAATTTCGCGCGCATGCTGGCCGACTACGGCTACCTGGACGACGCCGCCACCTTCTTCCATTTGTTCGTGCAGAAATACCCGGACCGGTTCCCCGAAGCCGAAGCCAATGCCCGCGCCTTCCTGGCCAAACACCCCGCGCCAAGAGACTAATAAATGCAAAACCATCGGCATGAAATATATATTCTCTTGTATGATGGAAAAAATCTTAAAGTTTTTACCGTAGTAAAAATTTCAAAAGATAACGACTATTATATTTCGATGTTCCCCATTCCTGGAACAGATTATCATTTTTCAAGGCATGCAAGTGGTGTGCGCCATACAAGATCAAGAACTGACAACATAGACCAAAAAAGCACGACTTTCTGCAGCATTGATAATTTACAGAATTTTGAACAAATAACATGTCTGGCATTCAGCCCGACTTCGTATCTTGACTATTTCAGTGATCATAAATGGAAACCAATTGATGGAACAATCATTCTCGATTTAAGGCATTATCCACCAGAAGCAACGCTCAATCTACATATTTATGCAATAAATAAAAAATCAATTCAG